>JACCDV010079612.1_pt1 | contig 15764 bp, 23 predicted proteins | sample 7446131 | NCBI WGS metagenome assembly JACCDV01 (sample SAMN15323448, study PRJNA562643) | freshwater metagenome | isolation source: river surface water | place: USA:Blue River Watershed | collected 2017-08-17 | reverse complement strand
TGCATACATGACCGACGGAAAGCTAGATCTGCAGGAAATCAACACTGTATTTGGTGGCGCGGCTCAGGAAGACAGTGACCCTTCACTGGCTACAGAGTCTGAAGAAGAGACCAAAAAGTCTGCCTAACTTAAAATAATAAACGCCCCTACTGGACAAAAGCTCTGGTAGGGGCTATTATTTTCTTATGCAAGATTTTGAAGAATGTTCTACACTCTGCGAGATATCAAACAGTAAAGTAACTGTTTTATGAAAATCGGTAGCTTATTCAGTGGGTATGGCGGACTAGACTTGGCCGTAAGTCGTCTAACTGGTGCAGAGGTTGTTTGGCACTGCGAGTGGGACGATGCTCCATCAAAGATTCTAGAAAAACACTTCCCTGGTATTCCTAATTATCGGGATGTGTCTAAAGTAGATTTTACTAAAGTTGAACCTGTAGATATTCTTACTGGTGGATTTCCATGCCAAGACCTATCTCTCGCTGGTAGACGAGCCGGGTTGGAGGATGGTACACGATCTGGACTATGGTCAGAGTTTGCCAGAGCAATAGACGAAATAAAGCCAAAATTAGTTGTAATTGAAAATGTAAGAGGACTACTAAGTGCAAAAGCGAACAATGGTATGGAATACTCAGAAGAAGACCTGGGAGTACTCGACGGAAGACCGCCTATTCGGGCAATGGGAGCCGTTCTTGGGGACTTGGCCGACCTCGGGTATGATGCAAGATGGACGGGTCTGCGAGCTGCCGATGCAGGTGCCCCCCACAATCGATTCAGAGTCTTCATCCTTGCCTATCTTTCCAACTCCAGTAGCGAGTGAGGGAATTAAAGCTCCTGCTCAGCAAACCAGCGAGAAAAAAGGAAAAACTGGACAAGTTTGGCTAAGCAATATTGCAAAGGACTTAGAGCCTGTACTGCCTACACCAACAGTGTCAGACAACCGTGGTGCCTCTAGAGGAGAGGTAGAGGGAGGAAACCCTAAGTATCGCCTAAAGGTAGAGGTGGAACTACTTCCCACTACTCGCACTAGCATGTCTAATGGCCCTACTCAAAAAGAGATAGCTGCAGGAAATCCAAAAACTCGAATTGAGACTGAAGTTATGCTTGGCGAGACAAACTGGGGAAAGTTTGAGCCAGCAATTCAGAGGTGGGAAAATATTTTAGGAAGACCTGCGCCCGCTCCAACTAAGCCAGACGGTAGGGATGGGGCACACAGATTGTCTAGCTCTTTTACGGAATGGATGATGGGGCTCGAATCTGGCTGGGTCACGGATGTTGGCTTGAGCCGCAACCAAGAACTTAAAGCCTGTGGCAACGGGGTTGTACCTCAGCAAGCCGAAATGGCTCTTAGGATTCTACTTGAAAGTATTTCTCCCGATTGGCGTGAAATGCTCGAAGAGACTAATATATAATCAAAATTAGTGATACAACGAAAGAAGAACAATGGCAAAAGGTAAGGGTGGAGCTCCTGCTCCCCAGAAGACAACTACTGACCGCAAGAACGGTAAGGCGTCCAAGAAGCGTCCAAAAATGTTTGACCCAATTAAGCGTCGACTAGTTACTGCTAAATAGAGAAGTCTTCAAGCTCTGTCATCCAAAAAGCTAAGGTATACCTGTCTTCATCAATTCGGTCTACTTTATGGTTTCCGGCTGGCAGAGATTTGAAAACAACTAGGTCTCCAGCTTCAGGTTTTATCTCCACTCCTAAGTCTGTAAAAATTAACTGACCTGTGTCCGACAGCGTATTTAAATACAAAACTGCACTGTACTTGAAGTGATCGTTTATGCCTTGATCGGTGTCGTCATGCTCTCCAACACGGGACCCCGGGAGATGCTTTGTGACCCAAAAGCCAGCCATAAAAATTTCGGAGTCGTCCTCAAAAATCTTTTTGGTCTCATTAATTACTTTAGAAAAAATCTCACGTCCAGCGCTTTGCAGCTCCTCTAGTGCATCCAAAGTCGTCCTAGACGCATAGTGAGTTTCGCATCGGTCTTTTCCGAATTGCAAGACATACCGAAGTCCTTTGGCATAGACCGCCATATCGTTAGACCTAGTGCTGACTGCTACATCACAAAAATCTCTCCAGACCTTCATCTGCTCTTCAGGCATAAAGTTTTTTGTAATTTTAAGTATTTCAGCATTGCCCATGCGTATAGTATACAATAGGAGAAAAGCGATATGAAAAATATAGTCACGATATACAGACTAAATAAGGATAGAAGCACTCTTTTTGATGTAGTTCCTCTAAAAGTCAAAAGAGACTGGATGTCCAATAGCAAAGATAACTTTGCCTACAGATGCGTACCTCTTAATATCGCAAATCAATACGGATGGGCTGTACTCTCTCCTGTCGACTTTACTGTTACTTGGAATTCAGGTACAGAGGTAAAAGACATACTGATAGACGTACAAGAAGAAAGATATAAGCAAAGGTTTATATCCCACTTCGGAGAATCCGTGCTTACTATAGTTTTAGATTTTATCGTGAAAACACCAGAAAACTATTCGATATACGTTCGGGGAGTGCCTAATCAGCAAAAAGTCGGAATTACTCCCTTAGACGCCATAGTAGAGACAGATTGGTTGCCATTCACCTTTACATATAATTTTAGGCTCGACCATCCTGGTATCTATACTTTTAAAAAAGGCGAACCATTATTCTGTTTTTTTCCTATTGAAAGAGCAACTGTCGAGAATTTTGAATTAGTCGAATCTTATATTGAAGAAAACCAGCCTTTCTTTGAGGATTTAAAAGATTTTATCCAGCACTCTGAAAATAGAGACTTTGATTCTTCTAACCGTCTCTACTTTAAGGGTGAGACGCCCGCTAAAACTTTTGAGATACAGAATCACACTACTAAGGTATCTTTTAGTAATAAGTGCACTAGACCAGATAAATAAAAGATAAACTATATCTACAATTAAATATGGGCCTGACTGGTTTCGACGGTAAGTCTGAAGTTGGTGAAGCGTGCGGAGAAGCCTGTACCTCCTGAATCGGGCAAACCAATAACTGCAAACTCACGTTCTGCATTCGCACTAGCTGCTTAGTAGCTGCTTAGTGCACCTCCGGCAGCCGCAGTCCTAGCTGGGCACCGCAGGATTTAAATAAATAGGACAACCCCAGAGCGATCTACAGCAGCTCTTTAATCAAGCAGTGGACCCGCAGTACCGTGGCTGGTAAAGCCTACGCACGTAGAAGAACAATGAATCGCTTATCGGACGGGGGTTCGAATCCCCCCAGGTCCACTATTCTCCGTACTCTTTTGTTAGATCTTCCCAGTCGTTTCTGCTGTATGTGACGTCAGATGGGTAGTTTCTGAAGAAGATAATCACATTTACCCTCTTGCCAGAAAGCACTTCTCTAACTCCGTGCAAGTTTTCTGCGTTACCTCTAAACATAATTAAATCGCCAGCCTCCAGGCGAAGCTCTACGCCTTTGTGCGCGAAGTAGAACTCTCCGCCCGTGTAGTTATCCTCCAGCATCAAAACAGCAGAGTAGTGCTCTTCGATATCTGGCTTGCCAGGATATTTGTCGCCATCGTCGTCGTGAGCGTGGTTGATTGCTCCGGTATCCATAACATTGCCAAACAGCCGCTTAAGCTCGAAGCGGTCGTATGTCATTTCGTAGTTTTCTACAAAAGTGTCGTGACAAATATCAACCGCCCTACGTAGGCAGTCAAAGCGTTGATCTTCCTTGTCAACAAATCCAGTCATAACTGGTCCAGCGTGCATATAGTGAGGTCGCAGGTCTGGAGTTAGGTTATCCATAGTGAATGAAGTCAAGAACTCTAGCTCTTCTTTTGTGAGCACGTTTTTCTTTAAGTAGTAAAGATCTGGCATATATTTATAATACTCTAACTACCACGCTTGTAATTAGTGCTATGGTAATCTCTGACCTAATCTTCAAACATCTATAGGAGACTTAAATGGGGAGAAAGCGTAAGCCGCAGGAGCCGTCTGCCCCTAGACCTAACGCAGAATGGGAGTACACTACCGAGCTTCAGATCAATGGTAGGAACGTAACTCCGGGTACGGAGCTAAAGATTACTGGTGAGCGCGGGCGCTATAGATTCATGCGAATCGTTCGTACGCCTGAGGGTAAGGAGTGGATGGACGTGTGGGGAGGGCCGAAGGGTGCCGAGCAGTGGAGAAGCTTCCGCGTGGACAAAGTTAGACGAGTTCACTACAAGAATCAAACAATAGGAAATCTTGCTGCTGAGTATAAGCAAAAGCAGGCAGACAAGAAAGCAGAGCTAGAAGACAATGAAGACTAAAAAGACGTGCATTGTCCTAGCTACTGATATTTATTTTGCAGAGTATACGCAAGTTCTTCTTAAATCACTCAGCGCTAACTACAACGGCAAAGAAAAGCTGGATGTGGTTGTGTTGGTGTCTAAGGAAGTGCTAGATCGAGATTTCAAGTTTATTGAGTTTAAGAACTTGGAGATATCTCTCCGCTATCCGTCTCAGGTAGAGAAGCACGAAGCTAGCGGCCTAACTACTCGCATGTATAAAAACACAAACTTTACTAGTGCATCTATGTATCGTTACTTCATGGGAAATGTTTGCGCTGAGTTTGATAAGGCAATTTATATTGACATTGACTGCATCATAGCTAGAGACATTCAGCCTATTCTTGACTTTGAATTAGTAAACGCCCCTATTGCTGCATTTCAGGAAATGCACCTAGAGCACCCAGATAATCCGCACTTTAGGGACTGCGCATACTTTAATTCGGGAGTTATGGTTGTAGACCTAAACCGCTGGCGAGAAGATAAGACTGAAGAGAAGCTGATTGAGGTTTCTGAGTCGTTCACTGCTTGGACTGGCTCTCAGGACCAAGATATTCTTAATGTTGTGTTTAGAAATAACTGGACACCGTTAAACATAAACTTCAACTATCTGACTAATATCTATCCGGGGTTGCGCATCTCTAATCCAATTATTGTGCACTTTGCTGGTAAGAGTAAGCCTTGGAAGCCTTCCACCGCTAACGGCAGTTGGCATGAACTTTGGCGAAGCTACGCTAAATGAAGATTTTAGGCATAAATGAGACAACGCATGATGCTGCTGTCTGCTTGATTGAAGATGGCAGAATCTTATTTGCTGGTCATGCGGAGCGTTACAGCAAAGAAAAGAATGACTGGTACACAAACGATGAGCTTATAGCAGACGCTCTTACGTACGGAAAGCCAGACAAGATTGCCTACTATGAGAGCGAGTGGCTAAAGAAGCTGAGGATTGCCAGGCATGGCGGGTTTGGCGGAGGAAAGCCGTACTACAAGTCAAGTCCGCTGCTTAAGGGTATTCCGGTAAAGAGTTTCAAACACCACTACTCGCATGCGGCAGCTGGGTACTACACATCAGGAATGACAGACGCCCTTATTGTTGTGCTAGACGCGATCGGTGAATTTGATACTGGGTCGGTGTGGATCGGCGAGGGCGACAAGATAAAGCCACTGAAAAAACTAAAGTATCCGCTGAGCTTCGGTCTTTTCTACTCTGCGTTTACTGACCTTATTGGTTTGAAGGCCAACGAGGAAGAATACATAATGATGGGGATGGCTGCCTACGGAGATCCTCAGAGGTATTGGAAGAAGGTAAATAACTACTTCCCCTGGGTACAGAAGCAGAAATACAACTTTCATCAAGGAATTACCGACTGGGATGAGACAATCGATGAGCAAGCTAGATTTGATATAGCTGCAGCTGTACAGGCTGTCTACGAGCAAAGGCTCTGGGACATTATGTGTAGCTACAAAGTAGAAACAGGGAAACAAAATCTAGTCTTTATGGGCGGCTGCGCACTAAACAGTAAAGCCAATACCATGCTGTGGAAGATCTTTAAAAACGTATGGATTATGCCTAATCCTGGCGACGCTGGCTCGGCATTGGGAGCTGCCGCAGCTTTGTATGGTAAGCACCTAGATTGGCAAGGTCCCTATTTGGGACATGATCTGGGCGGAGAGTATCCTGTAGACAAAATCATAGACGCCCTTATTAAAGACAAGATAGCGCCAGTAGCGTCTGGAAAAGCTGAGTATGGGCCTAGGGCTTTGGGTAATCGAAGTATTTTGGCAGATCCGAGAGACCCGAACATTAAAGATAGGGTAAACCTAATCAAGAAGCGTGAATTGTTTAGGCCGTTTGCCCCTGTTGTATTAGAAGAGTATGCAAGTGAATGGTTTGATATGAGGTACACGTCGCCATATATGCAATACACGCCCGAATGCTTAAAGCCAGACTTAATCCCTAGTGTTGTACATGCTGATGGAACTTCTAGAGTTCAGACTGTAAACAAAGCAGACCACCCGGGGCTATACGAGGTGCTAACTAGGTGGAATAAGTTGACTGGAATTCCAGTCCTATTAAATACTAGTCTAAATATAAAAGGGCAGCCTATAATAAATGATCATCAAGATCTTCTTGAATGGCAAACATACTATGATAGGAGCATAATAAGTTGATAATCTTGTACTATCTAGATCGTATTCGAATAAAGATAAAAAACTTTTTTTGCCCTAAAGAAAAACCAAAAGACAGATTTATATACTGATGCCCATTAAACCTCACTACGATGTATTGATTGCGACTCCCGGAAAAATGGTCCACGCGGAGTATGTTTCGAGCCTTGTTCGAACCCTACAATGGCTAGACTCCGAGGGACTAACTTATAGATTCCTCAATAAGCAGGGATCTTTAATCTCCAGTACCAGAGAGCTGACTGCTCTGGACTCTTACAAACCAAACTGGGAAACTCGCGAAGTGGGCGGCGGTGCCTACACTTACGGAAAGATTTTTTGGATTGACTCGGATATTGAGTGGACTGTAGAAGCTTTTGCTCAGATATACGAGAGTGACCTGGATATTGTTGGTGGTCTATATCAGACGGCACCAGACGGCAGAGTTGCAGTTGCTTTTTATGACGGGGCTGGGCAGCCGACCGTGGTCCGCGAGCAAGATTTCATCATGCTGGATCCAGAGCCGCAAGAATGTTACGGCATTGGCTTTGGCTTCGTAGCAATGAAGAGCGGTGTATTTGAGAAATGTGACAGGCCATGGTTCTTGATGGAAAGAATCAAGTGGGCGCACATGGACTTCGAGTTGAATATCGGTGAAGACTATTCGTTCTGCGTAAATGCACGACGTAACGGTATACTTACCTACGTTGATCCTACGGTTAAAGTCAAGCACCACAAGGAAATTGCTTACGAAATTAGATAGAGTTGATTCTTATCTATAGCAATACTTTGCGTGCTTCTCCAAGTATTCGAGTAGCTTGCTCTCGCTTACGTTAAACAGTGTTGGGTGACTGTTGAGGTTCTCTGCAATAAAAGCTTTCCAATCCAAAAGCACGCTGGAGGCGTTATCTCTAAAAAATTTTTCTAATGGATACTCGATTTTTTCCTGAGGATATTTTTTGCGTAAGAATATCTCTTCTATTGACCAGGGCCAAAACACGTCGTGTGGGACTGACTCTGCTAGCCGATTCATATCCGAGATCTTCCATTTTACAGTTTGAAGTTCGTAGTGGTCTGGCAGTAGACAATCATATTTTTTACTTGAAACATATGTGCTAGCGTCTGCTTGGATAATTTTAATTTTGCTGCTAAGTTCGTTATTTGAGGTGAAAGCAAGTATTACATCGTCTGATATCTCTAAGACTGTAACGCTAGTGACTTCTTCTTTTTCTGCAAGCGCAATAGCTAAAATGCCAAAACCTAGCCCAGTGAGGAGGACATCGCCATAAGCTAAGTCATACTGAGAGTGCAGAGTATCTATCGAGTGCGTTAGATTTTTATCAGTTGTCATCCACTGAATCCCATTGCACGTTAAGAGATAGCGGTCTCTGTCCGGGTTATATTGTATTTCTACAGAACCATATATTCCTGGCCTAATAACTACTGAAGGGGACATAGCATTTGAACTACTTCTACTCATATGCTTGTTAACCTTTCGCGTACATTAAGCACTGATAGTATTATAAACTAGTCTTTAATGTCTAGGGTCCCATCGTCTAGAGGCCTAGGACGCCGCCCTTTCACGGCGGTAGCACGGGTTCGAATCCCGTTGGGACTGCGGAGAGGAGCACCATGGCCGAAAGCGTGACTGTAATTACGCCTACTGTTGGTGGGCCTGAATTAGTAGACGCCCTTATTAGTGTGGCAGAACAAGACTACAAAGGTGAAGTTACGCACCTGGTTGTAGTTGATGGCAAACAACACCTAAGTAAGGTTGCTGCAGCCATCGAAGTTTCGGGTGTCTATCCGACGCTTCTGGTTTTACCTGAGAATACGGGATTTGATGGTTGGATCGGCCACAGGATTTACGCGTCTGTTCCGATGTTGGTGAATACTGACTACATAGCATTCCTTGATCAAGACAACTGGTACACAAAAAATCACTTATCAAGCGCTATCGAAGCCATGAAGAAAAATTCTGTAGATATGGCATTTTCTCTTAGGTCTATCTATAGTAAAGAAAAAGAGTATCTGTTTGATGATAACTGCGAATCGCTAGGACTTTGGCCAGTCTGGAACTCTAATGGCGATTCATACTTGATAGACACCAGCACTTTTGTATTTAAAAAAGATTTACTACAAGCCACTTGCCACCTTTGGAGGCAGAAGCTAATTGCTGATCGACTCTACACTCATGCGATTAAAAAAATATTGAACAATAATTTTGTCACTACAGGGTTACGAACTTTATGCTATCGACTTGGCGGAAGAGATGAGTCAGTCTCTGCTCAGTTTTTTATTGAAGGAAACAAGCAACAAGAGATAAGACACTGCTTCCCATATCCTTGGTTGCAATTAGATTAGTGAAGCTGTATACTTTTATTGACCAAGGTAAGGTGACAGCGATGGGACTTGCTGTAACCAACCTTCTCGGTAAGTGCCGAGCACGCCAGTAAGGTCCTGGCACCTGCCCTGATGGCGCAATGGTAGCGCACCGCTCTTGTAAAGCGGGGGTTGTCGGTTCGAGTCCGACTCGGGGCTCTTAAAGAAGAGGTAAAGATGAGCAGTGGACCACTTGTAACAATCAGCGATGCTGCCAAGATGGGCGGCATCCACCGCGAGACTATCCGAAAGTATATTGCGGCTGGATATCTGGAAACTCACATGGATGGTTTTATGGTCTATTACAGAGATGTTCTTCGAGCCTCTAGGATTGCCGATGAGAAGCACAAGGCTAATTCAGGTAAGGCAAGCAAAAACTATGGAAAGAAAAAATAAGAATTGATTACAAGAGAAACTCTAGAGGTTTCGGGATTTTTAGAGGCAGAAGAAGTCGCTGACAACATTTTCTATATAAGAAACTTCTTATCCAACGAAGAACTTGAAGTTGTGGCTAGGCAGCTCGAGGGCCTACCAGAAAACAGCTGGTCTCTTGTAAACGATGGGTTGCCAGAAAATTGGCAGAATAAATTCTATGACCACAATGACAACGAACTCAATGGATTAATTAGAAAAAAGATAGCAAAAATAACTGAAAGCTTTCCTAATCTTCAGGTAATCGGTTATAACAGAATCTTAAGACAAGCTCCAGGTCAAAATATGGAAGCTCATGTTGACGAGAAGAACGACGTCAATAACGGATCAACTAGAGAGTATGCTGCAGTCATTTATGTAAATGATGACTATCAAGGTGGCGAAATTAGATATGTAAATTTTGACATCAGTGTTAAACCTGAAGCTGGCTCTATACTGATATTTAAAACTGGACCAGAGTACCTGCACGAGGTCCTGCAAGTTCGAGGTAACAAGTCTAGATATTGTTTACCCGGGTTTTTCTTTTCTTCGTGGAAAGACATAGAATAAGATAGCGAGACTTAGCTCAGCTGGTTAGAGCCCCGAACTCATAATTCGGTCGTCGTGGGTTCAAGTCCCACAGTCTCGACAAAAAATGTTAGGAGATTCTATGGACAAAATAAAAGTAGTAAAAGACTTCTTAACTCCAGAAGAGTGCGATTTCTACATTAAGTACATAGAGTCCAACATAGATAAGTTTCATCTAACAGAAACAAGTAAACGATTTATCTGGCTGTTCGGAAACGAACTAGCCTCGAACGACCACAAGTCACTCCGGTCAAACACTGACTTATCGCTTTTGTCAGACATAAAAGGTAAAATAAGAGACCTATTTAGGCTTGTAGAAAAAACATCTAAAGAACTCTACGAAAATGGAAATGATCTATACGTAACTTCTTTTGCTATGACAAAGCAAGTTCCAGGGTCATTTATACTTCTACACGATGACACTAACGGGGGTGCCATTAAGTCCTTCGACTACAGTTCGATAATTTACCTAAACACAATGAAGAGAGACGGAGTTCTAGAGTTTCCGAATTTAAACTATTCTTATTCGCCGCAAGCAGGAGACCTTGTAATATTCCCCTCTGATGACCCCGTTAGGATTCACCAAGTGGCAAAAATATCTGAAGACAGATATAGTCTTCCAATCTTTTTAACCAAAAACATTTCTTACAGGATAGAAGAATAATTAAACAACCCCGTCTGATGGAATGGTAGACATGACTGACTTAAAATCAGTTGCTTGAAAGGGCGTATCGGTTCGAGTCCGATGACGGGGACAGTGCCTAATTGATATACTACAAAGGTGACCATATATCATCTACACATACCTAGGACTTCCGGGGTCTATATTCGAAACTTGCTCCTAGAAAAGCATGCCTCGGACAGTGTGGTTGCGGGCCACTACAGGACACTCTCTAATTCAGATTTCAGTGAAGCTAGGGCTATAAGTGGCCACTACGGACTAAGCCCGTGCTCTTTTGCTAGCAAGATTTTTACTATCGTCAGAAACCCTAATGATTTAACATTCAGCTATATAAAGTATTTATCCTTATTCGATGGGCCGAATTCCTTCACTGAGGACCACCTTAAAAGATATTTACATCAAGAAGACCTGAGAGACTCTGTGACAAACGTTCTCTCTAAATTTTTATCTCTAAAATTAGATATGGATGCATACAACAAAAACATCCACAATCTTTTGCATATGGCCAATAGGTCTTGGTATTTGCAAAGCTCGGAGTATTCGGTGGAAGTGGCCATAAACTCGATTGATAGGCACAACATAAAAATCTTCAATTATGAGTCAGAGTCGCTTCATCGAGATCTAGCGGATTTTATTGAAATTCCAATCGAGAAATTTCCTTCAGGGAAAATTAATTCATCGCCCGTAGACAAGTCTGATTTATACAGCAAGTACTACAATGAAATAGCTGAAGCAAATAAGATTGACACTTTACTCTATGAGAGACTGATTAATGCTTAAATACGATAAAGAATCAGATTGGCGACTGGTGCAAGTTGCTCCTGTAAGGTGCGACCACCTCCAACAAGAAGTCTCTAGTTTTTATAGTGAGTGGTTGATTGATACATCTAGACAAGAGAATTTTGCAACCCACGAAAATACTTTTATGTATAAGCTGATATCTTTTGACTATAACTGGCGACCAGGGTATGAAACAGAGTCCAAAACTGTTAATACCCTTGGAGGCTACTCTGAAGCAGAATTGGCAGACATATACAATCTGCTGGAAGAATACGCTAGCGGCCGAGTTGTTCACTCCGAAATTGTGAGCATGAACCCTAAAAGTAGGATTAGAACTCACAAGGATATCGGTGACGCTCTGTATCTACTGAGAAGATTTCACGTTCCTTTAAAGACAAACAATCAAACTTTTTTTGTTGTAGAAGATGAGCAGTTCTTTTTGCAGGAAGGATTTGCTTATGAGCTAAATAACTCTAAATATCACAGCGTGAGAAATAACAGTGACGAGAGTAGAATTCACTTAATAGTGGACCTACTGCCTAACGAATATTTGAGTGGAGTTTCTTTTACATGAAGTCTGGCCCTGACTACTACCTATGCCCATTCTGTGTTTCAAGTTGGGTCTGCCATGGGCCGCACATACAGCCAGAAGATCTACCTAAGTATCTCAAAAAGCTGTCGTATATGCGACAAGACTTAGCCGAACTCTCTAAAGAAATTGTTTTAAAGTACGGAGACAAGCTATCCACGGAGGAGCTTGCTAAGTTAGTTGAAGAAAAACTTCTAAACAGGTACTCTTTTTAGAGTCTTCCCCATTTAATTTTTAACCAGAATCTTTCGTGCAAGTAGTACAACACAAAATTTATGCTATTCGTAAGTACGGTCCCGGCGGTGGCAGTCGTCAATTCACCCGTCAAAACATAAATAGATCCAAATGTTACGACAATTGCTAAAACTCTCCAGGTTAGAGATTTAGCAAGCGATCTTGCTTTAGATGCAGTGGGGTTAGCTGTAGTGATTTTGGCATCTGTGTTGTTCCAAAATATTTCACCATCGCAGGCGATGTTTATTTTTTCAACGCCATCTACAAAACTTGACTCGCCATATACTCGCCCATTGATTTCAATGTGACTTGCTAAGAACTCTTCTCCGTCAATTATTACTCTCCACTTTAGAGGTCCACCATTATTTTTGGTGTTGTATCTGACCTGGATGTGGCTCATATGCCAAGTTCTTTTCTCTTTTGAGTAGCAGAAATTGCTTGGATTTCTGGTGGCAAATCAACGTGCTCGATCTTGTATCCGACATCTCTGCCATAGACGATGTTGGTGATATTAGGGAGCCTGAGAATTAAAGTCCCCACTCGTTCTTTGCTATTTGAATATATGTATCGTTCAACTTCTTCATAAGTGAGCGGATCCTTTTCCGAAGTCCCATGGGTGTTCCTTACTCCTACTAAAACCTGATCGGTTCTTTTGTGTGCTTCGTCTTTTAATGCTTCGTGGCCTTCGTGCCATGGCTGGTATCTGCCAAGCTGAAGTGTTGTGGGGGCTGACCAGTCAAATAAATTAAACTTTGAAATGATTATATCAGCTTTATCCTTTTGCTCTAAGTCAGCAAATCTGACATCAAACTTTGACGGAGCTTCCCAGATTAGATTGGTGTCTTGGAATCTGCTCTCTTGCAAGGTGTCCATCCAGATAACAATGTCAGCCTCGCCGAATGAAGCTCGGGTCTCTGCAGTTGGACAAACAAAATCAACGACTACGGTTTGCCCCTGAGCTGCCAACAATCGTGCAATAGCACCTAGTCTTCTAGCCTGCTCTACTCGGTCTTCCGAACTAAATCCAAGATCACTACTTAAGTCTTCACGAACCTTGTCAGCATTGAGCTGGATAGCTCCTAGTCTGCCAGCCAGAGTGTTGGCTAACGTGGTTTTTCCGCTTCCGGGTAGTCCAATAATTTGAATTATTTTCCCGCTCAATGTAGCTCCTAGAAGTTCTTTGGTCCTATACTTAGTAGTCTAGTCCATCTTTAGGGAGAAGTTACCATGACTTTAGCCGCCACTCTTAGCGAACACAGCAGCACCCACATGTATGCATCTCTTGTGTGTAATGACGAATCGATTTACGAGGGCCTTATCCTCAAGGAAACCAATAACGGTATGTGGCTAAGCGTTGGTGGAAATCCAGACCGAGTAATCTTGTTCCCTTGGACGTCCGTAAATCGCGTAGTCCTAAAGAAGCCTGCAGAAGGCCTCTACGACTAAACATAAGTGACCATGACAGAGTATAGCGACTACGAGCTAGAACTTTACTTTAGCAAGAAGTTTAAAAAGTTTGACTACCCGACTGGGCAAATGTCAATTCGAGACCCTAATAGAGTGTACAGGGCTAACTCTTTTGGATTTAGGTCAGATGAGTTTAGCCCTAATACTCGGATGTTGTTTGCTGGGTGTTCTGTAACTTATGGTGCTGGAATCCCTGAGGACGGCATATGGGGAAATGTTTTAGCTGAAAAGCTAAACATGAAAGCTTCAAACCTATCTAGGGCTGGATCATCAATATCTTGGATTGTAGAAAGTCTATTCAGATACTTTGAAAATTACGGAAACCCTAAATACCTTTTCTGTTTGTTTCCTGACCTGTATCGGCACAGATTTCCAGTAGATGGTAAGTACTACTCTAAAAAACTAGAATTTGACACCACTACTCTTGGGTCTAAGCCTGTAATCATTAGGGGTGTAGAACCTGGAACTATCGGCCTATCCAATAATTTTTTCACAACAGTGCCTCTAGACAAGACGGATGCTGTCCCTAAATACATAAAACTTCCAGTCGACTATGAAAAAGTCTTTTCCTTTGATTTAGTGATGCACGAAAACATTAAAAAGATTAGACACCTAGAGTCGTACTGTAAGGCAGCGGGAATAGTATTAATTTGGTCTACTTGGGACGAGGAGTTTTTAAATCTTGCTAAATCGTTCTCCGGAAAAGAAGAGTTAGAGTTTTCAGAATTTTTTGACTTATACAAAAAAGACTTTAATTTTTACAGAAAGCTACTGCCCGAGTCTGTAAAAGATGTGTTTACAGATAGAGATGACTGCCACGAAACCTTTAGAGCATTGGACCCAGAGAGCTTTGACTCTGGGACAGACAGTGGTCGAGGTCCGCACAACGTCCACTATGGCAGACACTGGCACCTGCATGCTGCTGAATCTTTCCTTAGTAGACTGAAAGAGCAGGGGCAGCTACTTGATTAGAGATTTTGGTCTAGAAAATGAGTTTTACTATTCTATTTTTGAAGGAAACTCTTTAAGAATAAGAGGCGCTACCGTTGGCAATGCAAAAGTGTTTGACTGGCCAGCACAGGATTACATACAAAATAGTTACGGCTATAGGGGTAAAGAATTTTCTTCTTGTGAAGTGCTGACAGCTGGGTGTTCTTTTACTTATGGTGTTGGAGTTCCGCAGGAGGCTACTTGGTCAAGTCAACTTTGTAGCAGACTTGGGTTGGATTCTTCAGCTCCAGTGGCTGGACCTGGTGCCTCTGTTTCTTGGATAGTAGAAAAACTTTTTTCATATTTTGCGGAGTTCGGGCACCCTAAGTATTTACTCTGCCTCTTCCCAGATTACTACAGAATATCTATCCCCGTTGATGGAGAAGTTTTGAAAACAAAGGCAGACAACTCGGGAGGGGAGCTAAGGGGAGAGCACGGAACCTTTGGCGTAGGCAATCAGCGGGTTTATATGCACCATGTTTTGGGGAATCAAGATCCTAAGAAACTACCTAAGTATTCAAAAAGACCGCACAATGTTGAGGATATTTATACTGTAGAAATTACTATTTTCCAAGCAATTAGGTCTATTAGGACACTAGAGCAGTATTGCGCTGCTACTGGCATAAAGCTTTACTGGACAACGTGGGACGATGTTTTTAGTCGTGACATAGAGAAAATCAATAAAGTAGAGGAGTTAAGATTTAAAAACTTCTTTAGTCTAGGATTCTCTAACTACAAAGAAAAAACACCATCAGGATATAAGGACACTATTGTCTACGGAGATCGCTATGCTGAAGCTCCAGTTCTTGAGTATTGCCCTGAAGGTTGTCACGCAGAGCTAAAAGAAATTTATGGCGAGAAAAATTTTAATCTGGGGACAGACGTCAGTAGGGGCGAAGAAAACACTCACCCCGGAATACATGTTCAAGCACACTATGCGGATAGATTTATTGAGCAGCTTATGTTAGAGTATCCAAATGAGTTTAAATGATTTTGAGTACGTAGACGAGCCGTCATCCTTTTCCACCTTTGAAGAAGGTGACATGGAGGTATTCGAGATGAGCGTTGCCAAAGCCATTCTTCGTAAAGAAGAGGCATACCGAGCAATTGATGCGCTTGCAGACTCTGCTGGAGAATCCTGGTTTGAGCTGGGAGAAAAACTGGCTGAAAAGAAATTTA
>JACCDV011161529.1_pt1 | contig 15771 bp, 21 predicted proteins | sample 7446131 | NCBI WGS metagenome assembly JACCDV01 (sample SAMN15323448, study PRJNA562643) | freshwater metagenome | isolation source: river surface water | place: USA:Blue River Watershed | collected 2017-08-17 | reverse complement strand
TTTGTGTGTTTAAAATAGTTTATATTATTCCCTCAAGGAATATACAATGCAAATTTTTATTTAACAAAACAACTCCCCAAAAGGAGTTGTTTTGTATGCGTCTCGTGCTAGCACGACTTGGCGGAGACGAGAGGATTCGAACCTCCGAGGGTATTGCTACCCTGCCTCGTTAGCAGTGAGGTGCCTTCAGCCGCTCAGCCACGTCTCCATATATACTGTTATTACAGTGGCTAAAAGATAACATTTTTTACTTAACTAGCAAAACTGAAGAAAATAAAAAGGCCGTGCGCTTGCGCACAGCCTTTGTTTTACCTCCTGGTTTTTTTGCAGAAATTTACATCTTCTTAGCTCCCGATCTTTTTGCCCAAGATATCTTTCACTTGGGCCAGACCAAGAATTTGGAAGATGCGGATATACAGCCATCCGATATCGAACTCCCATGGGTGGTAGGAGAGTTTGGCCGATGACGGAAAGGCGTGGTGGTTGTTATGCAGTTCTTCACCGCCAATAAAGAATGCCCAAGGGACGATATTGGAAGACATGTCCTTGGTTTCCGTATTGCGGTAGCCGAAGATGCCAAGGAAGCCAGGATAGTGACCGACGCCATTGATGACGCCAGCTGCCCAGAAGGGAATCCAGAGCATTTGAATCAACCAAATCAGCAGACCCGCCAGTCCGAAGAGAAGCATGTCAATGACGAGCATTAGTCCCACTCCATAAAAGCGAGAATACTTTCCCGGTCGCTTGAAGATGTGCGCATCAAACCAATCGTCCTTGATGTCTCTGGTGTTATTCTTGCGAATGATGTCTCTGTTTCTGGCGGCTTGGTAATACAGCACGACTCCAAAAAAGAGAACGTACCAAATGCCGTAAACCCAAGGACTGTGTGGGTCTTCTGCCTCGTCGTCTTTGGCGTGGTGGTAACGATGAATCCTTGCCCACTCTTCGGGAATCATGCCCGTGGTCAGCCAACCCCAAAAACGGAAGAAAAGGGCAAGGCCAGGGTGAAGGCTAAGAGCACGGTGGGCCACGGTACGGTGGTAGTAGACGGTCACTGTCATAATGGTGACTTGAGTCATCACCATTACGTAGATGAATTGGTCCATCAGCGTAAAGCTAAATGGTCCACTGAAGAAAATTTGCCAATTATTCACTTTGGACTCCAGAAGGTAAATTGAAAAAGGACAACTGATTTTGAGTATAGCAAAATGAAACCAAATGAACAGATTTTGCATATTTGGCTAAACCATCTATAATGACCCGACTTCATACATATATATGAAGCTTGAGGATTGGCCGAGTGGGGTAAAAGTGAACTTCTTCACTTTTACCCGGAACAAAATGTTCCGTGGCAGACACGAGGCTAATCTTCCCGAAGGGCGACAATTTGAGCGAAGCGAATATGTTGGAGGATTGGCCGAGTGGCTGAAGGCAGCGGTTTACTAAACCGCCAGAGCAGAAATGTTCTCGTGGGTTCGAATCCCACATCCTCCGCGAGCACAGAAAACAACCCGTTAGGGTTGTTTTCTTTTGTGCGAGCGCGAGGATGTGGGATTCGAACCGAGCGTCGGGGCCCCTCTGGGCCGACGCGAGTGGGGGTCGAGCGAGTGAGTTAGATTATGAGTTATAACGAGATAATCTAACCACGAGAGTGACCGAATCTCTCAAGACGCTAGTGCGTCTTATGTTGGGATTCAAAAAGCTCAGCAATGCCGAAGGCAAGCGAGCTGGGGTAGCGAGTACTTAGGTTTTTATGAACGAAGTGAAGTAAAAAGCTTAGTAACTCGTGACCGAATCCCACATCCTCCGCAGTTTGACTTTTACTATAAATGTGTTATCCTCTCAAAGGATATTTTCGAGCCATGGTTAATTCTAACAATGGGTTAGAAACACCACGAACCTTTACAGGAGATTCTCATGCCTACAGGATACACTAACTCCATCCAGAGCGGTGAAGTCAATACCTTCGCTGATTTTGCAACTCTTTGCTCACGTGCTTTTGGTGCACACATCATGTCCAGGGATGAAGAAAATTCACTGGACAAGACGCCGAAAAAGTACGAGCCGGATACCTATCACAGAGATCGTCGCGATGGGGCTTTGGCTAAACTTGCCTACTTGGCTTCGTTTTGCGATAGCGACTTGTTGATCTTGGCCCAACACCAGATCAATCGTGAGCGCAGAGCCTTGGTCATATCGGCGAAAAAACACATGAAAGATGCCAGTGCCACCAAAGTCAAGTACGGCACTATGTTGCTGGATGCGATGACTTGGAGGCCGCCAACAGAAGAACATCTGAAGTTGAAAGATTTCATGGTCAACCAGATCGTGATTTCTGCAGGTGATTGTGATGTCAGCTACTGGACAAGGCAATTGGCGCAGCCCGTGCCAACGCCTGAAGAGTGGTTGAAGAACGCCATCAGCCAAGCCGAGACGGACGTTGTCTATCACGACAAGGAGTGGGAAGAAGAACTGGGGCGTACGGCTGCTCGCAATTTGTGGATCAGTCAACTGGCCGAGTCCCTTTCTGTCGACTGACAAGTCGAATACACAAGGTCGCCGAAATGCCCTACGCAAGTGGGGCATTTTTTTATTTTGTTAGATTGTAATTTGAAGTTAAAGTTCTGAGTCCGCAAACACAATAATGAGCACCCCTTGGGTGTCATTTTTGAATTTGCTTAAAATTGGATGCGGAGTATGATTCTATATTAGTCTGTTCAAATCATCTTCATTAACTTTAACTGGAGGCAATATGGCTAAAGCAATGTGTCTTTTGTATCCAGTTGATGAAACTGGAGTGTATCTGGGTCGTAAGAAACTCAAGATTGGCGCCGGGAGCCTCAATGGCTGTGGCGGCAAGCAAGAGGATGGCGAAACCATCATCATGGCCATGATCCGTGAGACTGAACAAGAGTGGGGTATCAAAGTCGAAGCTTCAGACTTGAGGCTGGGAGCGGTATTTCGCATCAGTCGCGAAGGGATTGGCCATGAGGTTGATCTTTACGTCTTTACCACCACTAAGTGGGAAGGAGAATTCATTGAGACCGGGGAGATGGGTCGTCCCGAACACCATCCTTTCAGCAAGTTGCCTTTTGATCAAATGATGGTGGCCGACCATGAGTGGCTTGAGGCGGTATTTTTTGGCCGCTTGATCAAGGGTTCGTTTTGCTACAATCACGACCGAACCGCTTACTCGGACTTCAAGATGGAAGAAGTGGAAGCTTTTTAAAGACCTTGCGCCTGTGGTGCGGGTTTTTTCTTTAATGAGCAATTGCTACACAAATAATTTCGCAGTCGGGTTTTAGTTTATCAGCCAGCGCTTCTTTGGCCGCTTTCAAAGTGGCGCCGGTGGTAGCTACATCGTCAACTATGACCACACGCTTGAAAGGAAAGTGGTCGGGTATATTGGCTTTGAAGGCGCCTTTTAGATTGGTAAGACGTTCAGAACGATGGAGTGAAGTTTGTGGGGTGGTGTCGAGTACTCTTTTAAGTAGATGGTTATTTATATTGATACGACGTTGGTCGTTGGTAAACTGCAAAATTCGCAGTACTTGGTTGTAGCCTCTAGATAGCTCTCTTTTAGTACTAAGTGGTATTGGTATAAAAACGGCATCTTTTATAGGAAGATTTTCTATCCACTTAACTAATAGTGGAGAAATTAATTTGGCAGCCCGTTCGTATTTATGAAACTTGTTGGCAGTAATAGCCGCTTGGATGATGGGGTGGTGGTAGCTTGCAAGAAAGTGAAAGTGATCAATTTGGCCAGGAGTGAATAGGGAGATCACTTCGTCTTCGCTTATGTTATCCAGCAGTTGTACCGCTTCGGTTTTGGGGAATAGTGCATTTAGTAACTGTTGAAAAATATACAGCATTACCCCCTAGTATACTTTGCTGGCGTGTTAGAATACAGAGAAGTTATAGCTACTCATGAATGCCTTCAGTAAATTATTTAAAGGAATAGAAAGTGCTGGGTCTGATAATTCCAGAGTTGTTGGTATTGATATCGGTTCTTCATCAATAAAAGTGGTGGAGGTACAAGACCGTGATGGTGTACTCACTCTTACTACTTACGGTGAGCTACAGCTTGGTCCCTATGCTGGTGAAGAAGTAGGGCAGTCAGTTAGTTTGGACGCTAAAAAAGAACAGCAGGCCTTAGTTGATGTGATTCGCGAGTCGGCAGTTAAGGCTAATAAGGCTGTTTTTGCCATGCCGTTATCTTCTAGTTTTGTTACTACAATAAATTTTAATGCTGATCCAAAGGAAGATATATCTTCTAGAGTAAGAGTAGAAGCTCGTAAGTATATACCAGTGCCGATTGGTGAGGTTACTCTTGATTGGGCGGAGATAGAAAATGAAACGGCAGTAAAAGATGAAAATCGTCGTGATGTTTTGGTGGCCGCTATCCAAAATGACGCTCTCAGCCGTTTTAAGGTTTTGATGCAGTTTGCCAACCTCAAAGAACCACCTACCGAGATTGAGTGTTTTAGTGCCTTGCGTAGTGTTTATAAGGAGTCGGAGAAAGACATTGCCCTGGTAGACATTGGAGCAGTATCCACCAAACTTTACATTGCTCGCAATGGTTTGTTGCAGCGTATGCACCGCGTCCGGGCTGGTGGGGCAATTGCTACTAAGCGTATTGCTAGTAGTTTGGAGATGTCTTTTGAAGAGGCTGAGCTACTTAAGCGTAATCTACAAAAAGATGATGCGCGTTTTGCTGAAATAAAAAGAGCTCATCACAGTTGTTATGACCGGGCCTGGCAAGAGTTTCGTCAGGTTATTAGAGAGTATGAGAAGTCTCTTAATACTGAAGTTGAGGTGGTGTATGTAACTGGTGGCGGCTCACTCTTCCCGGGTACTATTCAGCTGATGGAGGATTTACTACAAAAGTCAGTGGTACCAGTAAACGCTTTTAATAAAGTGGCCTATCCAGCTTTTATGGAGGACATGATGACAGAGTTGGCACCAACTTTCCATGTGGCGCTCGGTTCTGCTTTGCGTATTTTTGAGTAAACGCTTTTTTCGTCCACAGGAAAAATTCGTGTTGTTGTAATAAAGTTCGTATAATTTTGTATATGCCTGGTTCTTCAAATGCTTCGTTCATTCCAAAACGTACTACTGGTCAGCGCGAGCGACAAACTGCTCGTCGCCAAGTATACGTAGGTACTTTTATTGTACGTATCTTCTTTTTCGCCGCTCTCATAGCGGTGGCTTCGGTGTATGCTTACGAAAGCAAACTAAATAATGATTTAAATAAAGAAATTGCCGCTCTTGGCAGCGCTATTAATTCTTTTAATGAAGCCGAGATGCAAAGAGTGACTAGTGCTGATTTGCGTTTAGCGCAAATCAAATATCGCCTAGACCATACCGTCTCAATGTTGTCTGTCCTTAACGCTATGGAAGGCTCTACAGTGTCTTCAGCTCAAATTTCTCAACTATCAATCAAGAGAGCTGATGATAAAACTCTGGAACTTGAATCATTGATGAAGACACCTTCTTTTGATACTGCCTTATTCCAAAAGGGTATCTTAGAAGGTAGTGAGACTCTAGAGGTTTCTAGTATTGATGACCTTGTCTTAGAGCAGTCTGAAAGTGCCTCTGGTGATTTGGTTGATACTAATGTCATCTTCAAAGCTATCTTGAGTATAGACACCGAATTCGTACCTCATACTGCTCCTACCTCAACCTTAATGATTGCTCCAGAAGTTATTGATGAAATCATGAATCTTGAAGCTGCTGGCGGGTCGACTGGTTCAACCACTTCCTCTGATGAAAGTGATTTAGTTGATGATAATCAATAGACTATATGATACTTAATTCTTTTTTTACGCAGATTGTGATGTTGGCACTAGCCATTGGTATGCTCTTCTTTTATGTGCAGCCAACTTTTGGTGAAATTGGTCGCATCCAAGACTCAATAATCAGATATCAGGAAGAGCAGAGTCGGGTTAATGAAGTAAATGCCAAATTAGCTGCCCTAGTTTCAAAACTAAACGCTATTTCAGCTTCTGATATGAAGGCTCTGCTTACATACCTACCAGACGAGATTGATCATGTAGCTATCGCTCGAGACATTTATCTAATGTCTGAATCATCAGAAATGTATCTCAAAGATATTGAGTATACTGAAGTGGCTGTAAACAGAGCCAACGATGAGCTTAGTCAGGTGGCACAACCGCTTAGACACGAGTTTGTAATTAGTGGAGAAGGTACTTACGATCAGATTAAGAGGTTCCTGGAAATGCTTGAGAAAAATAACTACCCACTAGAAGTAGTTGATTTTCAGATTCAGTCAGCTGAAAGCGGGCTTATAACGGTTGAGATGACTGCGGCTACTTATTCGCATCTAAAATAGTATTTATATATGAGTTCAGCCATGAAAAACATAGTGACCATACTCGTACTGTTTACCGTTGCCTTTGGTGCGTACTATTTTTATGTACAAAATAATGCTGTTTTAGAGACTGCTGGGGTAGAGGATCAAGAAATGCTCTTGATTAAAGCTGAGCAGTTTTTAGAGCTAAGTGCCACTCTCTCGGCTATAAAGCTAGATACAACTGTTTTGGATAATGAGTTATTTACTTCTTATCAAAGTTTCACCAGGCCGGTAGCTGATGAGTCATTTGGACGACCAAATCCTTTTCTTCCAGCTGGAGCGGTGGTAAATGGTGAGGAGAATTAATTTCTATGAATCCGCTTGAAATATTAATAGAACGCGGAGAGATTACAGAAGCTGCGGCCAGGTCTATCGAAGAGAAGCTAGCAGATGGAATTAGTCTTGAGGACGCACTTTTGGTGTCTGGTGTAGCCCCAGAAACGGTCAGGGGTCTTTTTGCTGAGTACTATAGTGTACCGGCCTTTGTTGTTCCTGAAGGTTTTACAGTACCGGAAGAGGTTTTGAACTACGTACCAGAAGAATCAGCTATTCATTATCGGATTATGCCGCTCAAGGTTGAGGATGGTGTTTTGTTGGTGGCTGCTAATGACCCGGAAAATCTGCAGATTCGTGAGGTATTGAACTTTGTTAGTACCAAGTATGATTTGCCCTACAAATTTGTCTTCATGTTGGCGGAGGACATTAAGAAAGTTCAGGAATTTTATTCCAACCTAAAAGGGGAGGTGACCGACGCTCTCTCTACTTTGGAGGGGGAACTCAATGCTGAGATTGCGGCAGGGGTGGAAGAGGCTAGTCCAGAAGATAAAAAGACGATGGAGCATATTGAGGAAGATGCTCCGGTAACAAAGATTGTGGCTACTATTTTGCGTTATGCGGTGGATGGTAATGCTTCTGATATTCACATTGAGCCAAGTGAGACCAAGATCAAGGTTCGTTTTCGTGTCGATGGTGACTTGATGACGTCTCTTGAACTGCCACTAAATGTGCACTTGGCCGTAGTGGCTCGTGTAAAGATTCTTTCTTCTATGCGTCTTGATGAAAGACGAAAGCCACAAGATGGACGTTTTTCAGCAACTTTTGATGGTCGCAAAATCGACTTCCGTGTTTCGGTATTACCAACTTCTCATGGCGAGAAGGTGGTAATGCGTATTTTGGATAACGAAAGAGGTGTTCGTTCGCTTGAGGACGTGGGTATTTCACCCCATCTACTTAAATTGGTTCGTAAAGCTATTAAAGAGCCGTACGGAATTATTTTGATTTCTGGTCCGACTGGTTCTGGTAAGTCCACCACTCTTTATGCCATGCTTTCTGAGGTTGATAGGTTTACCAAAAACGTACTATCACTAGAAGATCCGGTTGAGTACAACATGGATGGTGTTAGTCAGTCGCAGGTGCGTCCAGAGATTGGTTATACCTTTGCCAACGGCCTTCGAGCCGCCCTTCGTCAGGACCCAGACATTATTATGGTGGGAGAGATTCGTGATAAAGAAACAGCTCAGCTGGCTATTCAGGCTGCCCTTACTGGTCACTTGGTACTTTCTACTATTCACACCAACAATGCCATCGGTGTGGTACCAAGACTGATTGATATGGGTGTTGATCCTTATTTGATTGCTCCGACTCTTAAGTTGGCGATTGCACAACGTCTAGCCAGACGTGTCTGTGATGATGCTGGTAAGGAGGAACCGCTCTCGGAGAGTACTAAGGTTATGATGGAACAGACCTTTAAGACTTTGCCTCAGAAGTATCATGATCGTATACCGCAAAATAAAACTATGGTTAGACCAGAACCAACCCCTAGTTGTGCTACCGGACTAAAGGGACGAGTAGCGGTAATGGAGGCGTTGGAGATTAATGATGAAATTCAAAGTCTCATCTTGCAAAACGCTTCTGAGGATCAGGTTTTCCAGATCGCTCGTAAAAACGGTTTTATGACCATGAAAGAAGACGCTATTATAAAAGCTCTCGAACATGTCATTCCGATTGAGGAAATGAACGCTTTTGGTAGTCAGATTGCTCAAGACATTGAGCTAGATCAGCCGATTTTGGCTGTCGATAACCAAGTTACTCCAGCTGAGACTCCGGCTATAATAAGTACTAATGAAGATACTTCTAGTAGATGATGACGGTTTTTTGCGTGACATGTACACGGTTAAGTTTATTGACCACGGTCATGAAGTTGATGTAGCAGATGGAGCGCCAGCGGTTATTAGTAAACTAGAGCAGGGTATTGTTTATGATTTGATAATGCTGGACATGGTTATGCCTGGCACTTCAGGAGTTGAGCTTCTCACTCTGATTAAAGAAAAATTCCCAGAGCAGACAAAGTGCTGCATCTTTTTGTCCAACCAAGGACAGGAAGAAGATATCAGAGAAGCAACCGAAGCTGGAGCAGTAGGGTATATAATAAAAGCTGAATCAATACCAAGCGAGGTCGTGAAGAAAGTGGATGAAATTATGAAGAAGTGTAAAGCCAAATAATATGTCAGTAGACTATAAAAAAGAATTGCAGGCCCTCATTGACCTACTCATTGCCGAAAAAGCATCAGACATGCATTTTTCTGTTGGTTCACATCCACTTATTCGAGTGTCCGGTACGCTTATCCCATTGGTAAAAAAGCCAATACTAACCGATGCTGATTTATCAGCCTTCGCCAAGGTAATAATGCGCCCAGATCAGTATGAGCGTTTGACTAATCGACAAGAGGTAGACTTCTCATACGAAACTACCACCGGTGTGCGTTTTCGTGGTAATGCCTTCCATCAAAGAGGGCGTATGTCTGTAGCTCTGCGTTTGATTCCAAACGTGATTCGCACTATGGAGGAGCTTAATCTCCCACCGATTCTGGAAAGCTTCACCCAAAGACCACAAGGATTTTTCCTTTGTGTAGGTCCGGTTGGTCAGGGTAAGTCTACTACTCTGGCAGCCATGGTAAACCATATTAATAAAAACCGAGCCGAGCACATCGTGACCATTGAAGATCCGATTGAGTATGTATACCAGGAAGAAAAATCTCTAATCGATCAAAGAGAGGTGGGTATCGATACCGACTCATTCCAAAGTGCTCTAAACGCGGCCTTCCGTCAGGATGTGGACGTGATTCTGGTTGGTGAAATGAGAAATATCGAAACCATTTCTACCGCGGTAACAGCCGCTGAAACTGGTCATTTGGTTTACTCTACTCTACACACCAACGATGCGGCTCAGACCATCAACCGTATTATCGATACCTTCCCTGGAGATCAACAGGATCAGATTCGTGTCCAGCTAGCCAGTTCTCTTATTGCTATTTTCTCACAGCGACTTATTCCGCACATCACTGGTGGTATGGTTCCGGCTTATGAGCTACTCATCAACAACACCGCGGTGGCAAACCTAATTCGTGAAAATCGTATACACGAAATCCCGTCACTAATTGAGATTGGACTAGACCAGGGTATGATTGATATGAATCGTTCACTGGCTCGACTGGTTCAAAATGGTGATATTACGGTAGAGAGTGCTTTTGCTCACACTGCCAACCCTAAGGGTCTTGAAAGACTAATCTAAATTTTATGTTATTTAATTACGTAGCCATAGACACCACCAATGTCCAAAGAGAGGGGACGGTAGAAGCTGCCACGATTGATGCGGCTATCAGTGCCGTACAAAAGCGCGGTTATACTGTAGTGTCTATCGACCCAGCTAATCAAGGTGGTGGATTGCAGGCTTTGCTCAATTTTGAGTTTGCACTGTTTAATAGTGTCTCGAACAAAGATGTGGTTATTCTTTCTAGGCAGATTGCCACTCTGTTTCAGGCTCATGTATCACCGCTACGTATCTTTAGATTGCTTTCAGCTGAGGTGGAAAACAAGCAGCTACAGAATATCATGAATAAGATAGCTGAAGATCTACAGGGTGGTAGTTCTATCTCTAGAGCTCTATCATTTCACCCCGAAGTCTTTTCTTCATTTTATGTAAACTTGGTGCGAGCCGGAGAAGAGTCGGGTTCACTAGAAAAGTCTTTTGATTATTTGGCTGATTATTTGGATCGCTCTTATGAGGTGATTACCAAAGCCAGAAATGCGCTTGTCTATCCAGCTTTTGTGGTATCAATTTTCTTCGGCGTAATGGCTTTGATGCTCACTTTGGTAATTCCAAAGATTGCCACCATTTTGATTGATTCAGGACAGGAATTACCGATTTATACCAAGATTGTGATTGGGGTATCAAACTTTTTGGTAAACAACGTTGCCCTACTTATTATTGGTGCGGCCGCTCTCGGAGTATCTTTCTGGCGCTTTAGACAAACCGAAGTAGGAAAGCGAACTATCGACGAGTTTATTATTTCGGTACCATATCTTGGTGACTTGCAGCGCAAGCTTCTTCTTACTCGTATTTGTGACAACCTTTCAACCATGCTCGCTAGTGGTATCTCGATGGTTCAGGCTCTTGAAGTAACTGCCGACGTAGTAGACAACTTGGTTTATAAAGAAATCATTGAAGATGCTCTTTCGGAGGTGAAGGGTGGACGATCATTTGCGGATTCCATTGCTGAGTATCCAGAGATACCAGGTGTACTAACTCAGATGGTAAAAGTGGGTGAGGAGACTGGTAGTCTTTCAGAAATTCTAAACACCCTATCTAACTTTTATCGCCGTGAGGTTAACAACGCTGTTGATACACTGATTGGCCTTATTGAGCCACTCATGATTGTTATGCTGGGTCTCGGAGTAGGTACACTCTTGGCTTCGGTCTTGATGCCGATATATAACCTCACTAATTCTTTCTAGGTATTTGTAGGTTGTCCACATACACCCGCCACTTGGCGGGTGTATTTCGTATAATTAAGCTAGTCCTTCGTACAACGTTGGCCTAGATTATATTCAGGTACACAGCTGATACCTGAATATAGTTTCATTATCTATATAAAAGCTAAAAGTTTATATGAAAAAGAATTTGCTCCAGAAGGGTTTTACTCTGATCGAGCTCCTCGTGGTAATTGCCATTATTGGTATCTTGGCCGCTGTGGTACTTAGTTCACTAAATGATGCTCGTGATGGTGGGCAGGACGCCTCTATCAAGCAGTCTATCGGTAACTTGCGTGCTCAGGCTGAGCTAGTCTACAACCAGAATGGTTTTGACTACACCGCCGTTTGTACTAGTGGTCCAATTACCAACCTTCTTAACGCTGCGATGGAGAATCGTGCTGAAACTACAGCAGTTGCTGTAGCAGTAGGAACTGCGGCAGCTGCCAACCAGGTAACTTGTCACTCAAACGCTACAGGCTATGCTGCTATGGCTCCACTTAATATTCAGGTGGGAGGTGCGGTGCAGTACTGGTGTGTTGACTCAACTGGTTCTGCTGGTACTTCAACCCCAGCTAACCTAGCTGCCAACGATGTAGGTTGTGCTTCAGGTGTTCAATAATATTGTTTAGATAATATTACACAAAAGCCCCCTTTGGGGGCTTTTGTGTATATATCCTTATTAATAATCTTTTAATCTAATATAATGCTCCGGTATGAAAAATAATCTACTCCGGTCCGGCTTTACTCTGATCGAGCTCCTCGTGGTAATTGCCATTATTGGTATCTTGGCCGCTGTGGTACTTAGTTCACTAAATGATGCTAGAGAAGAAGGAGTAGAGGCAAAAATAAAAAGTGAAATGTCTGCCCTAGCCAAAAGAGCGATGCTCGAAGAGTCTCAGTTATTTACCTTTGATACCGCTTGCGGCTCAAACGGTGTTGCAACCTCCACCGAGATAACAAAAATTATAAACTCCATTCAGTCTTTTGCTGCGGTCTCGATAGTTTGTAATAGCACTGTCGATGCTTTTGCGGTATCAGCTTCACTCCCTGACGCTACTTATTGGTGTGTTGATAGTACTGGTCAATCTAAAGAAATACCCACCCATCTTGATGCTGTAGTACCAGATTTGGTTTGTCCATAAGGTCAAAACCAGTCCAGGCTTGGTGTTATACTCTTAGGATATGGAATCCTTCTTTCTGTTGCCGTCACTTCTAAACATAACTTTTGTTTTTATTTTTGGTGTGATAATCGGTAGTTTTCTTAATGTTTTTCTTTACCGCTTTCACACTGGCCGTACTGTTATGGGGCATTCACATTGTCTCTCTTGTGGTGCCAGACTTTCTAGTAAAGAGCTAATACCACTGTTTTCATATTTGGTCTTGCAAGGGAGGTGTCTGACTTGTTCGTCACGTATACCAAGCCGTTATTTCTTGGTTGAAATCACTACCGCTCTTTTGTTCGTTATGGCCTTTTTGATGAGTACCACATTCATTGATTTTGCTTTACATGTTTTGTTTTTGATTATTTTGGTGCTGGTAGCTGTTTATGATATTTACCACATGGTTATACCTGACGAGTTTGTGCTAGCGGCCTTGGTGGTGGCTTTTGCTTCAGAGCTGTACTCACTCAGTTTGAGTAAAGACCTCTATGGCTTTGGTTTGGATGTGGTGGCCGCCCTAGCAGCTTCATTATTTTTGATGACACTATGGCGAGTTTCTAGGGGTACTTGGATTGGCTTTGGTGATGTTAAGTTGGTTATTCCTTTGGCGCTTATGGTGGGAGCAGCTTCGGTATTTTCTTTGGTAGTCTTGTCTTTTTGGGTGGGGGCAGTGATTGGTTTGCTTATTATCGGCTTTCAGAAAATTAGAGAACGTGGACAACCGCACTTACGTTTGTTGTCTCGTCAGCTTACAATGAAGAGTGCTGTACCGTTTGCACCATTTTTGATAATTGCTTATTTGATAATATATCTTTATCAAGTGGATGTGGTGGCGCTTCTTACTTATGTTTAATACCAAATCTCACAAATTCTCTGGCTTCGGTCTTATTGAACTGATGGTGAGTATTAGTGTGGTTATGCTGGTCATGGGGGTGGTGATGACTAGACACAATAGCTACAACGGCGCTGTCCTGCTCCGTTCTCAGGCCTACGAGGTAGCGCTTTTACTCCGTGATGTACAACTCTCAGCGGTAAGTGCGATGGGGCAAGGATCTAACTACCGAAACACTTTTGGTGTTTACTTTGATGTTGGTTCTAGTTTTTACTACACCTTCAACGACGATTCTCCCGGTAATTTTTTCTATGACGCTGGTGAGGAACTCGGGAAGCGAAACAATCTTGATAAAAGATTTGTAATTAGTGATATTCGCACCATTGATGGTGGTACCGAAACTTCTTTAGGGGAGACGGGTGATATCTCTATATTATTTGAGCGGCCAAACTTTGACGCACTTTTTTACACCAGCGCTAACACGGCAGTTGCTTCTAATGTGTCAGCTATTGAGATTGATGTCAGATTGGTCGGCACTTCTGGTAATGGTACCGGGGAAGTGCGTACAGTAGAGGTGTCGCGCACTGGTCAGATTTCTGTTTTGTAAAATGAATAAAAACAAATTTATAGCCAAAGCCGGATTTACCTTAATCGAAATGATTGTTTCTTTGGGTGTGTTTGCGGTGGTGGTAACGACAGCGGTTGGGGCGGTACTGATGCTGATTGCCACCAACCAACAGCTTCAGGGCGAGCAGAGTGTAATGACTAACCTCTCTTTTGCTCTAGATACCATGACACGCGAGATACGTACTGGCACTAATATTTATTGTGTAACCAGAGCCAATTATTTTGAGAATGGTTCAGATAATGAGTTTGAGGATTCTAATAATCCAGAAAGTACCATCAATGATGATGTGGCTGATTGTAGTACCGGTCGCTTCCCGGGTAATCATCAACTCCAAGGCGTTTCTTTTTATGAAGGGGGAAATAGTATAACGGGGTCGGTTGGGGCTAGGAGAATCATGTACTATTATGATGCTGACGCAAAGACGCTGATGCGTCGGGTTGGTAATCAAGAGGCTCAGTCGATTGTATCTTCTGGATTGGTTATTCAGAATGCTGAGTTTTTTGTAACAGGTACCGATAGACAGGAAACGACAGACGACGCTGAGCAGCCAACTGTTACACTATATATTGAGGCTCAAGAAAAAGATGATACAACAGCCAAGACTTATTATCTTAGTACTACCGTAACACAGCGCACTTTGGACTTATGATGTACTTCAAAAATATTAATCAAGAAGGTTTTTCGCTGGTAGAGACACTGGTAGCAATTTCTATATTGTTAATTGTTATTACTGGGCCGATGGTTATATCTATCCGCTCAGCCAAAAGCGCCAGCTTTGCTACCGAGCAAGTACAGGCCTTCTTTTTAGCTCAGGAGGGTCTAGAGTTGATACAAAAAGGTCGTGATGATTTACTGCTGCGTAATTTTTTGCCTTCGACCGATGCTAACTATATTAGTAATCCTTGGTCTAGATTTACTGATGCTACCAATTCTGGTATCTACCGACACTGTTATGCAGGTTCAGGTTGTGGTCTCTCTTGGGGAAGTACTGCCGGTATCTTAGCGGCGCCGGTGGACTGCTCTACTATAAGTAACTGTCTTTTGCATCGTTCTGCTGGTGGCAGGTCTCAGATTTCCCATGTTTCTGCCAACGCTACTCCAACTATCTTTACCAGAAGAATTTTCCTGACAGTGTCTCCACTTAATCCTGACGCAGTAGTAGCGCGATCGATGGTGACATGGCGTACTGGTTCAGTGGTGGCAGAGCAGTCGGTGGTAACTGATACTTATTTTTACAATATTTATGACACACCATAATAATTCACAATCAGGCTTTGCTTTGCTCCTCTCCATTATTGTTGTTGGAGTTGTGGTTTCGGTGGGTCTAACCATTCTTGATTTGTCTCTGAAGCAGGTAAGACTTTCTACAAATTCACGTGATTCTGAAACGGCTTTTCATGCCGCTAATGCGGGATTGGAGTGCGCTCGATATTGGCGCTTGGAAGAGGAGGTTGCAATGGATGATGGTGATCCAATCTCGCCTGATTGTTTTGGTGTGAGTATTGGTAATGTAAACAGTACTGGGGTCACAGCCACTAATGGAGATGCATATCTTTATGAGTTTGAAGCTACTTGGGGAAGTGGTAGTAGTGTTCGCTGTTCACAAATGTCTATTTTGACCATCAAATCTCCATCTGGAGCCACCACCGAGGTGCCAAATATGACAACAATAATACCAGGATATCCTTATTTTACCGATAAAGAATGTGAGCCGGGCGGTCGCTGTACCGTTATTGCAGTACGTGGCTTTAGCCGCAGTTGTGCCAATATTGGCTTGAATGGTACCGTTCAACGCGAAGTCCTGCTAGAATTGTAGGAATGCCAAAAAAGACCAACACCAAAGCTTATTTAAAGAAACTCAGAGAGACGGTGGAGTATCATCGTCATCTTTATCATACTAAAGATACCCCAGAAATTTCTGATGAGGCTTATGATGCTTTAGCTAGAGAGCTCTCTAGTCTAGAGC
>JACCDV010826019.1_pt1 | contig 15773 bp, 13 predicted proteins | sample 7446131 | NCBI WGS metagenome assembly JACCDV01 (sample SAMN15323448, study PRJNA562643) | freshwater metagenome | isolation source: river surface water | place: USA:Blue River Watershed | collected 2017-08-17 | reverse complement strand
TGTATTAATATAACTATATTCGGATAATAAATTACTAAAGTTGCTTTGGAGGTAATCGATGAAGACCAAGCTAAACAACCAAATAAACGATTTGAACAAAGCAATCCTAAAGCTCTATGACTAGCAAGACAGAGATAACAGCAGCAAATTCAAGATATTGCCCTATCTCAGGTCAGCCAACCATTAGTGCCAACCTATCGACTACCATAACTACCAAAGATTACGCAAATACAGAAGGGATCAGCTAATGCAATCAGAACATAAATCCTCATTGTTCTTGGAGGGAGAGGTTGCCTACTCAGCGCCCCGCTAGAAATTATTGAAGAGGAGCAAAGAGGGAAAGAAGGGGCAGTGGCTGATAAGCAAGAAATGGGTCAACCAATAAAGATTGAGCAAGCTCTTTAAAGAGGGATAGCTCAGCTAGATGAAGATCAAACAAAAGAAGGATCTATCAGGGCAGCTCGATGGTAATATCAAACACATCCGTGAATAGCGAGCCAAATCTTATATGTAGAAGCCAAATACATTAACACTCACTACTATATAAAGTTCCATTGTCAGTGGGCACTCTCGCAAAAAGACAAAGCATCGGCACATTTAGAAAGGATTGAGATAAGAGGGAAATATAAAGAAGCCTCTGTTGTACTTGGATCAAAAGTAGCTATAGCAGATAAAGGCTGAAAGTTTCATTGTAATGTAGTACCCTTCTCGCCAAATAGTGAGTGCTCACAAGCACAAGTGTGCTGGCTAAATTGCTAGTCTCACCAAAATCATGACTTTCTATACTGTATATCAAATTGCAGCAGAAAGGAATGTTTCTCTGTCGAAGGAAGTAGTCGTGGATGATGAGGCCAGTGAAATGAGTGGCACCACTGCTTCCCTCCTTCCAGGAGATAGGATGAGTGTTGAGCAGCTACTCTATGGCCTGATGCTCCCGAGTGGCAATGATGCGGCTGTTTGCCTGGCCAAGTGGGCAGGTAGTCTTATCGCCTCATCCTCATCTGTAACATCCCCTCTTTCTACCTTCGTTTATCGGATGAATAAGTTTGCAAAGCTACTTTAGCTAAGATGCACATCCTTTGGAAATCCGCATGGCTTGCCCAATAATAGAAACATATCAAATCCCTATGATCTTTCCATTATGATCGCAGAGTGCTTGAAGATAAGCCTATTCTGCCGTATAGTCAGCACTCAAACATATAAATTAAGCGTTTAAACTGACGGCTTAGGCGGGAAGAGATAGGTTCTATGGCAGAATACGAACAAACTATTAGGAAGGAAGGGATTTATAGGGGTGAAGACAGGAGTCACGGTGACTGCTGGCCCCTGCTTAGCCTCGTGCTATTAGGCAGGCAAAAAGAAATACATTGTGGTCTTATTGAGGACCAACAAACTCTCCCGAAGATTCAAATAAACCCGAATGATTCTTGGGTGGTCCCTGCGCAGACTGAGCATAGAGTACGAGAGGGCAAGCAACTAGATGCTTGAGCGATAGAGTGACAACAGCGAGGATGAGTAAGAATTCCGATACGCCAAGGTGGACGCATTGTAACTGGCTAGAAGGAATGATATTTTAGTATATGAACTATGAATATTAAGTTTAATCATAAGCTCGGCATGTAGTGGGCTGACCTGGAGCTCAGCTCCTCGAATATTATTTGTTTGCTCTTCTCGCTTATCTACGTATTTTGAAGTTCGATCTTTATAAGGCAGGGGATCTTCTACATCATTCTTATTACAGCTGAGTCGCTTAGGTTCCTGCAGTATTACAGGTTGATCCATTGTAAGCGCTGCATGTGCTCTCCCACCATCCCAAGCAGTTTGTCGTCCACTTCCAATGAAGCGATGGAGAATTTCTTGAGATTGCGCATCCTCTCCACGAGGAAGTAAAGACTTTGAGTGAAGATATTGGAGCACTAGCCTGAATATGAAGAGAAGTACTAATGTTGAGGCACTGCAGTTTCTCGAGGTTGTGAAGGAGGGCAATAAGGGAACTGCTTGAAATTTGTATACATCCAGAAAGATGCAGTTCCTATAAGTTGGGAATGTTGGCAAGCAATGAAACCGAGCTATCAGTCAGGCTGCGAAGATCGCAAAGATAAAGATTGCGCAGCGCGAATAGATTTTTGCTTATTTAGATAATGCTTAGGTCTGTTAGTTTTTCGCATAGTGCTTTGTAAAGGGGAATATACTTAGATTGAGATAATGGAGTTGGGTCATGGTGGTGCAGAGCCAACCGATTGCAGAGTCGCTAACATTCGAACAACCGTCTACAATAGAAACAAAGGCTACTTAGATTTAAGAACAGAATTTGTGGCTGGAATTGGGAAAGGCTGAGCATGCCTTTATCAGTAATTTGGCTACACCAACTCAAGTCTAAATGAGTCAACTCTCCCCTTGAACCATTGCAGAGTTGCTCTATGGCTGCGTCATTTACTCCAATGCACTATTCTTCATCTCACCAATCGTACTTAGGTCTAAGTGTCTGAGTCTTTTGAGAGCCCCAAATAGCTTGGAGAATGCCCTCGTGGTAAGTTTATCACAAGACTGCAATTTGAGTACTTGCAGTTTGATTGCGTGCTTGGAGAGACTATGAAAGGATTAGTCGCAGACTGAGGGACAGTAGTTGAAGTTCACAGTTTCTAGTTAATTTAGATTTTATGCAATGAAGGAAATACATTTTTGGGTAACTTGACACCATTAGATCTATAACCTCTTTAGCTTTCTCTGCCTCATCGCCACCAGGCACAAAGAATCGTCGTTCAAGTGCTCACAATAGTCTGTCTTAAGAAAAAAGTACTAAGGATGAGCTATTAGAGGAGAATAAGCTTTTAAGAGAGATAGAGAAGAGATTAATTGGTAATTTGATCGCACCTTTCAAGATTGAGCGAGGTAAGATTGGGGAGATGGTTGGCGATGTGGTATACAACCCTATCCGTGATATTTTTGCAGCTGGAAAGGTTTATGCTGATGAGGGAGGGCATTTTTTAAATAAGGTACATCAATCCTTCATCTTCTATGTTTGGGCATTTGGTTAGATTAATTTCCTTTAGTTTTCTAAGTTGGTTGGCTACTTGGATGAGAGATTTGCTTGTCAGTTCATAGCATTCATCTTTGTTGTAATAAATGTACTAAGGCTGAGGGATTACAAACGAATAAGCTTACTCACTACATCGCCAACCAATGCATCAGTAAGATTGAGGAATCTTCTCAGGCTCAATCGTTTGAGCTTGCTGCAATGCTCAATAATATATCCAACCGTATCACTGTGCAGCTACTAGCAGCAATCTTAATAAAAGGTTGGTTACTGAAGTAGAGTCCATCTATGGTTGGCTGGTCCCCAAGCAAGATCTCCACCTCCCTATCTGTGATATTTTCAGCGTTGGTGAGATGAGTGAGGTAGGACAGTTTGTTGAGGAAGAGATTGGTACCCAAATTGCAGACTACTTGCAGCCATTCTATATAAGCATTATAGAGTACTAAAATTGATCTTGTTATTGGAATAGATAGTGCTGATCTACTCAAGCATATCTTTGTAATTGCAGTGCTTGATGTGGGAGACCTAGAAATAGTTGAGGTTGTATGAGGTCGAAACCAAACTCAGGATGGCTCGTTGAGTCACTCCCTCACACCCATTCATCTTTATACTCACGTACTTGTATCCAAGCAAGCTCTTAACCCCCTCGTTGCTGATCATCCGACACCCTGAAATGTCGATTTCCTTTAGGTTTTAGAAAAGCTCGTTTATAGTGAAAAGGGCAGTATCGCTAATATTGCTGCTTTCTAAATAAGAAAAGAATGACTAAGGGAGAGTCTGGATATCTTAGCGAAAGTTTTAAGCCTTGGAAGGTCTGAGTCATTGATCATTTGCTAAAGAGAGAGGGGATTGGATATCAAAGTAAGGGAAGTGACGGCACTGCATCTCGTCTTTATCTTGCTGATATATTTATCTTCGAGGTTCCATCTGCGTAAGGGGAGTTCGGTCTGATCGCGATATTTATCGATATACTTGTCGATATCCGTGTCCTCTTCTTGTTCATGCTGGTGGAGGGAGCTGATTGAAAGGAGGAAGAGGTTGGTGCCGCTTCCTGCCAATTTGGCTATTTTGGCTATTTGGGAAAGGTACATGCGTAACTCCTTCACTATACTGGTGTTCACGATGAATTTGCCAGTGTCCAACTGCTCGTATGCTTAGTGATAGTACTCTTCGAGAAGGGCGGAGGTGGCGTGCATCTATTAGCTAAGCTACTCGAAGGAGAGGACGAATGACTATTTCTAGGGTTGGAGAAGATTGATTGTCGATTGGCTCATTGTAATAATTTGATGATCAGATTATAAGTTAATCACGAAAAGCATAATCCTCTGCGCACTGTCCTCATCAAGAAGCACCACTCTTAGACCACATAGCACACTTCTCAAAATGAGACCCAAACCCCACAATAGAACATACAAGTTCCCCAATAATAAACCAAAGTATCTCCACATGTGGAAAAGGACAAATAGCTTAAGGTGATTGACAGTATACAGGCAACCACAGTAAAGGTGAAGAAGGATTTGTAGTAGCTCATCAATGAGTACAAAAGTTAGGCATAAAAGATGATGCTTAATCATGGGTACGATCCATAGAAATAGGCATCTATTCGATAGCATTTGCGTCGGCTTCAATAATAGAAGAAATAGCGCAGGGCCAGGTTTGAAAGAGATCTTGCTAGGTTAAATCAAAAGAAAGAGGAACTATAGCGCTCGTGCGAAGACAGTTGCATGAGGGAGGAAAGACGGAAGAGTATTGAATAAAGGATTAAAAAGATAAAGTAAAGATAGAAAAGAAGGAGATAGAGCGAGGCTGAGTTTATCAAATTCTATCAGCACTACAAATAATAAAAGCCTAAATATCAACAGATGGAATAAGAATTCAAGAAAAAAGAGGAGCACGAGAAGGAAGAGAAGCTCACAGCTTTCAAGCACAAAGTTGAGGAAATCTATCAGCCTATGAATCTATAGCAAATATCCTCTTTCGAAGAGGAATACCTTCAGCGAAAGAGGTAGGCCGAGAAAATGAGGTTGAAGAATCACCTGCAATAGAGGAAAAAGGAATAGTTAAATTTGGCAAGACTGAATGATCTTTACAAGGGACATTGCCACACAAATATCCTTCGTGAGCTTTAGTAAAGAAAAAGCAAAACGAACTAGTCCTATGAGAAGTCCAAAAGGATTAAATAGTACAGCGAAATAGTCAAAGAAGAGTATAAACCCACTGCGAGGCTATCTGATGAAGCTGCCTTGGATGAAGAAGAAAGCAACTGCCCTAAGACCGAAAGGGGCAAGAGGGTGATCAAGGAAAGGTATGTACATGGACAGTATCTCGGGAAAAAAATATAGTATGAGAAAGTGCCCTTGTCTCATAGCTAACATATCAATAAAGGCATTGAATATTTATAGTTTTTGAAAAAGTTACCCAAAAGGCCAAAAACACTTAAAAAAGAAGCTTAGGCCTCCGTGATGACCTCAAGGAAGAAGACGGTGGAAAGTGTATATAGAGTTTAAAGGGAATTGAATCCACTGTATCGAGGAAGGGCATACAACTCAATCGATTTTAGCCATTTATAGGACAGATAAAGTGTGAATCGCATGATGGACGTTATGCGTCAGAGAAAGAGATAGCTTGAGTTAGACGAGAAAGTATTAAAGAACGGTAACTTCTAAGACCGGTGCGCTTTTATGCTGGCACAAAAGGACTATAATAATAAATTAGTTTCGAACATTTAATCCAAATTATCAATTCTCAAGAAATTATGATAAAAATCATACAAAGTGATCAGCATATTTTTATTTTACTCACCCTCCCTAATAACTCACTCCGATTTCAATCACTAACGTCTCATCACTTTCATACGTTTGCGGCAAATTCGCTATCACATAGTAGATGGGTATATCAGTCCGCACATCCACCTTGCCAGTGCGGCACTTTGCCCGAGCTGTCATTTTGAAAGAGTTGAAATCTGAATCAAACTTAGAAGAGAAGACAGGAATGTGTTGCTTGATGGTGGTCCTCGTGCTCATGCTCACCTTTATCATTTTCTTGAGTTTGGGGATTTAAAATTGAATCGACATTATTTGTGGGATCTTTCGAAGACGATCCTCCAGGTTTTATTACATACCCTTAGGCATACCTATGATTAATATAAATAAGTTTAGCTTAATCAAATAAATTTATCTTAAAATGAGAAATGGATGAATAGATAAGCAGTTATGACTATGGTAACTGTAAAGAAAAGTAATAATTGGGAGTGTAATCATGAGATCAGCGTTGTTGATGGTCGGAAAGGCGTTTGAGAAGATAGGGGTTATCAATGTGGTATTAGATGGGATTAGTAATGGGATTGTGCCGTTTTGGTTATGTGGTGATAGAGAAGCTGTTTGAGTTGTATTCCCTCTGCTTCTTTTATAGCATTAGGTTGTGAAGCTCCTCTTGATATTTAATTTGATTTTGCTTCTGCAAAACGCGCTATCGCTGCTTTTGCAAAAGTAAGTTTCGTTAGAACTGCATCCTTTGCTCGTATTATCTTTGCTTTTACTACTTCGCTCTTTAGTTTTGGTTCAGCTTGCTCTACCTCTGGAGATGGAGCATCGAAAGGGAATGCTGCATGGAGTGACGCTGATGCTGTTGATACAAATCGCTTTAGTGATTGAATACGTCGGAGTCGTATTGCTTATTTACGAATGTATCAATGACGTTGCTTTTTCTTTTATCTTAGTCAATAAACTTCTCTTTCCTTTGTTATTGCTGGTTCATCTTCTTTTGGAGGAGCAATTGGTGAGTGAGACTATTTTTTTAAAGTTAGCAAAGCACTCCATCCAAACTATCTTTATTATTACCTTCACTTTACAATCTCATCTTTTATTACTGCAGCCCTTTGCTTAGCTGGTCCAGAAATAAATGGTTCATCGCTTTTTTATATGCAAGCGAAGGGTTGGGCTGCGACTCAATCGCCGATGCGAAATGCGGGTCTCTTTATTAATGGTTGAGTTACATTTTGGTGAGGATGGAGGTGGGCGTTCTGTTAAGACAAGTGATTTGTGCAGATTGGCGATTGTAGTCGTTGACCAACGCAGTGATATTGTTCCTCTGGGCCATTTTAGAAGAATTTAACTCTTTATTATGAGTATTCAAAGTACTAGCAGGTGATTAAATAGATTTATTGAGAAATCATGATCCTTTAGGTGGCTTTGTGGAACTGTAGGCAGAAAGTTGGGTTTGCAGCTCAAAGGTCTATCTCCCCAGAATTGAAAGACCGTTCTTCAGGGCCAGGTAATCCTACTCGCCAAGATGGGGTTATTCACTGGGGTAAGAAGACTAACGTTACTTTTCGATGGAGCGATAAAAGGCTCTGTTGTTTTTTGTTGCCTATAGTTGGCTCAGCTTATGCTTTATTTCCCACCTAGAATTCCGTATATCTGCCATGATAGAGTTTAGCTTTTCCTGGTTTGGCTTTGATACGCTCTTTACCTTATATACTCTGTTGATGAGCTCTTCCTTTAGGTTGAGCACCTTCTGCATGAGATTCATGTTGGTTTGATAATACTTTACAAAACGTTCGGTCATTTCCTAGTCGGAAATCTTGGGCTCAGGGCTGGGGTGGAAGATTGGGTCAGCATCGATCGAATCATACCTGGCCTTCGTCTCAGTCTGAATTGCATTGAGGATGGTCATTCCAAGGGCCATACTGCCTTCTCTCTTGAAACCCATTCCAAGTTCACCGAAATTTCTTTTGATCCTGGCTTTGAAGGTCTATCGGGGAGGGTTATTTGAGTGCTGAGGACTGCGGGTATTCTGCATTATGGACTATTATATACTATTGCTTCAATTAGTCAAATTTATAACAATCCTATTACCGAGCATAGAATTACTCAGATTGAATTTTACTCTCGGCTGGATGGATTGGCCACGATAATAAATTTATTCTAATGGCCGAAGATAGCTCAGATGCGAATATTAATAATACGACATAACTAAAAATGAAGGAATAAGCTAATTCCTACTTCGAAAGCCTATCCCCCAAGGATATTACCTCGCAAATAACTGCTGAGTATTATGCTGGGAAAATTTTGGATGGATTGTAAATACTGTTCAAGGAGGGAAAATTAACTATTGGAAGAAGGAGTCAATCAGCGGAGAAGTTGTTAGATGAGTAGACTATTAACGAATAATAACAGAGAGCATTATAGCTAAAATCAAAAAAATAGTTCATTGAGAAGCAACTCACACTTCTCAAAAGTCAAACCAGCATTATGCATTCCAAACCATAGCTCTCCCCTGAAAAAGAGGACGCCAATTTGGTTCTCTCCAAGGAGCAGCACCGTTCCTTAGTTAAAAAGATCAAGAAAGAAAGGTAAGAACGATAAAGGAAACATAGCGAATTTCTTTCTCAAATGCAAGAAAAGTAAAAAGAAAAGTAAGAGCTACAACGCAAACTGTCGTAATAAAAGAAAAATGAACAATTACAGCAAAGAAGAGAACAAATCCAAAAGAATTTGCTAAGGCACAAATAAGAAAAATAATACTATTCCCGCATATAACGTGAATCCAAGTAAAAGATGAAAGATATCAAAAGCCACAAATTCATGTATCAACAAATTTAATAAAAATATTAGAAGTAAATAGTCTTTCAAAACCTATAGGAAAAGAAGAAAAAACTGAAAGAACTGAGATAGTATAAATCATTCAACATTGAATAGGTCAAATAGCACTAACGCCAGTATATGGAAAAGAAGAAACTTCAGGAATCAAGGGCAACCTCAAAGGAAGATTGGACCTATCATCCCCCGCAGCGCTCTTAAAGGTTGGCCCAGATTATTGAGGAGGAGAAACTATAGAAGATTCGAAAGCTTGAGGAGAAGAAGAAAGAGCTGGATGAGAAGTTGACAAGAAAGGAAGAATATGTTCAGTATTTAAGGGAAAACTTTGTACCCAAAATAGACAATATTAAAAGGGAAGAGATATAGAACCGGCTCCAGAAGGAAAAAGAAAAAGAAACTGTCCCTCCTCCCATCAACGAAAAGGAGTTAGGTATTGCTTATCTTCAATAGGCCAAAAAGATGAGGAAAAAAATTGAGAAGAATCTGCAGAGACCTGAGACTGAAAGAAACGGAGGCGATCCAACCAACGCCACTAAAATGAGTATAGCAAGCAACGGTTCAAAGACTCGAGCCCTAACAAACTATCTGAGTATCGACCACAACGGGGAGCATTACTAGAAGAGAAGGAGAAAGAACTTATAGAAGCTAATGAAGAGCGAGGGAGTATCATAGGCAGATAAGATAAAGGAGCTGAAGTACTAGGCATAGAAGATAAACGAGAACATGAGAAGAAAGTAGAAGGAACTAAAGTATAAGAAGGACCATCAGACAAGGTAGGATGCACTTGAACTATTGCTCTCAAGTATCTCTGCTAAAATCGGAATCATATAAATGTACCAATGATATAATATTTTTCTATGATCTATTTCATACTACTACTAATACTCACCCCACTCCCACATGCCAAATTCATAGAAGACCCCAAATACACCAATCAAAAACCAGCAGTCTCCAGCATCAAATTGAACGATGACTATATTTACCCTGAAGAGAAGAGAGTCTATGGGGATAATTGTTTTGCCAATAATCTTATTGAAGTCGCCAACGGCAAGTAAATAAGGGTGGCTGCCAATAGAATGTTCATAGTATACATCAATACTGAATTCGGAGAGACGTATTATAACTTACAGCAGTACTATGGTGAAAATTTAGACGATATAACTTTTAGCTCAATCGCGCTCTCCACAAAACAAGAAGAGAGCGAGTATTATTCAGTAGAGATACCTCTGACTCTCAAGTGCAAGTACAATCTGCACCCATTTTTCCGCCTTAAGGCGTTCGCCAGTATTAAATTTTACTAAGATAACACTGAGTAGAAGTATTAATTCAATTTTCTGCTTCTATGCGCTAAATAAAACTAAATTGAAGCCTTCACCAATTTCTACATCCCAGGCTACATAATGTTTTGGATGCTGTTCAATCTATCCCTGCAAATCTATCATAACTAAGTTCGCACCTTCGATCATTTAATCACCTTCATCGTCTACTTCATCGCCTCGCTCATCATCGATAACGATCTTCTTGCCTATTTCATGGCTGGGCTGATACATTTACTGGTTGTGTTTAGGGAGCATCGGCTTCACAATATAAAAACTAAGACCTTTGTTCTCTATTTAGTCTTTATGACTGTTGTCGCCTTACAAATACTACTCACTTTCTAAGGCACCAAGAGCCATTACCTTTGGAACAGCTTTTGGATTGCTCTCGATAACTTCATCATCCTCCATATCTCCATGTTCCTCACTTTGAGACTCGTCAAGCTTAATCGGGTCCGGCACGTCTTTTGGTACTTTCTTTTGATATCAATCTTTTCAGCCCTTTACCATGGCCACAACAGGTTTTTCTAGCTACAGTTCAAGAATCCTTTGAATTTACAGTGTGTGAAAATCTCTGTGTTTTTCCCAATAATGATGTTGCCAATTAGTAACTTTCTGAGTACTATGAGAGTGTGGATGAATAGAGTAATGGCTATAGCCATAATATTCATTTCAGCTATGCCGCTGAGCCTGCAGATTCAAGTAATGAGTGTAGTTTTGATGGGAGCTTTGTTATATTAGATAGCAAGAAAGAATATGAGTGCAATAAGTCATAGATGCTGATTGTGTATTACGATATATATATTGGATCATTGATTAGGACTGGGCTATTGACGAGCCGATTAGGCTTCGGGCTACATGGGGATTTATTATATCGGCAAGCTTGCTTATTTTGGTTTTTCTTCCTTTGGTGCTTACTAACTACAATCGACATTTTTAGTCGGTTAAATAGCCTCATTTTATGCAGGCTTAACCTATTCATTGAGTTTGATTTAATTGAGTTTTTAAAGTAGATAATTAGTCTCATAACCTCCGAAGGGTTACTCCTCTTCATGCTCATTCTTAGTATCCTTCTTGAAGTAGTTTTCTTGCTCTCCCACAATGGAAATGAAGTTATTAAAGTGTTGATCAAGATCGATTCCTTTGGTATCGTGAAGGCGACATTATTTCTATGAGTTATAGCTTTGCTTTGGGTATCTCCTTGTGCGGATATAAGTAGAGAGATACTTGATGGTTTCTCTGAATGATTATCCGTATATATTGGAGAGAAGATTAACAAAGGGCTATGTCTTCTACTAAACCTGCTCTTCATTATTGACAACAGTCTCAAATTGATAGATGATCAGATTGTTAGGACATGAATTGGTTGATCCGTCGAAAGTAAATAGGTAGACTGGATTGATGAACTATTTTATATCGCTTATAAAGCATAAACTTGGTGATGATTACTATTTGCCTGTCTTCTAGCAAATAATGAGGATTCTTAGAGTCTTCTATTCATCGAATTATTAAGCTGTGTGCTTGAGGTCCAGATAGGTAGGGCCGTAGTATATCTTTTTGGTTGTAATGGGCAAGTTCGGGGATAAATTGGTGTGGATTTAAATTCGATCGTTGACTTATTGGATAGAGTCTATTGTAACTTTGGGATGAAGTATTGTAGTTGATCCAAAAATGGAAGCTATTCTACTAAAAGCCTGTGGGATATCTCCAATACCGTTGTCGACATACAGGTAGGGGATCTAACCATAGATGCCACAGGACTTAATGAATTTTCCAAATTTAGAGATGAAAGATCGGAGAGTATAGGTGCTATTAGCAAAGGAAGGAAGGGTGCTTTCGTAGTTGTATTGATAATTGCAGATGATGTAGGCAAAGTAGTTTATGATCTTCTTATTGTTTTTGACCAGCTTGGTGAGGAAGGGTAGAAAATGCTAATCCAGACGATTCTCAAAATCCTTATAAAGATCTTCCTCTATATCTGCGAACCCCTTGTCGAATTCCTTGGTGGAGTTGATATCCTCCTCCAGCTTCATCCACCTATGATAGAGCTTAATTAGCTTGTGAATACTCATGAGAAGAGTCTTTTTCTCCATAAGCGTAAGTTCCTTAGACTCATATATTTTGCCCTTGGAAAGAGGCACATTTGCGAATTTGTTGTTATGGATGTGAAGGATATTATTCACTAAATGAAAATCCATATACTTGTCCATATCTGCTTCCTTCAAAAACTCGCATGTAATGCTGGACGCAAAGAAGAAGTTGGGCTCAATGTCAATACTGAACCCCCGGTACTTGTTGTTTGTAATACACCAGTCAAAGTATTACTTGTTTTTGTCAGCATATGATGCAGGGGTAATGAATTGGTACATTTTTTCCTTTGTGGAGAGGGTGTTGAGCTGATGAAGCTACTTGAATGTTACTGTTTTAAGGGAAGAGCCATAAGTTTTTTATGTGTCGATGATGAGGCCGATTTGGGATTAGATTTTGGTCTTGTAGGCTGCGATTAAGCACTCTTGGAGGCCTGTGCCAAATATAACATATTCAGGATTAGCTTGCTCTTGAGGGAGAGTGTAGGGGAGACTTTCATAGAAATCATCTTTTTACATTGTTGCTAATTCTGGTATTTTGACTATTATAATCAAAGCCAGAAAATCTCTTAATGAAAAATAAATATCTATCATATGCCATAATAATAAGAATGAATGCTTCTATATCAAAGTGGCTATGGGAGATAATCAGCATTCCATGATATGGTTAACAAGCTGCTCGACAACAGTCATCAACATCTTCTCATTCTATTCCCTCTCCTTCTATTCACTCGCTATTCGCTCCATCGCTATCTTGTACAGCTGCTTGAGCGAAAGGATAGATTTTGACTATTTTTATTACCTTTCACGAACATCATTTTAGAATATTCGCTTCAATTACTTTATTTGCTCATTGAATTGTTTTGTTATCTTCTACTAAAGTTATGCCCTTGTCTTTCTCAGTCCCTTGACCTCCTCCATCAGGCTCATTACTTTTGCTTACAAATTGAGCATTTCTTCGATTAATCCTTCGTTTTCACCTAATTTGGCTTCGATTTATTTCCTCTAATTTTTGATTAAAGCCTAGATCTTTTCCTATAGTTTTTTTTATTTTTCAGCAAACGACTTGTGAACTGAGGTTAATACTCCTTTCATATTTTTCTCCAATCTTGCAATTGTTTGATTAAAAGTTTAATCTGGATTAGACATTAAATACCCATTTTGTTGCGATTTTGGTTTTATTCAACGAGAGTGGTTTATAGTTTCTTAAGATTATCATTTAAGACCCGTATTTTTTTTCTAGCTTAGATATCAGACACTTCTATTTCTTCCTTGATCTTGATGAGTTATTGAGTGGAGGGTATTTTTGTAGCGGGGTGGTCTTTGGTTTTATTGTACTTGATGGGGTGGTTGTTATTGAGTCGATTAAAGAGTCGGTTCGCCTTATCCTCGAAATCATTCACATTCGACATTATTTAAATTATAGTTATATTTCATCTATGATAATCAATAGTCATATCATATCACTCAGGCCTTTATGAAAAAATACCCGATCTTTAAGTCATACTTTACTTATGTTCCTGTACCTTCCAGATATTTATATTTCACCTGCCCGTTTTGAGTATCTCGCTTTTTTCTTCGGTTTCTTTTTAGTTGGTTAAGCACAGTCTATAAATTTTATTTTTTGGAGTCAAAAATATCCTCACTAATGAGTTGACTTTTTAGCTTTAAGAACTCGTAGTTCTATTACATAAGGACTCTCGAGGAAAGGGAGAAGTTTATTTAAGGTTTATTGGTGCCAAAGGTGAGGAGGACGTCCATCTAAGGGTTAAAAAGATGAGGACTATTTCTTACTCCCAACTTAATCCCGTAAGCTAATAGCTTATAAACGCAACGAAGAACATCCTACTATCTCACACTTGAAGTCTGCATGGTCAGCCAAAAGGCATACAGATAATCAAGGACCAAAGATTGCTTACTAATAAAAGCAATAAGATTTGAAGGAATTCCCTTAAGAATCTTATCAACTAAACTCACATTGGATTTCTATCATATCATTATTCTTACATATTTGTTGAGTTTGTCGAAGAAGTTAGCAGGAAACTAAATTCTCTTGTGTTCTTCCGCCCGTATATGAATCCGATAGAAAGCATAAGGAAACTACAATAAAATAATAATTACGACTGCAAATTAGCTAGGATCCATGTGATAGGTGAAACTCTGTTTGCCCATTACATCATATTGAGTAATTTCTTTGTATAGACCAATAAGATGTTCCATCCTCAGGAAAATATGAGAGTTATTAAGAATATTTTGGAAGAAAGTCTAGCTGAGAAGGGAGTGATTATCGTGCTGGGAAAGATAGTATTGGTAGTTTTTGAAAATATTGGTTTGTGCGTTGTTTTTAGTTATAGGCTGCATCACCTTTGAAAGGAATTCGTTTGTGCTGCTGTTCACGTCTTTTATATATGAAAACTTCATTCTGCTTAAGACTTCTAAAATAGATAAGGAGCTACACTTGGCTGTTAGATTGAGTTGATTTTTGAGTTGGACTAATAGTTAAAGCAATCCTAGTGAACTTCGTACATCGTTATTGCACATTTGACATATTTTTGTTAACAAATCCGTCTAAATGTAGATATTTTCGTATTAAGTGATTTCTTTGAGTCTCTTAACAACTCTATCTTCTTGGAGAGTATTGAAATACACAACGATGGCTTTTTTTCTTAGGTCTTTGAGGCCCTTTACAAAAGGATCGTTGCAGATGAATATTACAGGACGGTCAATCTTTGTCTTTCTCTATTACTAAACAACTGCTTATGTCTTCTTTGGGAACGATTTATAGTTTTTGTAACGGTTTTACTTATTTGGCGCTTATTGCTTAGGCTTAGAAGCATTCAGATGCTTGGAGTCTGCCTTTTATTTTTTAGGACCATCCACAATAACCCCTGTTTCCAGGTAATTTAAAACTTCTTTTATCCCATTTGAGTCACTATCCAAGGCACCATCAACCTAATCAATGATAATGCAAGTTGGCTTCTTCTCCGCCCTCAAGGTTTGATTACTCGCTAAGTTATCTATCTTGGATATGAGGGCTCTTGCTGAACGATCATCCGAAGCATTTATTTCCTACCAATGATATCCACAATGCTTGGCAATGACCCGCGCTAGTGTGGTCTTCCCGCATCCTGGTGGACCTGCAAGTAAGATAAGCTTTTTATAGTTGTACTCTTGGTGATAGAAGTTTTTGAAGTTATTCTTTGTAGTATTATTTTTGAAGAGGGATGGGACTGTATCAACTTTGCGGTTCTTATGAAAGACGATTGAGTCCCATGATTTGAGCCAAGTGAGAACATTTCTATTATGGAGCTAATCAGTTAAGAGATCGATAAATCGGTTGGGTTCATACTTCTTGATCCATGAGGATTACTTGGTAATGGACTACTTGCTGATTGATATTTTATTCATCTAATTTTCTTACAGCCCGGAGAGATGTGAAAAATCTTTAATCGAGGACTAATCCTTCCACAATGTCTGGCTGTATCCTTCCGCCGGCTCAATCGCGAAGTACATCTTCATTGGCCTCGAAGCCTGCTCTTCATCATTCTGCATGTAGAGGGTAACTGGCTGGTCCAGCTCCGAGCGTGAGATGTAATAGTGAAACTATGGATTGTTGATGGTGATTTTGCCTGGATGGTAGATACCCATCCAATCAGGCACATGTGTAAATATAGGTCTTCTTTTAGTCATTTGGCGCCTTATATTATTATAATCCTTGGCTAAATTACAATGC
>JACCDV010593201.1_pt1 | contig 15778 bp, 16 predicted proteins | sample 7446131 | NCBI WGS metagenome assembly JACCDV01 (sample SAMN15323448, study PRJNA562643) | freshwater metagenome | isolation source: river surface water | place: USA:Blue River Watershed | collected 2017-08-17 | reverse complement strand
GACTCGTTCTCTTTAGTGTGATATTTTTGTCATCAAAGCCATCTGTATCTACCGATACAATATGGCCTCACTCGAGAGAAGTAAAAAGCCAGACCGCGGTCTGGCAAGACTAACAGAAAATCGCCGGAAGAAAGTGAACTTTCTTCTGGCGATTTTCTGTTAGTCTCCGCTTCGCTTATTTTTACTTCTCTTCTCGTATCGGAGCCATCTGTCAGGTTCGAACTGACGACCTACGGTTTACAAAACCGTTGCTCTACCGACTGAGCTAAGATGGCTTATGGTTCTTTCTTCTATCTCTAAACGCATCGGTATGATTGTTTTGTAAATGTTTACAAACCGTTCGTGAGTATCCCACACTCACTCACCTCTACCGACTGAGCTAAAGTAGCTCTTTGGTTTTAAAGACGTGGTCTATTATGCCCGATTTGGAATAAAAAGCAACCCTCAAAATTTGACTAGTGACCCTTAAGCGCCTGGTCTTTGCGCTTACGCATCTCCAGTGGGGTTAATTTCTTTTCCTCTTTGTGTTCGGCGATTTGGGTCAAATGATTTATAGTGGTTCGCTTTTCCTTACGTAATTGCCTGGCTCGATCACGATTGTTGATTACCACTGACTCAATCATATAATAAACTTTGGCGACTGACCGCAATACAATCATCAAAAATGCATGTAGGCTGTAATACCATGACAGTGTAATAACGTACTTAATCACATAACGCACCAAATGCTCAAGATACGCAAATAATTTATCTAGCCATCGATCAAGGACATCACGGAATCCAGCCAACCATAACCGAGAACCGCGTTTTTCTTCTTTTACACAAACATATAAGTATCCACTAAATATGAATACTAATATGCCTACATATATAAATGGAGTCCACATAAAAAGGCTGAATGTATCAGTAAATTACTTTACTGATATACGTTCAACTTTTACTATTGTGACATTTTCACCAAACTTTTGCACGGCGCCAGAAATCATTTCTCCGATAGTAGTATCAGGATTCTTAATAAATGATTGCTCCATCAAGATTTGTTCTTTAAAATATGCGTCCATTTTGCCAGACAGAATCTTTTCTTGCATATCAGCTGGCTTGTCTTTCACTTCAGATGCAAACACTTCTTTGGCTTTGGCAATTGTTACCTCATCAATCTCAGCCTTGGTGATGTACTTGGGTGCAACCGCAGCCACGTGCATAGCAATATCTCTCGCCATTTGCACAAATTCAGCATTCTTAGAAACGAAATCTGTTTCGCAACCAAGTAACACAAGAGCAGCTACTTCATTTGTATTATGTACATATGAACCAATTGCGCCAGCACCGATCTCGCGATCTGATTTCTTTTCAGCCGCTTCACTGCGTTTCTTTTTGAGAATGATCACCGCCTTATCCATATCACCACCAGCTTCTTCCAAGGCTTTCTTACACTGCATCACAGAAATGCCGGTCTGATCGCGAAGTTCTTTTAACTGAGCTGATGTGATTTCCATAAAATTTTAATGAACAATGAATAAGTAAAACGGCTAAGCACTTAGGCTTCAGTGCGAGGACGACGCACTGGTCGAGTATCTGTTCTTGGAGCAACGGCCCGTGGTACAAATAACGCCTTACCGTTGTTAAAGGCAGTCACTAGTTCGTGCAACACGATAGTTACACTGGCCTGTAGTGCGTCGTTGACAACAATCGGGTAAGTCACCTTAGAGGCATCACAGTCAGAACTCATAATGGCGATCACTGGGATACCCATATCGCGAGCTTCGTTGACAGCGATACTGTCATGACGCGGATCTACAATTACAATGAAGTCTGCTGGTTTGGTACAAGTCTTGATACCGCCGAAGTTGAACTGTAGCTTGTCCACTTCACGATTGATAAGCACACGCTCCTTTTTTGTGTACTTGCGTTCTAGTTCACCTGATTCCTTTTCTACAATGAGAGACTCGAGACGATAAATGCGCTTTTTAATTTCGCTCCAATTAGTGAGCATGCCACCAATCCAGCGATTAACAACATATGGTTGACCAGCCTTTTCTGCTGCGTCTTTCACTAGACGTCCCATTTCATCTTTAGTAGAAACAAACAAGACGGTCTTTCCCTGCTTACCAGCCTCTTCTAGCACAGCCGTCGCAGTCTCGATCAAACCAGCAGTTTGTTCAAGATCGAAGATGTCGTTTCCTTCTTTAGATGTGAATAAATATGGGGTCACGGTTGGGTGACGACGACTCTTCTTGAAGCCAAAATGGGCTCCAGACGCAAAAAGTCGTTCAATTAGATTCGTTGATTGTGCTTTCATAATAATGATAATTGTAAAATCCGCTCGAGTTAGAGGGCGGGGGCATGGTACCACGATTGACCCCACTATGCAACCTCATCCGCCCCCTCCTCACCACCGCCCTCGCCGTACATACCAGACACAATATCGTCCAATTTACCAGCCATTACGGCCTCTATATTGTGCCAAGATCGCTTAATACGATGATCGGTAATTCGATTTTGTGGAAAATTATAAGTACGAATCTTTTCTGATCTATCTCCAGTACCAATCTGATCTTTGCGTTCTGATGCGTGTTTTTTTGCCTCTTCTTCTTCGTGTAAAGATTCCAATTTTGCAATCAAAATACTCATCGCTTTTTCACGATTTTTCAGCTGTGATCTTTCACTCTGACTTCTAACATCGATACCAGTCGGTACGTGTATCAATCTAACCGCCGTCTCTACCTTATTGACGTTTTGACCACCAGCTCCACCAGAGCGAGAAAATTCCATTTCGATATCCGTCGGGTTAATATCTATTGTTGGCTTTTTGCGCAACGGTAATACTACGATGGAAGCGGTGGAAGTATGAATACGACCAGCTTTTTCGGTGACTGGAATACGCTGTACTCGGTGGACTCCCGTTTCATAACGAAAATCGTGATACGCCTCTGGATGAATGATTTCAAAAGCGGCCTCTTTATAGCCACCAGCACCAGCCGTTTGTTCATACTCACAACTAACAAACCAGCCTTTCATCCGAGCATAAGCGACATACATTTGAGCCAACTCCTCTGCAAATAAAGCGGCTTCGTCACCACCAGCACCAGCGCGAAATTCCATAATCACTCCATAAGGCTTTTCATCTTCAATGGCCGATGCCTCAATTATCTTTAGCATTTCGTCAAACTGACCTTGCAATTGTTTTTCCAACATTTGCACCTCCTCTTCAACTAAAGACGCTAAACTAGGATCACTCTTCGCTAGTTCTTTGGCTTCTTCACATTGACGCCACACCACATCAAATTGCGATGCCAAAAATTGAGTCTTGGGGTGTTCGCGTAATTCGTTGAGTTTATCCTGATCAAATTCCATAATACGATACATTTTACTACAAGAGGACGCCGACACCTAAAAATAGGGTCGGCGTCCTCTGGCAAAACTTAATCTAACGTGACTTCGCCTTTTGCATACGAGCCTTAAAGCGCTCGACTCGACCGGCGGTGTCCATCACCTTTTCTTGACCAGTATAAAATGGATGCGAGGCGCTAGAGACGTCTACGTAGGCCACGTCGTATTCGGCGCCATCAGTCCAAGTGTCCTTAGCATTGGTATCGATTGTTGAACCAATCAAAAAGCGTTCTCCACTTGAGTTATCGTGGAAAATGACTGGACGATAGTTTTTTGGGTGAATATCTGTTCTCATACTTAATTTAATTACTTTTAAACTCAGTGGCCTGATTGAATAAAATATAGCTGACACTATACCAAAAAATAGGCATATTGCAATAGCCAGGCCCATTACGACGAAAAACAAAAAGAACCCTAGCGAGAGGATTCTTTTTGTTTTTACAAAGCTACTGAGGTCTAACGATTGACCTTAACCGGAACCGTGCAACTGACTCGTGTACCATCAGTACCGTAAGCATGCAAGATGTAATCAGTAGACACACTTGGTGTCACCGAGACACTGCCGTCGGCCGGTAAACTAGCCTTCTGATATAGGCCGTTACTTGTTATTGAAGTATAGCGAGCATTGGTAGTATCCCAAGTGAGCTTAGCTGTGTCACCTTTATTGATGGTGGTCGGTGAAGCTACAAATGAATTACAGATTGGTTGACTAGCACTAGTCTGCTCATCTTGCACAATCAAGGTAGCTGAACACAACATACGCTTTGTACCATTCACATTATCTACCGAAAGGAAGTACGCTACGCGCTTGCTAGCTACAAATGAAAGAGAACTTTCTGGTCCATACTCAGTACTGGTGGTACCAGAAAGAGTACTCGACAGATAAACCTTGTTCGCATTACTAACTTTCCAAGACAAGGTTACATCGCTACCTTTCTTTACATTAGCTGGAGTAAACTTGAAACTATCACACACTGCCATTTCAGCACTTGATGAACCAGTCGAAGTAACAACTGTTTTTACGGTGATTTTTGCCGTACAGACAGACTGGGTATTGTTCTTACCAAACACTTTCAAAATATAAGTACCTGATTCAGCTGGTACAAATGTATATGATTGTTCATTGGTGAATTCTTTAACGTATTGCTCGCGATTATTTAGCAAGACGATACGTGAAGCGTTTTCAGTTGTCCAGGTGGCTGTAGTCTGACCACCCTTGTTAACTGAACTAGGTGTGAAAGTAAAGGAATTACACTTAGCCGCGACACTAGTGTCCCCGCCATAACCACTACCAGCATCACGCACATATAACACACTACTCCATCCGGTCAAACCATTATCATATTTGATTTGCCAAAATGAGCTACTATCGGTGGTAGTACCAGTAGTGATGACACCACCTACCACCTTGGCTGGACCTGATAGTACAGTACCCATACCGCCAGTAGACACCGTACCGAGTTTGGTTCCATCAGCCGCTGGGGTTTCGCGAACGTTTACGTTGGTGGTGGTTACAATTCGATCACCGACCTCAACTGCATTTGAGGCAATTACACTGTTAAGACCGGCCGTACCTACTGAAGTCAGCTTGGCAATTTGTTGTTTGAGCAACTCAACTTGAGCTTGCAAACTAGCGACTGTCGAGGTGCTGGTGGCGGCTTCAGCTGGCACTGACGTCAATAGCAAACTGCCGACCAACAACACAGCCATAACAGGAACAATCATCGATTTTATTTGTAAGGTTTTCATTAACATATAAGTTATTTTGTGTGTAATTAATAAGTAAATTACTCTAATATTGTACCATTATTAATGGGCTAGTCAATAAAAAACGTTACATTCATACAATAGAGATCTGAAAAAGAACCTTAACCGCCTACCAAAATCTTCATCTGTCCCTCAAACTTAGCCTTTCTATTCATGACTCCGTCACCATAAAATGCATTGGCTGGATTATTGGCTCCACCCCAACCCGCGTAATACCGCAAAGCAGCCAGACGATCTCCCCCATAAGTACCATCGGCACCATTGTCGCGCAAAAGTAAAGCTGTCGCCAAGAAGGCATCCCGGTTGTTAAATGGATTGGCTGCGACCCCACCATTAAGCCTGCGGATAGCATCGGCACCTTCACTATAAACATAACCACTACCAGTACTAACGATACCACCATAAATCGCCCAGGTCGACGGTATAAATTGTGACGGGCCCATGGCTCCACCCCAACCAATACGCTCACCACCACTAATAATCGGGCAGGATACCGAGCGAGTACGTGGATCAAAGCCCAGAATACTGGAGATAGCCAAAAATACTGGTTGGTCGCGATCAGGATGCATCACCGGTCGGTCGCCACGAATATCGTTATAGACGCAACTACCCAGGTTTGAGCCTAAGTTGGTTTCTTGTTCCAAAATTGCCAATATCAAAGCGGCATCCACTCCGACTTTTAATTCAGCGTAGTTCGCAAACTCAATTGCTTGAGGCAAAGAAATGCCGCCGCCTCCACCCAGTAGATTGAAGATAGCGTTACGCAATTCTGCAGCTGTTTGCTGTTGGGCTTTTAATACTCTTTGGTATTCCGCTTCCTGTCCTTTAGTGGTAGTAAGAATCTTCTCTTTCTCTTTCTCTTTTCTTTCGATTTCTTTCTTTTCTAATTCTTGTACTTGTTTCATCTCAGCTTCTGTTTGTTGTTTGTCTGCTAACAAACTTTTTTGCTGGTGTGTGTCTTCTTTAATCTCGTGCAAAACATCAAGCGAGCTATTGAGAGCGTCTTTAATCGCAGCGTACTGCTCATACTCTGAAAAAAATTCAGAGAAACTCTTTTGACTTAACAATACCTCAATCAAAGAAAAATCTTCCATTGCGGCTGATTTACGAACCAAATCAGCTAGTGACTGCTCTTGGCGGTTTAATCTTTCCCCCAAAATTTGAATGACCAATTCTTTTTCACCAATTTGATCAGTTAATTGTGCAATCGCAATTGAACGAGCGTGAATCCCTAATTGGGCTTTAGAAATCTGTCCCTCAATCAAATCCAAGTCTCTTTCGAGCGACTGCCTTTCAGCTCGTTTCCCTTGCACCAATTGTTCCTGAGCAGCAATTTGCTTTTCCACCATTTGTAATTCGCGTTCCAGGCGAGCCTTTCTCTCAGCATCAGTTTCCGCCCAAACTGGACGAACACCAAAAAACACACCAATCAATACCAGACAAAAAATAACCGACGCTTGTCGCTCCAATCTATTCATATCAATAACAATTATAACAGTTCACTAACATTAGCTCCACAACTACAACTCACACACCATGCTTTTTGTGAATCGCCTAGTGTTATAATCATAGTCATATGTCAGACCAATATGATTTTGTCGCCATTGGCGATTTAGTAATTGATGCTTTTATCCAACTTTCAAAAGATGATGCTGATGTCAGTCAAGATCTCGACACCGGGCGGCAAACATTACACATGCCATTTGGTCAAAAATTACCGTACGATGAGGTAGTAGTGGTTAATGCTGTCGGTAATTCGCCCAATGCCGCTGTGTCCGCTCACCGCTTAGGATTAAAGACTGCTTTGGTATCTAGTCTGGGACAAGACCGCAACGGTAAAGAGTGTCTAGAGACACTCAGACAAGAAGGTATAAATACCGAATATATAAAGTTACACGAAGGTAAAAACACGAATTATCATTACGTTTTGCGTTACGGCGCCGAACGTACAATCTTAATCAAACACGAAAAATTCCCTTATATATTACCTGAATTTGCTGTACCGCCACGTTTCATTTATTTCTCTTCAATTGGCGAACACGGTGTTCCTCATCATCACGAGATTGCTAATTATGTAAAATCTCACACCGAAACTAAACTCGTCTTTCAGCCTGGTACTTTCCAGATTAAGCTGGGTTATGAGGCTCTCAAAGACCTGTACGAGGCCACAGAAATATTCTTCTGCAACAAAGAAGAAGCCCAGCAAATACTCAATACGACCAGCAGCGACGTGCCTAGTCTACTCAGACAAATACGTGCCTTGGGTCCTAAATTACCAGTCATTACTGACGGTCCAAATGGAGCCTACGTAGTAGATGAAAACGACGTTGCTTGGTATATGCCAATGTATCCAGACCCAGCTGAACCAATCGACCGAACCGGTGCTGGTGATGCCTTTGCCTCTACTTTTACTGCGGCTATTGCTCTTGGTTTCACCCCTGATATTGCCCTCAGCTGGGGTCCAATCAATTCTATGTCAGTAGTACAGTACATTGGCGCGCAAAAAGGATTGCTTAGTCGTTCACAATTAGAAGAATTCTTGACCAACAGGCCAGCGCAGTACAACGCTACCCGTATCAGCTAGCAGACGAAAATATAAACATCAAAAGCGCGGGCACTTTAGTGCCCGCGCTTTTGATTTATCCCGAGATTAATTTAAGTAACTTCTAATCTTTTGTACAACACTAGCAGCGTCAAGTCCATAATGTTTAAGTAATTCATTTGGTTCACCTGATTGTCCAAACGCATCATCTACACCAAGACGATAGACCCGCTTAGGTAAATGTTCACACAGACATTCGGTCACTGCCCCGCCAAGACCACCAGCTTTTTGATGTTCCTCTAATGTCACAATCAAATCGTGATCGCGAGCGAAGTTGACGACTCCTTCAACATCAAAAGGCTTAATGGTCGCTAGATGCAACACCCCAGTCCCAATCCCTTCTTGATCTAATTGACTGGCAGCTAATAACGCTTCGTAGGTCAAAGACCCAGTGCTAATTATGCCCACAGACTTTGTATGCGCTGAGTTACGTCGACACAACAGTTCAGCTTTACCAGCTTCAAAGGGCGACTCTGGTGTAGTGATAACAGGAGTATCACTTCTACCCACTCGAATATAAACCGGACCTTCGTGTTTAGCTGCCCACAGTGTAGCCTTGCGCGCTTCATGAACATCACACGGCACCAAAACCGTCATATTGGACATGACTCTCATTAAAGCAATATCCTCGATAGCTTGATGGGTAGCCCCATCAGGCCCGACTGATATACCAGCATGAGCACCGATAATCTTTACATTGCTATTATTATAAGCGATGGTAGTACGGATTTGTTCCCAATTCCGACCAGGCGAAAACATAGCGTAGGAAGCAAAAAACGGTATCTTACCCATGGCAGCCATTCCAGACGCTACTGAGGCCATGTTTTGTTCTGTAATACCCACCTGAACAAAACGCCGCGGAAAAGCTTCGGCGAAGGGCAAAGTACGGGTCGATTCGGTTAGATCAGCAGACAGAGCTACTACTCTTTCGTCTCGGTTGCCCGCTTCCACCAAACCATCGCCATAACCATTACGAGTTGGGGCCTTTTCTTGCTCTGGCGTAAGAAATTTTTGATTAAGATGAGTAACAAACATAATTAAGAAATATCTTGCTTACTAATAGTACCAGCCAAGGTGCGTAATTTTTCTAACGCTACTTTTGCCTGTTCATTTCGAGGGACTCGATCCTCTGGCCCTTTACCTGGAGGATTGCCATGCCAACGGAAATCTCTTTCAAACACATCCACTCCTTTAGAAGCAATAGTGTGTGCAATAATCACAGACGGCTGACCATAGACGGCTTGCGCTTTACCAATAGCATCATTCATAGCTCGAATGTTATGACCATCGACTTCTTGCACGTCAAAGTTAAAAGCTTCGAATTTTTCTGCGAGAGGCTCAAGAGGCATCACGTCTTTAGTATAACCATCAATCTGTATACCGTTACGGTCAATAATCATTATAAGATTATGTAATTTTTCTTTACCTGCGAGCAAAGCCGCTTCCCAAATTTGTCCTTCGTTTAATTCACCGTCACCGGTTAGACAATAAAAATATTTTGAGGAATAAGGATTGTCTATGCGCTCAGCCAAAGCCATACCTACGGCCTGCGAAAGACCTGAACCTAATGGGCCAGAACTTGTCTCTACGCCGGGCAGCGATTCACGGTGCGGGTGTCCTTGTAAGCGCGAACCAAATTTGCGCAAAGTCATTAGTTCCTCGATCGGAAAATAACCAGCATGAGCGAGTGTGGCGTACAGTACAGGACAAATATGACCGTTTGATAGGATAAGTCGGTCACGATCTAGCCAATTGGGATTCTTAGGGTCATGTTGCAATACTTCAAAATATAACAAAGTAAATATGTCAGCCATACCCAGTGGTCCAGCCGTGTGCCCGCTCTTAGCTTCAAATAGCATCTCAATAATACTCTGGCGAATTTCATTGGCCTTAAGCTCCAGTCGAGTCACATCATCAGAAGTTAGGTAGTGCATAGATACAGATAGTATAACAAGTTACTACACAAAGGAATCACTCCCCTGTTGACGAAACCAACTGCGAAAATTGTTTGTAAGCGAGTAAAGGATCACTGGCGGAATAAATAGCTGAGCCCATGATATAACGATCTAATTTTAGACCAACTAAACGCGGTAAAGTTTGTCCATTAACGCAACCATCCAAACTAATACTATGACGCCCAGTCCGCTGCCTGATTTCTTCAATTCGCGAACAAGCTCTCTCATCAAAAGGTTGACCTTGGGCACCAATACTCGCAATACCCATCACTTGCACATAATGAGCATATGCTAAATATGGAACTAAAGTTGCAAGCGGAGTATCATTATTCGCAGCTACGCCTATGGTGACATCATACTTATCAGTAATATATTTTAGATCATTACAGTCTAAAGTTTCGATATGGAAAACTAGCATATCGGCGCCGGCTTTGATCCAGGTTTCTGCCGCTTGAATCGGGTTTGTGACCATCAAATCAACCTCTAGTGTAAACGGCTGAAGAAACTCTAAAAGATTCTCTGGTTGACCTAGCGGTTCATAAGGCCAAGAGGTGTGTGGCACAAATTTACCATCAACCACATCTACGTGTAGTTCTGGTACGCCACGCATTTGACCGACAAATTGCCTCAGATCTCCTTCAGATTGAGGAATAATGGCAGGTATGATGCGACTACTGAACATAGTTTAATAAGTTAGATCTATTTTTTGATTACGTCTCTCGTACTTTATATCAGTCAGACAAGGAGTGTGTAGCCATTCCCAAACCACACGACGAGCCTCATCAGGAGACACAAAACGAGCACCTAAGGATAATACGTTAGCATTATTATGTTCACGCCCAAGTACTGGTATCTTTTCATTACCGCCGTAATAGACGACTGCTCGAATACCAATACGACGATTGGCTGCCATGGCTTCACCTTGACCCGAACCACCAAAAATGATCGCCCCGGCTCGCCCACGATCTAAGGTGACCGCTTCTGCAATAGGCATAATGTAATCCGGAAAATCATCCTCTGGTAAAAATTCTTCTGCCCCGCCATCGACTACAATAAAATCTTCGGACTCGAGCCACGCCTTGATATCATTTTTTAAAGTCAAACCAGCGTGGTCCGTGGCTAAATAAATGATATCAAATTGTGCCGGACGTAACTCAGTCATACCATTACAATGAATTGGCTGCTAAAACTACGTGTTCAACTAAAGTGTGAGTGTAGCTGGTTTCATTGTCATACCAGGCCAAAACTTTTACCAAGTCGCCATCAACCACCCGTGTAAAAGCCAGATCCGCAATCGCGGCATATCTAGCACCAATGATATCGCTTGATACCAAATCTTCGGTGGTGACGGTGAATAATTTTTGCCAACGTGGTGAAGCTGCTGCTGCCGTCAAAATTTCATTCACCTCCTCTGCGGTTGTTGGTCGACCAGATACAAAAGTAATATCTACAATTGAACCCACCGGTACTGGTACCCGCAATGAAATGCCATCAAATTTATCCTTTAGTTCAGTATGTGCTAGCGTCGTTGCTATCGCCGCACCGGTACTAGTCGGAACAATATTTAAGGCCGCCGCTCTACCTTCACGCATGTCTTTTTTACTAGGACCATCAACTAGTGTCTGAGAAGCAGTATACGCATGAGTAGTACTCAGTAAAGCTTTTTTAATACCGATAGTTTCTTTAAGAATAGCGATGAGTGGACTAGTGGCATTAGTAGTACAAGAAGCATTGGAAGTGACTTGGCAAGTATTCATCAATTCTTCATTAACTCCCATCAATATAGTTTCTCCTTTCACTTCACCATCAGACTTAGCCGGAGCGGAGATAACTACTCTTTTGGCACCAGCCTCGATATGTCCACTGGCACCGCCATAGGTAGTGAAAAATCCCGTTGATTCTACCACTACATCAATCTGTAGATCTCTCCAAGGCAGTGCCTTAGGATCCTTTTCTTGTACGAATTGGACTTTCTTACCATCAATTAACAATCCCCCTTCGACTACCTCAACCGTAAACGGTGATCGTCCATAAGCGGAGTCGTACTTAAGTAGGTAAGCCAAATTTTCCACACTGCCAAGATCATTAACTGCTACAATTTCAATTTCTGGATGATTAAAGGCCAATCGAAAAAAGGTGCGCCCAATTCTACCGAAACCATTAATTGCTACTTTTGCCATATATAAAAGTTTATTAAATAACTCTACTTAGTGTAACGGTAATCTGCCCTCCGCGCATTAGTGGTTATCCTCACGCTTGTCGCTTGATCGAAATCAGCCACCACCAAATAAAGCCTAATAGCAAGATAACAATAGGCAAAATAACAACGTAAAACATTACACTGATGGATAAAGATCCAGATAATTTATCTGGTGATGTGTAGAGTACCCGATAATTTAGGGTGGTTATTTTCGCTAATTCATAATCAAAAACCTCAATCCTAATATCTCCCTCGCCCACCACTTCACTAGAATTAAAGGTCACTACATAAGCAGTACCATCATGATTAAGCTTTAACAAATAGCGATTTTGTTCATTATGATCAGTAGCATTGCCAACAGTTAAAATAACTGACTTCAGGTGTGGCGCTAGGGCTGATACCGGGATCATTAAAGTAAATACTGTCCCTGTCGGCAATGACAGATGGTCACTTAGTAATACGGTCTTATCTAAATAAGAAATAAAAACATTTCCCGGATCCAGTTTTAACGATTCATAATTAGGCCTTGGACCAACTCCATCAATATCAACCGGATCAACTACAGCAGCTGAACTGGTCGAATCATCACCCTCTACAGACAATGACTCAGTCTGATCTTGATTTAATGAATCCAAGGTAACCATAGTGATAGCAGCGGCTGAAAAACGTCCATCGCCACCCATTACAAAAGCCGAATAATAATATGACGGTCGTGAACTAAGAATATTTTCATCTTTATAAGAAAGGTCATTACCTTCATAAATCACTACCCCATCGGTAGGAGAGTTTGGATAAAATAAATGGCTCCTAACAATCCTGACTGTCTTTTCATTTGGATTATTATTTTTCCAACTAAGCATCACATCATTATCAAATACCGTGGACCGAAAATCTGACACGCTGCTTAAATCATAATTATTAACTGCCGGCTCTGTTACAAATGAAGTCGCCTCAACCACCTTACTGACACCAAGATTGTTAATTAAAGTAATTTCTACGAAGTACTTAGTACCTGGCTCTAAACCATTAATCTTAGATTGGTGACTGACGCGCAATATATTATTAGAAATCGCACCTAATTCATACGCACTAGTCTGCCCAAATCGAACGATATAACGGACTGGACCATAAGCAGAAATATTAAGTGTTGCCGAAGTCTGATCGGACACTATATTCACAGATCGAACACCAACCACTGCTGTCGGTTGGTCGCTACCTTGCGATGAGATATTGGGGTCTGTGGGCACCACTGGCACGTCAAGCGTTGTAGTAGCTACGGGTGTGGATGTACCAGAATAATTTCCGCTTAGGTCAAATGCATCTACCTCATAGGTATATAAGGTTGTAGGTAGCAAACCGGTATCAGAAAAACTAGTTAGAGTCGTAGTAGCTAACAAAATTCCATCACGATAAATTCGGTACCCGGATACATAAACATCATCACTCGATGCTCCCCATACAATATCAATCTGATCAACCGATAACGGAGTGGTGGTAGTAATTACTGGCACCGAAGGTGGATTGGTATCAGTGCCCACCAATAATCGCAACAAAAAAGTATCACTAGCAGCCCCCGCCAACAGCGGTATGAAAAATAATAGTGTTATTAATAATACTGATTTGTAACTCATTGTGGTAAAGCGGTGACCGTAGTAGTAGCCACATAGGTACCAGCGACCGGTGCGGCCGTAGCGCCAGCTGTTACCCGAAAGCGTAAGGTGGTAGTAGCGCCAGTTGGATGATTGGAACCTGTTCCTATAACCACCGTACGACTGGTAGTACTAACTGTGTCCCAACAAGTCGCGACCGTATCTAAACCACCTACCCCACAAGTGCCACTGCCATTGTCCTTATAACGACTGACGATATCGGGACCTTCGGGCGTGAAGCCAAAATAGACTTCATTCACACCCGTAATAAAATTTGCATCGGGCACCAAGCCCGTGGGCACATAATTAGGAATACTAGCTGAATTTGATTTTAAAGCAGGATCATCCGAAGCTGACAAAGTCACCAAATAACCAGACGGGCTATCGGTCATTACCACAAAGCTCGCTGTACCCGAAGAAGTACCTCCGGCTAAGCCTAAATTTGGCGACATTACTACATCACTAATCGCTGACATACTCAGATAAATCTCCTGCATTTGCTGATAGCCAGCTCGCAACGCATAGTTACTACTAGTACTTAATCCAGTAGCAACCTCACCTACAGTTGACTCCATTACATAATTACTAGAAGTACTGTAACCACCACCAATATTTAAGCTATCGCTAATTATTTTGTAACTACCACTAGTCATCGTGTCAGCTGATACCACAGCCAAGGTCAAAATTATCAAACAACTTAAAACGGTGCCCTCATAAAAAGCTCTTTTAACTAATAATAAAAAAGTTATCATGTTACTTACGTTTCAACTCAAACTTGCTAAAGAAGAGTCTGACCGTAAATATAACAATAAATAAAACACCAAAAATAGTCGCCAGCACTTGCCAAGGCACAACCCAAAGGTGAATTGTCTTGGTATCAACAATATCATCATAACCACGATTGATATGAGCAGTTACTGTATAACGACCAAGCAAAAATTCACTATTCCATGTCACTTCACGAGTACGGAGTGAACCAGGCAACACAAACCAGGGATCAAGCTCAACATAACCTACCTCATCGCCAAAAATATTATTAATTCTAATTTCACCGTAAGCATTAAGATGTACTGAACCGGTATTCTCATGCGCTAAAATAAAATTAATCGGACCTTTATCAAACCACCAATCGTTGTTGATGGTATTAAAATCTATAAAGTTACTTTCTTTCTTAGTCTCGCCGGGCACAGTAATAAAAAATAGTGTACCAACTCTAGCGATAATTGGTGACTGTGCCAACCCTTTAGCTGCACCACCTTTATCACTCACAGTAGACACTACTACCGCTCCATAATAACCACCTGGCTCAGCGTTTACTGGCATGGTAATCGAGACAGGTACTCGTGCTCTTTCGCCCAGATTTAATGCAATTTCTGTACTTGGTAAAGTAAAGTAATTCTTTAAAGAATATGGTCCGTCTTGATCACCAAGCAAGACCGCCGCCTGATCACCACTAGCTGAACCAGACATGTCTTCTACCGCTAACGCAAACAAGCGATCATCTGCAATACGATTGGTGACAGTAATCTCTCTTACCACCGTTTCTCCAGGTTTGATTTCAAGTTCAACTCGTCCCGGACCTACTACAAAGTCCCCTAGCTGGACATCGGTACCAGGAATTTGTTCCTTGGTAATACCAGGAGTGATTACCGGTATAGTATTAGTACTTTCTGGGCTACCGGTCGCAGACAAATCGCTACTTAAGGTATCTAATTGTTGTGCCTGTATTGGTGCTGCAAATATGAAAATCAATCCTACACCAATAGTAGACAGTAAAAAATTTTTCATAGGTAACACTAAGTGTAACTATTGGTTGGTAGCCGTCAAGGTTGCGGTAGCAACATAATAATCCTCTTCTACTGCCGGACTCGGATTATTTGGTACTGTCACTCGGAAAGTGATAGTAGTGGTAGCACCGGTAGATGCGGCCGTAGAGCGATTGATAATACGATATGCTGTCGTCGATGGAGTCATCCAACAGGTGTTAGGGGTATAGGTAGAGCCTGCGTTACAGATAGCTGTATCATTCAAGAATGAAGGGTCAAGATCACTAGTAGTTGAAGCCGCTACCGTATAACCAAATTGGGCGGCAGTACTAGCTGTAAAACTATAACTTGGTTGCATCTGTGTTGATGAGGTTGAGAAATTGCGAATAGCGGTACTCAAAGTGGACGTACCTAACATCGCTGGGTTGTTTTCAAAAGCAATATCCAAG
>JACCDV010645410.1_pt1 | contig 15780 bp, 2 predicted proteins | sample 7446131 | NCBI WGS metagenome assembly JACCDV01 (sample SAMN15323448, study PRJNA562643) | freshwater metagenome | isolation source: river surface water | place: USA:Blue River Watershed | collected 2017-08-17 | reverse complement strand
GCTCAAAGGCCAATCCTTCACTCCCCTTCCACAGACTCATCGCGAACGTCTTCGAGGACGTCGCTGAAAAGGCGAAGGAGGAAACCAAACGGAAGCACCTCAGAGCCCTGCTTTCGTTCCTGAGTGAAAACAGTCCCTAAATCGCGAAGTTCGAGAAGAACGATGCCTACGAATGCCTTTTGGCGATCCTGAACCTGCTTTAGGGCTAAGACCCAAGGCACAGCAAACTCGCCTTCTTCAAAGTGAGTTACGAGGCGCGGTGCGGCTGCAGCGGCGAAAGCAGTTACTTTGAAGAGTATTTCCTGACTCTCGGCCAACGCTGCGTCCCCTGCAAACAGCCCTTCCGCACCGACATAGTGGACTCGGGCCGCTATCTCATCGCCCTCCCTCAGCAATCCTTCGATTTGCGGATCGACTTCGGCTCCAAAGGGAAAAGTGGGGTGAGCTACGACGTCAGAGCCTTCGTCATTTACTTCGGAAACAAACAAAGCGGACACTACATTTCGAAGAGGAAGGAAAGGGGAGATTGGCTCTAAATCAACGACAGCAGAGTGCAAAACCTAGGAACTGTTTGCAGCACCAAAACAATCCCAAAAGTAGCTTTGTATTAGAGAGGCTTAGCCCTTTGATATTTGATGTGATGCTGACTTATAGGAATCAAAATATAATTGTTCTTCAGATATGTATTTGTATTAGAAAAATCCTCTATCAGCTTATGCTTCTCAAATATCTATTAAGAAGAGCACTCTATATATCAATAAAAAACCATAAAATGGCTATTTTAATAGATTCAACAAAGATATGTTTATAGTAGCGGCCTTGACAGATAATTTGATGAACATATTTTATTTATATCAATTATGATAGTAGTTAAGTAAAAATTATAATATGTTCAAGAACATTCTATTAACACATCTCATTGCTTTTAAAGATTCTTTTGTTATTTTTACTTCCAAGAAAGCAGTATTATTTCCTGTATTTCGGTCTCCTTCTAAATATCTTTCATAGAAATATTACCTTTCTTTATATTTTACTCTGTTTGGTAATTTAGAAGCAATTGATACTGTTTCCAATATTCTTGTTTCTAATTGAACAGACACAACATCAGCAAGTCCAGCTTGTTATTAAAGTATCTGGTCAATTATTTGTTCAGCTCTTGATTTTATTTTTAATTCATATCTTTCTGTTTAGAGTAGGCATGGCAACTAGGCTAACCTTTTATTTCCTTAACAATATTTTGGATTTTCGTTTTTAGTAAAGAAATGATTTCCATTAATCTGTTTTATACTTCATTCCTCACAAAAGGCTTTATTTATTATAGTTTTTGCAGTATTTAGATTGTTTTAATTTAATCAACACTATTTTTGCAAAGAAAACTGTACAAGTTCCCAAGCCGTTATTTTATTTATTTTCTTATGTTGATATCTTTTTCAATTAGATTTTTAAGTGTTCCTCTCACTTCCGGCAGCTTGTAGCTATTAACCTCCATAATCATCGATTAGAAGTTTCGGAATTCTTACAGTCCTTATATTTACTTATTGATATATTGCACCATTTATATTATACCATTTTTATCGACGTACTGCTGCTAAGGTTTACCTTTTCTTTGGCTATATTCATACAGTTTGGACTCAGCATCTTTTATCCCCATCTCTCTCTTCTCTTTCTACCTCATCAAACTTACCTTATTGACTTCTTTAGATAGCTGAGTGATTAATTCTACTTATCGGCCTAATTATGATCTAATGCCTTCCAGTTTAAATAAGGAGAGATATGCTTCACGCTTCAATCGAACCTGTTGAATGCTTTCTAGCTGGTGGTGATAGTAGATAAAAAAATATTTAATGTGGTTGGGCAGCTTCTTAAAGGAGTGATTGCTGTTCACAACCAAATCCAATACACCTTTATTTAACGTCTATCTATTGTAAAGTTAATGTCTGAGTTTCTCCCATCTTAAATTTTCAAAAAGGGAATCTTAATTATCCTCAATGTTTAAATACCTCATCAGGTATTAAAAGTTCAGTTGGTTTTATTAAATTTATTAACTATTTTATTGTTTTTCTTCAGGCTGGTTATCCAACTTCTGAGCAGGAATTATTTTTGATAATTTGAGCTTCCCTTTGATGAGAAGAGTACTAGCTCTCTTTAACTATAAAATATATTCATCAAGATAAAATGCTTTTTTATATTTTTTATACTCGATTTTGCCATCATAGAAATCCTGTCCGAGATGTCTGCCTTTGTGGATGTAATAGATAATATTGATTAATCTCCACGTATGAACTTAGTGGGCTATCTGCTTTTACATCGCAATTTCGTCCTCTTGGTTCATGTTTTTTACCATATTTTGGTGGATGTCGTAGTGCGATTGGTCTTTTAAATAATTTGGCTGATAATACTTTCGATTTAGCAGTATTCGACTCTTTTAATCGAACTCTTTGAAGTATTTTTCGTAGTTAATGGCGTTGGGAGTTGGCTCTGTCGCTATCCTCAGTATAAAATTCTTTATATTCCCATTCAATCCTAAGGCGTCGAGTATTAACGGCCTATACGATAAAACAGATGCAATTTTCTTTTGATCGATGAAAATATCGCCCAATGACAAATAAGGATAAAAGCTATAAGTTTTTCGATGATAGTTTAGGCAGTTTTTTGCTATGCCTCGACTGATTTCAGCACAAATTTTGCTACTATCTTTTTACTTTGGAAAACAACACGTATACGGTTGCAGCTTCATTAAAACTGGGGTAGTTTCTAAAGTATATTTCGGTAGAATAATTGTGTTTGGATTTGCTGAAGATTTACTCTTCATCAAAATTTAGAATGTGACAGAAAAATAGTTTTTGTTGGCAATGCAAAACTTCTAAAGTATCTATTATTTATAGCTTTTGCGAAGAATCTGAATATTACAAATGCTTTCAAAATTCCTCTTTATTTCTCTGATTTTCTGCTTATCATCTATAAGCTACGGCAGAATTTATTCCTACTCTTTGATTTTTTCAAATTAGATAGGGTTGTCAATTCTTTAATGAACCTCCTTTAGAATGTTTTTAATTTAATTCTCAATCTCTAAAGCTTCACCTGAGTATGATTTTGATTAACTTTTATAAAATTTCCTATACTCTTTGGTATAAATATTTTACAAATGCTTTATTAATCCCTATTTTAATTTTTCAGATTCAGGCATCTTATCTTTATCTTTAACTTTATCTTTTTTGCTATCAACACCTAAAATGTCTAATGCTATGTATAAGCATATGTTTGTTTCTTGTAAGTTCTTTCCAATTAAAGTTCTTAATAATACGATCCGGGTAAATTTTTAGAAAAAGTAGGAAGAAACCTAATTAAATTTAGAGTAATCCTTATCTTGACTATTAAGAAATTTCCTATTGTAAATGCTGCAAAAATAATGCAAATAGACCTAAATTCCTGAAATATCATTTCTGGCAAGACCTATAAGAATGTACTTATCATAAAATTTTTATTATCTTCTATCTAAAACTACTCTTTTATAGTATGGACAACTCATTATCCTCTTATCTTCTTTTTAATTATTAGTTAATATATCGATTGATTATAAAAAATAGTACTATCTCTACTATCATCATTTATCTATTTCGTCATAATGTTTTTAATATTAGCTATAATTTCCTTATTATAAAGAAGAAATGAGTTCAATCATTTTTAATAACCAAAACATAATAAACAAAGGTTAAAACCCAGGATGCATTTTTAAGCTAACACGCGGATCTGCTTCTATCGTGGACTCCAGCTCAAATATTATTATGACATTAAAATCTCCAGCATACCTAAACCTTCCATAAATGGTTTATGAAAGTTCATCTATCAAGACTATCAAAGCGGAAGGGCGATGTTAGATTTCCAAAATCAGATTAAAGCAAGCGCATAAGCAAGTTATTTCTAATCTTAAAGAAAGTGGGCTTCGGAAAAATCACTTTCATAGTTTTTAAGATGTTCCTAGTGTATATTTCTACTCACTAATGCAATACTCTAAGATTCAAAATGTTGAAAAAGGAATTTATATGTAAACTGAGAAAAATAATATTTATTTCATTGTTGAGGGAAATATATGTGTCTCGATGAATAAGCAACATAAGCTGTTAAAATTAAATATTGGATAAATTTTAGTAGCTTTGGATAATGGAATTAGGCTATATTCCTAAAATTATCATATGAAAATTGCGTGTGTTAATATCTTTTTGGCCAAAACACTCTTGGGAGACTTATACCAAAGTATTGAAACTTTAGGATTGAAACAACTTTAAATTTTACGATCCTATTGTGCTCGCAACTAAAGATTATCTTTAACTTTCTACAAAAACAAAAAATAACTTCATAGGAAAATCGAAACTTCTCTACCAAAATAGTTCGTCAATAAAATTGAAGCTAAAGTTGAAAGGTTTGAGTAGTATAGGAGAGCTAGAAGTTGTTTTATAGGTCGGAAATTACGAAAATAAGAAATAAGGGAATAAAATGTGAAAAAATATTTGTTAATAATGAATTTTAATAGGAGAAAATATTGTAAAAATCATAAAAGCATGAATTTTGCAATATAGTAGCAACTCTCAACTCATTGGAATAATTATTCAAGTTACACGAATCCAACAAGCCTAGATGAGAAAAGCGCAGTGCAAGGAAAATAACATACTCAATCGGAAATAAAAATAAAAAAGGCAATTGAGAAATAGAGGCTAATAAAAAGGACAGGCAAAAGAACATTTGAGGAAAATAAAATGAAATATATAAATTAAAAGAAAAAGGACTGAGTAATATTTGATTATTAATAAGTATTTATAAAGAGTAAAGGATAAATGGGATGGATCATTGGATAGTATTGTCAGTAAATGGTAATTCCCCCCCTAAGCCTTAGTATGAGATGGACTGTGTTTTCCTTTTGAACGTTGTAGTCAGCAAGAGTGCGTTCATCTTCGAGTTGCTTTCCAGCGAATATGAGTCTTTGTTGGTTGACTGGGATTCCTTCCTTGTCTGCGATCATTCCCTTTAGATCCGCAACAGTTTGGTTGCTCTGTACCTAGCAGGTCATTGTCCTTCCTGTGAGTGTCTTTACGAATATTTGCATTATGTTTTTTATGATTATGAATCCTAGCGACCTCCTCTCATATTTAAGCCAATTATCTAATTATTACTTATCTATATTATTATTTATCAGAATTCCTCAGACTTCATCATTTTCCATTTACTTTTTATTCTTTCTTCGTTTCTTCACATCTATCGAATATTTTTTTCTTGCTCCGCTCTTTTATCCTTTTTCCTGTATTTTTATCTCTTTCAATCAAGCCAATCTTTATCCTACTTTCTTTTTTTAGATATTTCTTTTCTTTATTCTTCCCTTAACTTTACTTTTTTGATTGTGCTGTAAGTCATTCGGTTTAGCCTCATCGTCCGTAAGCTAACAATTCTACTGATTATTTTCGTACTAAGCATAATTCTTAGAATTTTGACTGATGTCAAGTAAATCATTCTTTTTGATTACTGAAGTGCTTATTCTTTGGCTCGCATATGTTTGAGCCCTAAAGATGGCCGCTTTTCGAGGGCTGACTGGTACATGCTTACTGTCTATACTGATTTGATGAAGGTGAAGTGGGAAGAATTAATCGTTAAATAAGGCTATAATTTATGACAATAAATATGATAAATAATTCGCTGTAGGCAAGAGGCAACACAACTATCATTAAATTGTGAGTATTCGAATTTCCATTCTTCATCCCTTTAGGTTCTTTTTCAGATCTTTGAAATACATCTAATTTTTAATTTAATTTCTCCTGTTTTACACGTTACTTTTCTTTATTATAATGTTTGACAATCCGAATCATCATTTATCGACACAATAAATTCATGCAAACATTACCTAATTCATAGAATGCTTTTATAAGTATCTCAAGGCTTCCGACAAGGCCCTGATCTTTATAGACTAGCATCAGTAATAGCAATCGCTTTTCAGTGACCCTCTAAACAATCTTTTTAAATCATTGTCATAGGTCAAACAATACACATCAATCAACAAGTTGGATATGAGCTCAGCTTTTCATTACAATCAGTATCTTTATTATAATTCAGCACACGCCTTCGATTCATCACAAGACTATTAGAAATAACAGCATTAATTCGCAACAGAAAACATACGGAGAAAAACAAAAAGCTCTTACATACTTACCTAGAAAGAATTTAGGATTCGATCAAATATTTTAAGACAGATAAAAACCTCAATAAATTATTTAGTGATTTCTTTGTTCTCTCAAGTAAATTCTATCAGGGCTGTAGTATTTTATTGAAAAATTAGTCAATATCGTCTGCCATTTTACCATTTGATAGGCTTAAAGTATAGGAGCAAATGGAAACACAGCTTTCCCATCAAGATAATATAAAGGAATAAAAAGCTTTGCTAGTTAGAAAATAAAAGTAGATAGACTTTTTATTAACAAATGAGCTTTCGATCGATTTTGACTATGTTTCAAGCATGATATTTTTGGCCAACAATCAAAAGGAAGAACTCGTTAGGCTTATGAATGAAAGAAATAAACTTATCAATAAATTCATACTTTCCTATTCGAAAGATTATCAGCAATTTATCAAGAAAAAGGAAAGAGTTGAAAAGAAAAAGAATAGAATAAAATAACTCAAAAGGATCAATCATAATACCTTTACTACAAACTTTAGGTTACAAGACAGAATCAGTAAAACCCTTGAAAATTACTCCTAATCTAGCAAGAATGACTCAATTGATTCCATCAATTTACTCAAAAAGCGAATTATTATTTATGATGATAATAAGTTCAGGCATCAAAGTTCATAATCTAAGGAATCGTATTCCCAGTAGCAATAAAAAAAAATTCACCCAATAAAAAATATAGTTTTAACTTTTAATAAACAAGAAAATCATAAAACACCGAAGAATGCATTCCATAAGATGTTCGAAGATCCTCGAAAGGCTTATATGATCCTTAAAGAAAGCAAAAATGGATTCAAATCAATAAAAAGCCAGCATTCAATTATTTAATAGAATTTCAAGGAGATCCAAGCCAATAATTTCAGCAATACTCAACCAGCTATAAACAAAAACCATCAAAGCATAATTTAAATTCATTCTTTTAATTATCTCCCACAAAATAGGAATAATTAGCCTTCTTAAAAAAGATAATTGGTCGAGAAAAGTCGTAATATTAGAAAAATTAGGAAATCATAAATGAGCTAAACATTAAAACACTTTAACTTGGTTTTTCAGCATGAAAAATGCCGAAAAGATTGAAATAAACGCAAATAGCATAAGATAAAATGAAACCTGATTTCTTTTTATTATCTCTAGTATTCCTTATTGTCTTTTGATGATAAATATTACACTATTCAAAAAGGCAAGATTTCTCAAAAAACCCATTTTATGAGAAAATTGAAGGTTTATCCAAACCAAATAGGCTCAATTAGGTCAAAAGGCAATATATTTCTTTTATAGACTCAAGTCCTATCTTAATTACTTGTGCTTCTTTACTAAAAAAGCTTTAAAAATTGATTTATTCATACCTATATTTTAGAAATGCCACTTTTAGCTGAACATAACTTTTGTAATGATCAAAATAGATAGCGTAAAATAATTTTACAGGCATTCTATATTCCTCATCGAAGTAAGGGATGAATCTCCCCTGAAAGATTCTCCCATAAAGTGTCGACAAATATTTCATTTGACCAATGATATAAATTTAAATGGGCTGATATTTTACAAAAATGTATTTTCAAACCTGTCTTGAGAGTTAGATTGATTTTGAAGAAGCATTATGTAAGAATCTGCAAATAGCTTAGGTCGCCAATATAATTAAAATAAATGATTAATAATTCCATTATTATATAATTTAAAAAGAAATGACTTCCCTTATCTAAAATGACACAAAATAAGCACTCAATAGCTCAATCATCTCAAAAACCTCCTAAACCATCCAATTGAAGAATATAAGAGTGGAGAAGGTGATTTCTATTGCTGATTTCAAATCTAAAAATATAGATTTTGGCAGCCTCCGCCCAGCTATTCTCATTAATCAAACTCTTCATGTCAAAAGTAAGAGGATGGAGAACTGAGTAGTTCTCTTCAGATTTATATAATGATACTTTATCGTTACATTAATTATTCTCCTAATTCCTCCGTATTCTAAATTATTCAAAACCATTTCGTAAGAAATCGACCCATTTTTATTAAACAGCTTCAGTATTGTCCTTAAATATGGCTCCTTTCTCCATTTGGAAATCTTTTGTCAGAAATATTATTACTATTAATATGTAATAGCACAAAAACGGTAAAATTTAACTTTTTCAATAGAAATAATACTATTAATAATATATTTAGAAACAATAAGTTATATCTCACATCTTTAGCCAAAAAATTATATCTTTCTGTCGCATCTTTTTACTGCAAAGAATATAAAATTGTAATCAAATGGCTCTATTATGCCAAGATCAATCAGAATATTTCCAAATAAGAGGGAATAAATGTTCAATTGAATGATAATTAATCATTTGGAAAAGTGATATTAATCTTAACAAATAAATGCAGCCTATGTTTTGATCACTTTTAACTTTAAAACTAAGCTTGATTGTAGAATAATTTATCAATTTTGACCAATTTTCGTCGATTAATACTAAAGGATAAATCAAACTTAGTTTTGCTTCATCAAAAAAACGCAATCATCTTGAATAAAATATATCAATAAATAAATGGCTCCTTAAATAAAGTATGATGATTAGGTATTGGACACTTGAAATCTTTGATTATGCTTTATATTATAAGTGAATCTATTATATAATTGATAGTATGTCACTGAGCATTTGTTCGATCACCGGCCAGCCTCTAAAAAAGCCGATGGCCTCCTTAAAAACAGGTCACCTCTACGAAAAATAAGTAATATAAAAGCATCTTAACTCCTTTCCTTACTGTCCAATAACAAACCAGCCAATGAATCATTCGGATCTTGTCTAAGTTGTATGTAAATTAAGGGTTAATTCAGCGTTAGATACAAACTTGCTTAGGCAAGATGAGTCACCGATGACTTATTTTTCAAAAATACAGAACTAATTCAACGTTCTTGCTGTTGATGCATTCAAACTTAGGAAAAGTTTGAAGTAAACCGAGTAAGAACTCACTCATTCCCTTTATCAAAATGAAGCCGCTCAACGAGTGATAGCGAAATTATTGAAAGAAAGGTAAGATTCCGAACTTTAAATATAAAAATTAACCCAGAGGATTAATGAACTACAGAAATGATTAAATTCCCATATCATTCTTAATTTAGCAAACCCGAACAATCTAGAATATTCATAGATATTTAGAAGATTTCTATGAGGGTAAGAATATAGTACAATAGAAATAATAGAAAATCAGAAGGTAATTTGAGATAATTTTTTCGATTTGATCAATTTACTTTTTTGAGCTTGTAGTTGGCGATGCAGATTTGAAATGGTCGCCTATTAACATACATTAAACATATTCTTTTTGGAGCTAAAATTTTACAGATATCGAATATTCCTAAACCTCTTTTAGAAATTTAACCCTCCTACTTTCAGAGTGAGGTCAAAGTAAGACTATTTTGGGTCTCGCAGACCATTGCAGCTTTCAGAACGAACATGCTTTTTTAATCCCATGGGCTGCCTCTTTGCATTATAGCCCAGAATTTCACTAATCTTCTATCTTTTGAAGAGAAAGGGTCCATACTTTTCCACGATTTCGTTCTTATAGTACCCTGCGTGATGAGCAGACTGCGATTTTTTGATAACTCTTCCATTCTTCTGTTAAAGACTCATTAAATTAGACCAAAAATATTTATATTATTCAAGCTTCTACTGTATATGGCACAGCCTTCACGGGATCTTATTAAAAGAGTAATATACGTTGGATATTTCTTGGGTGTAATGGGTATAGCCAAAGAGGAAAGTAATATAAGTTTGAATTATTTATTAATGGATTAGTATTAAAATTTATCGGATAATTAATGAGAAATAGAAGTAAGAAGATAGTATTAGTTTAATCCATCAATAGTAACCGAACAGAAAAAGAATCGAAATTTATAGAGCACAAGGATGAGGTTATTCCCATGAGAATCTATCATCATTAAATCAAAGGAGAAGGACATTTGGCTTAAATATTTTATTAGGCCCTTCTTAACGAACCTCTCACTCACAAAAATACAAATTAACTTCAAAGGCATAGATCATTTAAATCCACCACCCTATAAACTGATGCTTCTTAGAAGCCAAACAACTACGGCAAAATCGTTAGAAGGTCACTTAGCAAAAACTGTAGTCAATCCAGCACTCCTGAAAAGACAGCTGTTCAGATCGTATCAAATAGATAAAGGACGAGGGATTCGAGTAAGGAGGTTAACAAGGTTTAATTTATAAGAAAGATAAGTGTGCTTGGAGGTGGCAAGTAGAACAAAACATTGTATTCGTCAGTGTAAAAGATATAATCAAGCCGGAGATCGGTGAGTAATAAAAAGTAAATAAAATATAAGGTAAAACCAGCTGTAAGATCATGATAATTATTTCTCATATGTCTTCAATTGATGAATTATTAATTTTCAATAACAATCAAAAAATGTTTTTTGTTGGTATTTGGAACCCATTAGTAATTTTCTATACGTATAACAAAACGCATATATGATTTCCTGGAGAGTATAAAACTCAGTTGATGGTGGCTATTGAATCTTCTCTAGCTCTTTGATGTTGTTGTGAAGGAAATGCTCAAATAAGGCCTATATTTAGTTTGTATTTGTTCCTGTATATTTGGCAAGTTAATTTATTTTTGAGAGTCTGCCAACACCTATCTGGTTGATGTCAGTTGCTTTCAAGTTTAACATGTCTTTACAGTCAGGATAGTGCCTTCTTTTCTCGATTTAAAACACAAAATGGAAGCACTGGCAGCAAAAGAATAGTTCATTTTTAGGCAGCTCTTCGATGAATTGCTCTGCCTTCCTCGTGATGATCTTGTTCTTTGACATTTTCTTCAATTTTCCTAGTTTGAGGCATTAAACTTCCGATTAATCCAAACCCTTCCTCTTGATGAGATTGTCGATTTGTTATTTTTAGATCTGCTGACTCGAGTAAATAGTCATCTATCTATCTGATTTGTTGTCTCTTTGCTTCCCCAAACGCACTGGCTGAGTCATAGTAAACCTGCTTCTTGTATTCTCTAATTTTGGAGTGCTTTTAGTTGTTATCAACCTATGCTTACTACTGAAAACTGAGGGCTCAGATGCAAATGCTTAGGTTTTTGTGTAGCTTATGCTTCTGGTGACTTTGCTGGGGTGGTACTTCTCTTTGAATTTTTATGTACTATTCCTTAACATATAAACTTAATAAAAGACTCATGCAAAAAATTTATCCATATCATTAAAACTGCTTTATAATTTAAGTTAGTCATTAGTTCCCTTTATTTCTTATTTTATTACCTATCCCTATATCTTCTAAAAAGATTCGAGTAATTAGTTGTCAGATCGAGGGTGCGACCTCGCCTCCTTATTCTAGCACCCTTAGCACTTACACAACTCGGAGCATCCCACTCCCTCGCTGTAACATTAACAGTATCGCTTTAGGCAGTGTGACTTTTTACAGTTGCATCTTTTTTAGGCTAGACTAGATTTCCTTCTTCCCACTTTCTTCGTCTCTTTTCCCCCCTCTGCTAATTCTTATTTAAACTAAACTGTATTTTTGCAAGAAAGGCATGCGCAATCTTCTCCACATTTTTTTGAAGATGAATAGCATTAGCAATACATTTTGAGGCAGAATGTTTTTTTACAATTACATCCAGTCTTCTTGCGTTTTACGGAGCTGGTGATATGCTGAACGATAGACTACTAATCTGCGAAGGAATCGTCATCTTGGAGAGGGGTGTGTGGGAACTACCCCATCTAGATATTTTCAGTTGAATTGGCAGGGAAAATATTGACAGTGTTAATCATTTTGAGTGTTTCGTAGATCTAAGGAATATTCTAGACGGGTGGAAAGAAATCAAAGATTTATTTGGATTTTTACCACATTGGAAGTGTTGAGAGCTCTATTATAATAAAATTAATAAACTTAATCCAGAGTTTAGCCTTTAAAAATCGTTTCGCGGTCAAACATCAACATTTCTACTCATTTTTATAGTATTGTCCACAAATGAAACCACATTTTTATTTTTGAAAAACAAGAAACTTAAAATTCCCGTGAATTATCAAATGAAAGAAATGGTCTACTGGCTTAATCAATTCAAATAAAGAGACACTTTTGTTTCATCTTTTGTAAAGCTAACCATTTAGATAATAACGTTACTTACTCTCCTGACTCTAGTCATCCTCACGGCTTTTATTTAAATTATAGAAATTATTTACCAAGGCAATCAGTTAGTGCCTATTTTTTTGCTGGTGTTCGAGAGCCTTATTTCTTTAAGGGAGACAAATTTATAAAATTGTTGATATTTTTTCTTGGAAATGATCTGGGAATGGGCGTAAGATATAAATAATGTTTAATGATTAAAAGTTAATTTAATTTTATAATAATCATTGAATTAATATTATGGTGAAATCAACCCCCCTCCTAAGGAAGAGAATCGTAAAGAAAAGAACTTTAAAGTTCACTCGCTTCCAGTCAGATCTCTACGGAGGAAGACTTGCTGAGAGCTGGAGAAGACCAAGAGGTACATTCAGTATCATTTAGGTATTGATAACAGAATGAGAAGAAGATTTAGAGGCAACAAGAAAATGCCCAAAATTGGTTATGGATCTGATAATGCAACCAAGTACTATCTTCCCAATGGATTGAAAAAATTCGTTGTCCACAATGCAAAGGATCTTGATGTTCTCCTCATGAACAACAGAACCTTCTGTGGCGAAATTGCTCACAACGTTAGCTCCAGAGTACCCTTTAATCTAGATTTAGAAGCGAGCTGAAATCGTAAAGAGAGCCCAACAAATCAGAGTGAAGCTCACCAACTCCCGTGGAAAGGTCAGAACTGAGTAGAAGAAGCAATAGGCATGATTTGACTCTATTTAAAATCTATTAAAAATATACGATTGAATATAATTCATATGAGTAAATAATCAGGCCTCATCATTGGCTCCTTAATATTCCTCGTCCTTGGTATTGTCGCAACCATCGCCTTCTATGTCTACGTGGGAATGAAAAGTCCACCTCAAGCCGTGAAGGCCAATCGTCAGTATCCTTTATTACTATCCTAGAGTTGCCATTGTCTCATGCATTATCGGCACCATTAGCATGTGGATTATGTGGGCCTGCACCTATATGCATCAAATGAATCCCATCATTAGTCCCATTCTTATTGTCAAAAAATGATCGATTAAAATTATTTCTCTAACTCTTCTTCATAATAGATAGGTGGGTGATAATCAACAATCAAAAGAGCTTCTTTTTGGCTTTGTCATTGCGATGATTCATCGGCCCTATATGCTGTTCAATGACCTATTTTAGACTCTACATTTCCCTTAAAAATTATGTTCTAATTTATTGCCCAGATGGAAGATATGTTAGCTTTTCCTCATCTATTTTTTATTGCATAAACAAGTTGAGGACCAGATGCTTGTAGATTTATGAGTCTTCGTGAAGTGAGGGTTTGGGGAAGGTTGTTCTTGCCTTAACCAACTGCTATTTCCACCATGATACCTCAACCATGCCGATATCGTTAAGACCACCAGCCCTCTCAAATGACTATATCACTCTTTGCTTGGTCTAACTATATTTCATCTTAATCATCTCATCGATTTTTCTGAATTAATCGTCGATCTGTTTGATGATGAGCCGATATTCCTCATCAAGCACCTTCTTATTCTTCCTTATCTCAATATCCACATTCTTTATTTTATCTAACTCCTCATCCAAAATTCTTATATTCTATTCATTATCCCTCGCTATATTGGAAATTGAATTTTTGCTTGGCAGGACGCGATGATCTTTGTGGATTGCGCTTCCATAGATACAGTTGACACATAGAAGTTTGAACTAGTTCTAACAGTAGAGAGTGATGAAGTTATTATGGACTAAGCATTTCTGTGGCATTTAATTTTAATAGGATACTCGATATAGATCCAAGCAGGTGCAAAAGTTGTTTTTCCTGCTTTGTAAGGATTAGATATATTCAGCGTGATCTTATTGAAGCAAAACAGAGGCCTTGGTTGGTGAGCCTTGCTCTCGTATGGAACTATAGGAGTTAGTGTTATATGGTAAAGGTTTTCGTTCCTTGCGGTATGTCATTTCTAATTTTAATTATATAATTATTTAATCAGAAAGATTAGATATCAGGATTTCTCAATAAAACAATATGGCTTCATTGAGACCAATCGCAACTTAGAAAGATTGAAATTAAGAAGGAATAAAAGAAAGAAAAAGAACTTACTAGTATTCTTATTATAGTTTCAGTTAGTTTAATTAGAAAAATAAATTTAAAATATCTCATTTTCTTATCTTTAATAAGTTTTACATGTTTGTCCTCTGCCCTTCCAAAGCTAATCTGGAAAAAACAAACTCCCCTTTACTGCTTGCCGTAAGTCCTGCTTTTTGTATCTCGCTGCTCCCTTCCTTCTGCATAGGATATCTCCATCTTTGGTAATACCTATTTTCTCTCTTGCTTAGAATCTCTGATCTCTTTTTGACTTAAAGCGTGCTAAATTATGTCTAATCTGCAATGCAATCATATTTGAGCTTATTTTTCTCAAGGCAGGATCTTAATTTAAAGTTTTAGTTCTTCCTTTTTTCGTTCCATTTGGTCAAAACTGACTCGGATGTTGGATTCTTCGAGCTCATACTGGTATGGCATTCTCTTCTAAAATGAGGCTGTAGTTGATGGTTGGAGGTTTCGAAGTTGATGGGTGCAGTTTTGGACTGAATTTCGAATGAAGGATGTATGAGGTTGGTGGATAACTTTTTATTTAACACTGGATAGGATACTTAACTTTAAATTCTCTATGTATAATTATCATTTTTTATAGAGGGAGCCTTAGTTTTATCCAAATTAGTTATTGTTTTGTTTATCGATATCCCCCCCTCATCCATCGGATTGCTGTTATTCTCTTGGTTGTCTCTCAGCTGAGACAAGGATTTCTTTTTGTATGATTTGGAAAAGGTTTGGAAGATGTTTCGGTATTAGATGCGACGATAGAGATGATTGTTTTACAATATTCTGTGACTCATTTTATTAATAAATAAATTAGATAGAATATAAAATCAAATTAGCAATGGAAAAGTTAATCCCATATAATTATTGCTTCCAAAGTTTATGCTATATCTAACTAAAAATTTTATGTTATAGTTTTGCTATATAGATGATATGAGCAAAGCAAATCTAATGAAATCTTATTTGTCTCTTGATAATCTTTCACAATACTCAAATTTGTCAGAATATAATTAATTCCAATGTTGATATCGATGGATCAAAGTTATTCACTATCCTTGGATGCTCTACTTTTAACCTCCTTCCTTATTTGCTCAAGGGAGTATTCGACAAACTTAGAAAAGGTACGCTATCCTGACTCATAAGCAAGAGGCTTTTTTTTATCTCCACCGAAAAATTTACTTGTTCGCTACCCTTGAATGCCGTATGGCTCTCCTGCTCTTCTCTCCTCATCCATATTTACAGCACCTACTCTTACAATGCCGTCGAGGATCTCTGCTGCCTTTTCAAACTAAGGGGCAGACATTTTGCAATGGCCACACCAGGGTGCTAAGTATCCATAGTCTTACCATAGAATTATACAAGCCAAAATTAGTCTG
>JACCDV010610646.1_pt1 | contig 15784 bp, 15 predicted proteins | sample 7446131 | NCBI WGS metagenome assembly JACCDV01 (sample SAMN15323448, study PRJNA562643) | freshwater metagenome | isolation source: river surface water | place: USA:Blue River Watershed | collected 2017-08-17 | reverse complement strand
TAATTTCTTTTGAAAACTTACCATCTTTGTCATAAAAACTCTGCTGCTCGACAATTTTCGAACTAATTTCTTCTATAGAAGCTAGTGCTCCATTTTGGCGAGCTGTTTCATACCAAGCAAGCTCATCTACCATAGACTTTAAAACATTTTTAGCTAACCCAAGAGAGGCTGGGTCTAAGTCTTCTCCTTGAAACTGTTTGTAGTAACTAAGTATGCGCTGGTAACGTCTTAAGAAGTCTTCTCGCCTAATTTCTATTCCATCCACTTTTGCTACAATAGCACCCAAGCTTGGTTGCTCTTTCACGGGATTTATAACACCCAAAAAAGCTAAAGAGATAAAAGCTAAAATTAAAATGATTTTCCCTGTCAGAGTCGTATATTTCCCAGATGATTTCATATGTCTTATTCCTCTATTTCTTTATTCTGGAACTAAGCTACTTAAAAAAACTGGGAACCCCCAGTGAGTTTAGAAATTTAATGCCTTTTATCTTAATTAAAAAAAGAGTGACCTACTTTTTTTATACTGTGTCTCGTGCTAAATTTCCGGGCCGTTAGCCTCATCTCTTGCACTATTCATCTATCAGTGTATTATACTTGCGCTACTTGCTTCTTGAGACTTTACCGGAAAAATAAAAATAAACTCAGTATATTTATTAGGGATCTCGTTTCACTAAGACAACATTCAGATATACTAGTATACTAACGATTTTGAATCAAGATGGAACCAAAAACACAAGCTTTAAAAGAAATAGGAGAATCAAAAATGCTCTTTAACTGGATCGCTGGGAAATTCTCAAATGATCTTGCGATCGACCTGGGGACTGCGAATACCCTAGTTTACCTTAAAGGTAAAGGCATTATAATAAACGAACCTTCGGTTGTTGCCGTTCAAATGGATGGTCGCGGTGGAAAGAAAATCTTGGCTGTAGGAAAAGAAGCCAAGGATATGTTAGGACGTACCCCCGGATCTATCACAGCTATTAGACCCATGAAAGATGGTGTTATCGCGGATTTTGAAATCACAGAAGCGATGATTCGTTACTTTATAGAAAAGGCGCACAATAGACGAACTATGGTGAAGCCTCGTATTATCATCTGTGTTCCTTATGGAATAACTGAAGTCGAAAAAAGGGCTGTAAGAGAGTCAGCGGAATTAGCTGGAGCTCGTCAAATTTTCTTAATTGAAGAACCAATGGCAGCAGCTATGGGAGCAGGTCTTCCTATTACAGAACCAAGTGGAAATATGATTGTTGATATTGGCGGAGGAACAACTGAAGTCGCTGTCATATCTCTAGCGGGAATTGTTTATTCTAAATCTGTGCGCGTAGGAGGAGACAAGATGGATGATGCCATCGTGAACTACCTTAAGCGCAAGTACAATCTTCTTATTGGAGAAAGAACTGCAGAACAGATAAAGATTAACATAGGCACAGCATACCCTGATGACGACATAAGAACTATGTGTGTAAAAGGTCGCGACTTAATGGCTGGCATTCCAAAAACCATTCAAGTCAACTCTGAAGAAATCAGAGAAGCGATCTCTGAACCTGTAAACACAATTGTAGAAGCTGTTCGCATAACACTTGAACAGACACCTCCAGAATTGGCTGCAGATATTGTTGACAAAGGAATTGTTCTTGCTGGTGGTGGAGCACTCATCAGAAACCTAGATATTCTCCTCAGAGAGGAAACAGGCCTTCCTATTATGATCGCTGAAAATCCTCTGTGCTCTGTGGTTCTTGGTAGTGGAAAAGCTCTAGATCAAATTGACCTTTTAGGCAGCATTGCTATGTCTTAGGATCTTCGCAAAGAGAGGCTCATGTTCGAACTAAGAAAAAAGAAAGTACTCCCAGAAAAAGCTCTCCTTTTTTTGAAGATATTTTTATTTATTCTGATTCTTCTCCTCTTTTTTTCTTCTAAGCTTAAGCCTCATGAAGGAAAAAACTTTCTCCCAGGACTTGTGCAAAATATTATCTACCCATTCCAGTATGGTCTACATGAAACAAAAGTTTTTGTGAATAGAACAGTGGAGCATTACTTTCATCTTGTGAGAACAGCTCAAGAAAATACAAGACTTAAAGAAGAAAATTTTCTTCTTAAAAGCAAACTTCTTGACTACACAGAGCTCATGAGTGAAATAGATGAATTAAAAGAGCTTCTAAAATTCACAGAAAAATTTAGAAACACTACTTTTGAAACCACTCGTGTTTTAGGGGGCTTTTATCACCCTATTTCTCAAGGCATTCGCGTCGCCTCAGGCAGTAAAGATGGGATTGAAGTTGGCATGCCTGTTGTCTCTTCCTATGGCGTTCTCGGAAAAGTTGCGCGAACTGAGTATGCTTTTTCTGATGTTATTCTAGTCACAGACACACACTTTGTTCTAGATGTTTTAATTGAAAGAACAAAGATGAGAGGAATCCTAAAAGGGAACGCTCATCACAGTTGCTCTCTTGAAACACCAAAAGGAGCTGACCTTAAAGTAGGCGACACTCTTATAACTTCTGGTTTTTTAGGCATCTTTCCAAAAGGCATTCCTGTTGGTATCATTACAGAAATCGCAATTGATAATGATGAGGCTATTAAGCTAGCAACAATTCACCTCTGGAATAAAGATAAAGCTCTCGACAAAGCAATTATCTTAAAACAGAAAATCTCTACAAAAGAGAAAAAAACAAAGCCTACTGATACCTAAAAAGTGATTGATCCAATGAGTCTTATTTTTAATTTTTTAAAAGGTATAACCAATCTTTTTGTTGAACTTGCCCATCAAAAAGAATCCATTAACTATGGATTAAAAAAGGGAGGGATTCTAACAGGAGTCGTAGTACTCCAAATCCTTAGTAGCTCTCCTCTTTTTTCTTTCCAGGTGGACATCACAACCCCTTTGCTTATTTACTTCATGATCAAAGAAAGTGAGACCCTATCCTTCTTACTAGCTATGTATGGAGCTCTTCTTTTAGAAGGGACTTACTTCTTTCCTTTTGGCTTTTACTTTTCCAGCTACAGCTGTTTTTGGCTCTTCCTAACAGCTACAAGGGAATATATTCGCTGGCAAAATGCATACACATGGCTTAGTTTTCTTTTTCTTTCACAAACGCTACTTGTTTCTATGGAAATTCTCCTAAGTTTTATTAAGCTCTCAGTTATTTCTTCTGAAACGATCTTTTATTTTGCGAGTAGTATTTTTATACGTTTTGTAACTTCTATTGTTATTTTTTTACTATTGTCTATCAGAGGACTACTTGTCTTTCCAAAGGGATAAATCACATTGAAATCAGGTTCAAATGACAAGTTAGCTTATGCCAATCGTTTTACTGTTAAAGCTAGCTTTATCCTTATGCTTTTTATAGCTCTTCTCGCTTTGCGTGCTTGGTTTTTACAAATATACCGAGGAGATTACTACACGAAGCTCTCTGAAAATAATCGTATTAGAAAAATCGACATACCAGCTCCAAGAGGACTTATCTATGACCGTCATGGAACACTGATTCTTGGCAATAAACGAATGTACGATCTCTTGTATATCCCTCAGTATGTACAAAATGAAGAAGAAACTCTTAGAGATCTTAGCAAGCTTCTGCACAAAGATCCTAATACCTTTTTGAAGATCATCAAACGACACAGAGGTCAGCCTAAATTTATACCTATCCTTTTAAAACAAAATCTCTCTATTCACGAAAGAAGCCTTATAGAAACAAACAAAGACAAACTTTCAGGGATTGATATAAGAGGAGTTTCTAAAAGAAAATACAGACCTGATCTCCCTGTTCACCTCATTGGTTACTTGAGTGAACATAGAGAAGACTCAAAAGAAGACGACTATACATATCTCCCTGGAGATCTTTCTGGAAAGCAAGGCTTGGAAAGAGTTTGGGAAAAAGAGCTGAGAGGGCAACGAGGTTTTCGCTACACTCAAGTGGATGCCCTTGGAAGAGAAGTCAATTCAGAGGATAAATTCTTAACCTTCTCCCTCCCTGAGGTCAAAGCTATCCCAGGAAATGAAATCCACCTCACTATCGACTGGGATTTACAGCAAGCATCGCTCAAAGCTTTTAGTGGAAAAAATGGAGCTGTGATTGTCATGAACCCACAAAATGGACAAATCTTAGCTCTTCTCAGTGCTCCTAGTTATGATCCACAAATTTTTCAGGATGGCTTGAGTGTTGATCGATGGGAATCTCTTTTAAATGATCCTTTTAAACCACTATTTGACAAAACAACTGGTGGTCTTTTTTCTCCAGGCAGTGTCTACAAACCTCTTATCGGATTAGCAGCTCTTGAAGAGGGAATCATTTCAAGTAAAAACACACATCATTGTAGTGGACACATTAAGTTAGGCTCTAGAAAATTTCATTGTCACAACCGTTGGGGCCATGGCTCTGTGAATCTCACTAAAGCTATGCTCAGCTCGTGTGATGTTTTCTTTTATCAACTAGGTATTGATCTTGGTATTGACCGAATGGAAAAGTACGCTAAAGATTTCTATTTAGGTGAAAAGCTAAACTTCAACTTAAATAAAGAATACGCTGGTCTTGTTCCTTCAGCTAAATGGAAAAGAGAAGTGCAAGGAGGTTCTGTCACAGCAGGTGATTTAGCAAACCTGGCTATTGGACAAGGAGCTCTTCTTATGACTCCTCTACATATGGCCTCTTTTTTTTCAACTATTGCTAATATGGGGTATGTTTGGCGCCCCTATGTTGTGGATCACCTAAGTGATAAAAATGGTAATATCACTTTGCAAAATAAACCAGAACTTCTACATGAGGTTGCTTTTATCAAAAAAGCAAACTTTAAACTCATTAAAGAAGCCCTGTACGAAGTTGTTGAAAATATTCAAGGCTCTGGCCATAAGGCTCACTTACCAGGGATTCCTATTGCTGGAAAAACAGGCTCTGTACAAGTCGTTAGTCTTGAAAAAAATAGAAGTCGAGCTAAATCTACTGTTAGTATGAAATGGCAAGAACATTCTATGTTTGCCTCTTTTTCTCCCCTTGAAGACCCTGAGGTGGTGGTGGTCATTGTCAGTGAACATGACTCAGAAGGGGGAGGAGGAGCTCAGTCAGCTCCTATTGCCCGCAGTATTTTAGAAGCTTATTGGAATGGAAAAAAAACGAGATCAAACGAAAATGAATGACTACTTATCTCACCAATTATCAAGACTCAACAAACAAAAAAGAAAAGAACCATCTTACTACAGTTTTATTATTTTCTTTTGTTTTGTAGCTCTTTCTATCTTGGGACTTATCACTCTTTACAGTGCTAACCAAGTCTATTTTGCTAGCCAAGTAAAACATGTGATTTTAGGATCTATTCTTTTTATAGCAATTGGCTTTTGGGTGCCTCTTCGTTTCTTTCAAAGCCTTGCTTTTTTTACTCACTTCATTCTTTTTGTATCCCTTTGTCTTGTTTTGCTTTTTGGACACACAGCAGGAGGAGCTCAACGTTGGCTCCATATTGGAAGCTTTGCTCGCTTTCAACCTTCTGAGTTCATCAAGGTGAGCACAGTTCTTTTTCTAGCAAATTTTTTTTATAATGAAAAACTGAAGTCTGAGTTTTCCATATCAGAAATTTGGCTTGTCCTTCTTAATGCTATCTTTGTCTTTCTTGTTATTTTTTTTCAACCAGACTTTGGAACAGCAGGGCTTCTTCTTGCTATTAGTTTAGCTCAGCTAGCTTTTGTGAAAATTAAATTCACACGAAATAATATTTATTCATTTTTTGCTCTTCTTGTCACAAGCCCTGTGCTTGGTTGGCTCTTTTTTCTAAAACCTTATCAAAAACTCAGAATCTTAAACCTCTTGAATCCAGAGAGAGATCCTTTAGGCTCTGGTTACAATTCACTTCAGTCTCTTGTTGCTATTGGAAGTGGAGGTTTCCTCGGAAAAGGTTTTATGCAAGGAACACAAACCCATCTCTACTTTCTTCCTGCTAGGCACACAGATTTTATTTTTTCGGTTTTTTCAGAAGAGTTTGGGTTCCTTGGTTGTCTTGTGGTTTTTATTTTATTTTTTATTTTATTTTCAGCTGGTCTCTCTATTGCAAAAGAGTCAGGAGATATGTTTAAAAAGCTTACTGCCATAGGACTCACTGCTTTTTTATTTTTGGAATTTTTAATCAATATTGCTATGGTACTCGGAGTTTTTCCAGTTGTAGGGATGGCTCTTCCTTTCTTTTCCGCAGGTGGTTCTTCAGAATTGACAGTTTGTGTGTCTGCTGGGCTTCTTGTTGCAATAGATCGAAGTAACCAAAGAAGCTCAAAAGATCTTCTCTAAAAAATTCCCTCTCTTCTCACCATAAAGCTTAAATCTTTTGGAGACTCATTTTCTTATGTCTGAAAACTCTTGTATTATCTCATCTCTGTTAGAAGAAATGAAAACAAAAGATTCCTCCTTTCTTGAAAAATATTGCTACAAAGGACTAAGTGAAAAAGAAAAAACAGAATTAACCAAAAATGGTTTTGAAATTCATTCAGGCAAAGTTCGAGATTGTGTGATTAAAGAAAATTCTTTCACCATGATTCATACTGATCGTCTGAGTGCCTTTGATCATTTCATCTGTCATATTCCTTTCAAAGGACTTCTACTTTCAAAAATCAATCTTTTCTGGCTCAAAAAAGCAAAAAATGCAGGTTTTCCAATCCCTCATTTTTCTGAACCTCGTGACCGTGTGATTGAGATGGAAAATCTAAAACTTTTTCCCTTAGAAATTGTGGTGAGAGGCTATCTTGCAGGTTCTATGTTAAGAGCTTATGAAAAAAACGAAAGAAATTTTTGTCACAACACTCTTGAAACGGGTTTAAAACCTTGGAGCAAACTCTCTTCTCCTATTGTTACTCCTACGACAAAAGCTAAGATTGGAGAACATGATGAAAACACAACTCCAGAAGAAATCATAAAAAAAGGACAGTGCACAAAAGACGAGTGGGAGAAAATAGAAAAATTAGCTCTATCTCTTTATGAGTTTGGAAGAAAACATTATGACACTCTTGGTTGGATTTTAGTCGACACAAAATATGAGTTTGGACAGGATGCGGAAGGGAATATTTTTCTTGCAGATGAGCTTCACACTCCTGATTCAAGTCGTCTTTGGGAAAAAAGCAGTTATAAGAAAAACATTGAAGCTAGCCTACCTCCTAAGATGCTTGATAAAGAGGTTATCCGTCGTTATTTAATAGAAAAAGGCTTCCAAGGAAAAGGCATTGTACCAGAGATCCCTCATCACAAAAAAATATCTCTCGCTGAAGTTTACTTAGAAGTTGCTAAGAAGCTTGAGTGCTTTTAGACTCTTCTGCAATTGGTGGTAAAACCTCAAGATTATTTTCTTGACCATCAAAACGAATGACTCGAGAAAGATCCCAACGTCTAGAGTTTGCATTGAGCTTTTTATCTTGCGGAATTTTTCTCAAAAAACTTTCAAAAACAAGAATCTGAACTAAACCAGAAGAAATGCGGTAATAATTCTCAGAAGCTCCATGAACGACCCCCACAACAGTGGCTTCTCTTAAAGCACCTCCATGAGTCAGGTACATAACCTTTTCTCCCCTAACAAACTTAGGTTTATCTGTTGCATAAGAAAGAGAAGGAAAAATAAGGATAAATAGCTGTAAAAAAAGAAAAAATACCGAGAAATTTTTCATGAAAAAGCTCCAATTTAAAGTAATTTGGAGCGGATTAGATCACAAAAAAGCAAAAAAATCTAGCTCTATATTTAAATCTCAGCAAGCCCAAGCTTTCTAAGCAATTTATTGATGTCTTTTTCGTAGAGATCTTTTTTTACCATTTTAAAAATCTCTTTATACGAATTAGCTCGTGAAAATTCTTTTTCATAAGTTAAAATTTCTTCACCTGTTTTATCACCAACAAAAATATCAAGATGATAGACTTTAGTCTTTAAACGACAATAAACTCCAATAGGCAAAAGACAACTTCCTCCAAGCATCTCTAACACTCCTCTTTCAAGATGAGTGGTTATGAGAGTTTCAAAAGAAGAAAGGCTTTCAAAAAATTTATCTACTTTTGTTTTTTTTAAAGCCTCTACGACAACAACACCTTGCCCTGCACAAGGAACAAACCAAGAAGGCTCTAGGCGATAAAACTGAAATTTTTTTTCATCATAGGGCATCCGAAGAAGAGAAGCTTCTGAGAGAATAAGAGCCTCGGCATAATTTTCATCTAGTTTTTTTAGACGTGTTCCAATGTTTCCTCTAATGGGAAGCACTGTAAGAAGAGAATTTGCATTTCTTAAAAGAGATTCACGTCTAAGGCTTCCAGTCGCAATTTCACAAGCAGGGAGAGAAGATAAGTCTTCTTTTCTAAGAAAATCTTTTCGCACCTCAAAAATTTTATCAAGCCGAGAAGTTTTTTTTACAACAATCACATCATGAGGAAAGTCTCTTGGCAAGTGAGCCACAAGTTCGAAGTTATCTTCTAAACGACAGGGTAAATCTTTAAGACTATGAATTCCTACATCTGCTTCTCCTTCGAGAAGTGCTACTTCAAGTTCTTTAATAAAAACACCTTTTCCACCAATTTCGCTGAGTGGTTTATCCTGAACGCGATCTCCTTCTGTTTTCAGCTCTTTTAAAACCGCATGAAAACCTTTCTCAAGCAAAAGCTTTCTAACAGAGTCTGCTTGAATTTTTGCTAATGGGCTCGATCTTGTCGCTAAGCGAAAAGACTTTTTTTCTTCTTTCTTTTTCTCGCTCATTTTAAAAAACCTTTTTTCTTTGTAGACTTAAAGTTGCTAGGCATCACTTTCTTTTATACTCTGCTCTTCTTGTCTGATCCTTTCCTTGTTTTTTTAAGGGAGTTTAGGTAGAAGCTACCCTTGTAATTTCCCTTGGGTTTCTTTTTTTTAATCTTTGGTTAAAGGGTTTCTCTCTATGCACCCCGTTGAGACTGTTATTTTGGCGTCAAAATCACAAATCCGCGAGAAAATCCTTGAATCTCTAGCGCTACCGTTTCTTGTTATTTCATCTGTAGCAAATGAAGAAGAGATCACAACAATAGATCCTTGCGAAAGAGCTCTAAAAAGAGCTTCATTAAAAGCTATCTCTCTAGCCAAAAATTCTAGTTTATCTTTAATCATTGGCTGCGATCAAGTCCTCTCTTTTTCTAAGAAAATTTTTTCGAAACCAAAATCACAAGAAGAAGCTTTTTCTCATTTAAAAAGCTTGCAAGGTCAAAAACACACCCTTTTTTCTGCTGTTAGTCTCTACTATGCAAAGACTCCAGGTGTTTTTTTTGAGATCGAGTCTTTTGTTTCTTCAGTAGAGATGCCTATGAAAGCGCTTACAGATGAAAAAATAAGACACTATGTCGCTACAGGAGAATGGCAAGGCTGTGTCGGAGGTTACCGTATTGAGGGTAGAGGAGGAGAGCTTTTTGAGCCGTTCCCAGAAGATTTAGATAAAACTATTATCATGGGTCTCCCAAGAGAAGAATTAAAAAAGAAATTACAACTTCTTGGGTGTGATTTTTCCAAGGAAAAAAAACTTCCATTTCAATTAAAGCATTTATCAATTTAATTTTATTTTAACTTTTAAAAGGAGTTTTAGTGTGGACCCACGTTTAATGAGTGTTTTTGGATTATTTGTTATGTTGTTTTTAGCTTGGGTTCTTTCTAACAACAAAAAGAAAATAGATTTAAGAGTGGTCGTTGGTGGCCTTATCCTTCAAGCTTCTCTTGCTTTTTTTATTTTAAAAACAAGCTTTGGACAAAGCTCTTTTGCTTACCTCACCAAAGGAGTTGCATCACTTGTAGCTATGAGCGATGTGGGTTCTCGTTTTGTTTTTGGTGAAAACTTTCAGGATCATGCCATTGCTTTTAAAGTTCTTCCCACAATTATTTTTGTGTCTTCACTTTCAAGTATTCTTTTTTATTTGGGTGTGATTCAAAAAATCGTTTCTGTTCTTTCTTGGGTTATGAAAAAAGTGATGAACATCTCTGGTAGTGAAAGTCTTGTCACGGCAGCTAATGTTTTCCTTGGGCAAACAGAAGCACCTCTTTTTATTCGTCCTTACCTAAAAAGCATGACAAAATCTGAAGTGATGACCATGATGACTGTTGGCATGGCTACAGTGGCAGGTGGAGTTCTTGCTGTATATATTGGCCTTGGTATTCCAGCAGGACATGTACTTGCTGCTTCTATTCTTTCAGCTCCTGCTGCTGTTCTTCTCTCTAAAATTATTTATCCCGAAACAGAAGAGTCTGTGACCAAAGGAAGTGTGCACACAAGCTTTGAAGTAAAAGATGTAAATCTTTTTGAAGCTGCTTGTAACGGAGCTTCTTCAGGAGTGCAACTTGCCCTTAACGTAGGTGCTATGCTTATTACATTTATTGCTTTAATTGCTCTTCTCAACACAATTCTTTCTCTTTTTACTCCTGTTTTTGGTTTTCCCATTACACTTGAAGGTGTCTTAGGACAAGTGTTTCGGCCAATTGCTTTTGTAATGGGTGTTCCATGGGGAGAAAGTGCTCTTGTAGGTGGACTTCTTGGTGAGAAAATGGTTTTAAACGAGTTTGTTGCTTATACTCACCTTCTTGAATACATGAAAGCAGGAGTACTCAGTGAGAGATCTGTGATTGTGACCACCTATGCTCTTTGTGGTTTCGCAAACTTCTCTTCTATTGCTATTCAAATTGGTGGAATTGGAGCCCTTGAGCCTAGCAGAAAGAGTGACTTTGCTCTCTTTGGGTTTAGAGCTCTTCTTGGAGCAACCTTAGCAGGATTTACCACAGCTTGTGTAGCTGGCATATTTCTCTAGAAAATTTCATCCGTAAACTTTTGTTTACTCTCCCTTTGGAGCTTCTGCTGTCTGAGCTTCTTTAGCAGCTGCCTGTTTAGCAGCTGCCTGAGCTTTTTTACAAGCAGCTTTGTGACGAGAGTGCCAGTCTGCTTTCTGACATTCTGTAGAACAATATGAGACAGCTCTACAGCCTAAACAGGTTTTAAGGTCTTTTGTTCCATTACAATGAGCACAAGAAGGAGTAGAAGCAGCTTCTCTATCAGCAGATGTTTGTTTTGTTATAAAAAGACCTTTGTTATCTACTCTTTTAGGGGTTAAAACGCTTTCTCGAAGCTCTGCTTGTGTAAAATACTGTTTATGTGCTTCTTTTAGTTGTTCTTTTAAAGCAGGCTCAACAGGACCAAGGGCTTCAAATATGAGGTCTAAAAATTTCCCCTGAGCCGATTGACTATTTAAATCCGATGAATAAGTATTACTATCTTCACCTGCACCTATAAATGTAAATTCATGAACCCATTGCACCTTAAGATTTTGTCCCCTAGAACCAGGAGAAAACATAAACTTTCTAGTACAGTTACTAGGAAGTCTTAACTTTGAGTCTTCTGGTTCATGAAATTCAATTGCCCTCTCTACCAAAGTAGACACAGTCTCTTTTAAAAAGTTTCTTTTTTTAACTCTCTTGGCCTCATCGAATTCTCCCCCATAAATTGAAAATCTAGCTTTATCAATTCTTCCACCATTTTTTTGAAAAGAAGCTAGCATAGCACGGAGACCATTCGGAAGAGCCTTATGAGCTTCATGAGACAATTGAGCTGCAGTTAGATGAGCTAACGCAAAAGCTCCATTTGGATCTTCTATAACAAGAAGATGGCAACTAGAAACATGGAGAGCACCAACATAACCTGGTACATTTATAGAATTGAAATTTGTTGCATAAAAACCATACTCTTGAACAAAAACTACACCATCTCTCCGAGAAGGCTTACCAGCCGAAAATCCAAGCTGAGAAAACCCGAGAAACAGAAAAAAACATAATACTCTTAGCATGTTCATCAGAAACTCCATTTTAAAAAGAACATATTTTTATTAATTGAAGGGGGATTATAAGAAAACAAAGCGCGGAACACAAGTCCTGACAAAGAAAGCAGCCTGGATAACTATATGTCTGTCATTTTAGACACTTAATAAAAACAACATAAAGAACCCATTCCACTTAGACGATAGAGGGGAAAGCTCTTCATAAGAGTAGACAAAACAACTTTAAATATGGGTGTTCCTTCTCGTGATTGAAAAAATAGAAAAAATTAAATTTCTTATGAATGAAGGAAAGCTCATAGAGGCTCAAATTGCTCTCGAGCTTTTTCTTGATTTAGGCCCTAATAATTTAGAAGCTTTAAAATTAAAAGCTCTTCTTTATTCTCAAAAAGGTTTGTTCCAAAAAGAATATGAAACCTGGGTACAAATTGCAAATTTAGACCCAGAAGATGCGGATACCCATAACTACTTTGATTTTCATTTTTTAGAAGAAAAAGAAAAATTCTATTTTACAGATGTTATTCCTGGGGGAGGTAGACGTTTTTTACTCCACCCAGAAGCTCTTCTAGAAGCTTGTGGGACAGGCTTTGTAAGCTGTCTTACTTTTCTCATCCTAGGACAACTGCCTCTGCTGTCTTACTTCCTATCGATTCCTACTATTTCATTTCTTTTTATAGGTGTTTTTGTTGTCCTACCATGGGTAGGAATTTTGCACGCTTACCTTAAGATGCCTGTAGATGTTTGGGTTACACCAATAGGTTTTGCCGTGAGTAGTCGCCTTAAAAAATTTGAGCTTAATTGGAGCCAAATCGAAGAAGTCCTTGTGGTTCACACCCCAGCCAAGCACAGTTTTTCTCTTGAGCTATTTATTACTCCAAAAAATAGAGACACAGAATTTGTAAGAATTGAGATCTCTCGCGATAGATCTATTGTGAAAGCAAGACGCTTCTTTATCATAGAAATGCTCCACTATTCTAAAGAGATAAAGTATGCAACAAAAGCCCCAGAGAACTTAAGCAGCTTCCGCAAGATTTCCTTTTAAACCTCGCGCAATTTTCTGCTGGAATTTCTAAAAATTTTTAGACGAAGTACTTGACACCTTCGAGATGAAGCTTATCTTTCCCCAGTATAAAAGCTTGTTAAGCAACGCGCTTATTCTGACTTTCTTGATCCACCCAACTAGGGGAAATCCAAGAAGGCTCAAATTGCTTGTTTTAACCTTTTTCTCTATTCACATATTTTTTAGGAATTCTCTCATGAAGATTAGACCATTACAGGACCGCATCCTTGTGAAGCGCTTAGACCAAGAAGAAAAAACATCTGGAGGCATTATCATCCCAGACAGTGCAAAAGAGAAACCAATGGAAGGTGAAGTTATTTCTATTGGAAAAGGAAAAATTCTAGAAAATGGAACTCTCTATCTCCCTGACCTTAAAGTTGGTGACACAGTTCTTTTCAGTAAATACGCTGGCTCTGAAGTGAAAATCAATGGAGCTGAGCACCTTGTCATGAAAGAAGATGACGTCCTTGGTGTTCTAGAAAACTAAATTTTTTTTCTAATTTTGAAGCCCTATATTTAAAGTTATTTATAAACAAGTTACAAAGAAGAAAGAAATACTATGAGTAAAGTTATTATGTTCGGCGAAGAGTCTCGTCGTAAAATTTTAAAAGGTGTAAACACACTTGCTGAAGCTGTAAAAGTAACTCTTGGACCAAAAGGACGTAACGTTGTTATTGAACGTTCTTTCGGCTCTCCAACCATCACAAAAGATGGTGTGAGTGTAGCAAAAGAACTTGAGCTTGAAGACAAGTTTGAAAATATGGGCGCTCAGATGGTGAAAGAAGTTGCTTCTAAAACTTCTGACATAGCTGGTGATGGTACAACAACAGCAACAGTTTTAGCCCAAGCTATTTACAGAGAAGGTGCTAAATTAGTTGCTGCTAATCACAGCCCAATGGAACTGAAGCGTGGTATTGAAAAAGCTGTGAAGGTTCTTTTAGCTGGTCTTGATGACTTCTCTCGTCCAACAAAGACTCGTGAAGAAATTGCTCAAGTTGGTGCTATCTCTGCAAACAACGATAATGAAATCGGTGAAATTTTAGCAGAAGCTATGGATAAAGTTGGTCGTGACGGTGTGATCACTGTTGACGAAGCAAAAGGTATGGACACATGCCTAGAAGTTGTAGAAGGTATGCAATTTGATCGTGGCTACCTTTCTCCTTACTTCGTAACTGACTCTGAAAGAATGGTTGCATCTTTTGACAATGCTTTCATTCTTCTTCATGAGAAAAAAATCTCTAACATGAAAGAGCTTCTTCCTGTTCTTGAAAAAATTGCTCAAACAGGTCGTCCTTTTGTGATCATTGCAGAAGACATTGATGGTGAAGCTCTAGCGACACTTGTAGTGAACAGATTAAGAGGAACTCTTAAGTGTGCTGCTATCAAAGCTCCTGGTTTTGGTGACAGAAGAAAAGCTATGCTTGAAGACATTGCTATCTTAACAGGTGGTACTGTTGTTTCTGAAGACTTAGGGCACAAGCTTGAAAATCTTACACTTGAAAGTCTTGGTGAGTCTAAACTGATTACAGTCACAAAAGACCACACAACAATCGTTGATGGAAAAGGTAACAAGTCAGACATTGACAGTCGTGTAAAACAAATTCGTAACGAAATTGAAAACACAACATCTGACTACGACAAAGAAAAACTACAAGAAAGACTTGCTAAGCTTGTTGGTGGAGTTGCTGTTATAAAAGTCGGCGCTGCTACAGAAACAGAAATGAAAGAGAAAAAAGCTCGTGTTGAAGATGCTCTCAACGCTACTCGTGCTGCTGTTGAAAGTGGTATCGTTTGTGGTGGTGGTACAGCGTTTATTAGAGTTCAGCACCTTCTTGACAATGTTAAGACTGATAACCAAGAGCAAGCTTTTGGTGTTGGTATCATCCGTCGTGCTATCGAAGAGCCACTTCGTCAGATCGCTTACAATGCTGGGGTTGAGCCTGCAGTTGTTGTTAATCGTGTGAAAGAATCTAAGGAAGATGGTTTCGGATTCAATGCTTTGACAGAAACTTATGAAGATCTCTACAAAGCAGGTGTGATTGATCCTACTAAAGTAACAAAAACTGCTCTTATTAATGCAAGCTCTGTAGCAAGCTTACTTCTTACAACAGAAGCTATGATTGCTGAGAAGCCTTCTGATAAAGATTCTTCTTCTGCTTCTGCTGGCATGGGTGGAATGGGTGGAATGGGTGGAATGGGTGGAATGGGCGGCATGATGTAGGTTTCGGCCTATCATCTCTCGGTAGCATACAAAGCTACCGACACCCCCTTGACCACAGATTTTAATCAAAGTCCGACCGAAAAAGAAGGGACGGTTTAAACCATCCCTTCTTCAGAATTCTTAAAACACAATTCTAAAAATATTTCCTCTCTACACAAACTCAACATAATTTTTTGAATAACCATAAAAGGTTTATCTGCTTGATTAATATTGAGCATTTATTCTGAGCATGATAGTTATCGTGCAACTATATAGTGCTGAATGCTAATATAAATATTTGGTATTTTTGGAAAAATAATGAAAATAGTGAAAGCAGAGAAAGAGAAACATCGAACCGTGACTTTGAGGATTCCCAAAGCTGTAATGGAAAAAGTTGATAAAGTAGCTGAGAAAAATACGGTGTCCCGCCAACTACTGATAACAGCAATTCTAAAACAAGTTTTAGAAGACAAAAAATTTGTTTTAAAGATTACTGAAAATTAGCAACATCAGTTCTTAATAAATTAATTTTTTCTAAACACACAGCCCGCTATTAACGTGAGGATACTGGAGATTAATATGACGAAAGCTGCCAAATCTAAAAAAACCAATGGGGTGAATGAAATCCCACTCTTAAAATCAGTCATGACGCAGCAGGAGTTGGAATCACATCTCTGGGGTGCAGCAGATATATTAAGGGGTTCAATTGATAGTGCTGATTATAAGAATTACATCTTCGGC
>JACCDV010061431.1_pt1 | contig 15786 bp, 17 predicted proteins | sample 7446131 | NCBI WGS metagenome assembly JACCDV01 (sample SAMN15323448, study PRJNA562643) | freshwater metagenome | isolation source: river surface water | place: USA:Blue River Watershed | collected 2017-08-17 | reverse complement strand
CAGAGCCACCAATCCAGTGAGAAATAAGCTTCATCGTCTACCTCTTCCTAGAAAAGACTACTCTTAGCCAGGAGTTGAAAAAGAGGCTAAGAATGCAGGAAATAACCGCCCTAATCAAGCGGCATCCCCCAGCCCAGGCAAAAGTCCTAACCGAGCTAAGGCAAACAATCAAAAAGCTATTGCCTGGAGCTGAGGAGAGCATCTTCTATCAAATGCCCTCCTTCTCACTAAACGGTGTAGTTCTGCTCAGCTACGAAGGCTTCAAAGAACACAACAGCATCTTTCCAGGCCCTGAAGTAATCAAGCTGCTCGAAAAAGACCTAATCAAATACAAAACCTCCAAGGGTGCCATTCAGTTTGATCAGACCAAGCTGCTGCCTGCAGCACTTATAAAAAAGATTGTTATCACTGGAATTCAGCGAATCAATAAGAGCTATCCGAAGAGCTCTGGAGAGTTCATGGAGTTTTATGACAATGGCTTTCTCAAGGCCAAGGGCCGATATAAAGAAGGTGAAATGCATGGCAATTGGGAGTTCTATCGCAGAGATGGCTCGATCATGCGAAGCGGCAAACTAAGCCATGGCGAGCCAGTTGGCGAGTGGACCACCTATACGAGAAAGTAAGTTTGGCCAATACCTCTTATCCAACTAAACTGCTCGAGGAGAATTCGCCTAGTGGCCTATGGCGCACGCTTGGAAAGCGTGTTGGGTGAAAGCCCTCGGGGGTTCGAATCCCCCATTCTCCGCCAGCAACTCCCTTGATTTAGAGCCTCAATAGGCTCTTTTGAGAGGGAGTTTTTGCTTTATGTGCAGTTGTATGTGCAAATTCCATAGACGTAAAATCCCAGCTTCCTTTCAGCACAAGCTGTAGTTGTGCGACTTATCGTTAAGCAAGGAAGGCGTCGAGAGGAAAGTCGTGAAAAGGCCATCAAAAACAACGATGAAAGACCTCGTATCCGATGCCAAGTCCACCCCCTCGAAGCAAAAAGTAAAACGCACACCACCAGGAATCCGAGATGGCGTTCTAACTGATCGCAAAGGTCAGACTTACACTCTTTCGGCTCAAGGCATAACTCCTGAGGATGCTATTAGGTTTGTGAAATCTGGTGCACAGGTTGTCTTTGACGAATGCGGCTGTGGTGGCACTTGTGGTTTCGTTTACGCAACTGAAAAAGACCTTCCAGCTCTAACCAAGAAGAAACCTGAACTAAGGACCCGCAAAGGCTTAAAGGGTGAATTATCGGTCTGGCAGTCAGAGCAGGGCGGGAGAGTTTTGCTTGCCACGGGTCCTGTTGACTGGGTCTAAATTCGAATCCCCCATTCGCCGGCCCGTCTATCTTTCAGTTCGAATTGGCTTAGATGCAAGCGCTAGAACCGAGACTACAAGCATCGTTAAGGCCAAGAAAAGATATGTAGGTGAAAGCCCAAATGCTTCAACCCCAAAACCAACTAGCACCATGCCAATTGGCGGAGCGGCATAAAACACGGCCGTTTGAGCACTAAAGACCATGGGGTGTTCATGACTTGGAAAACGCGATTGAATCTTTGAAGTCAAGAGTGGACTAAATGGCCCCCACGACAGGCCAAGAATCACAGCAAACAAAAGCATCCAGCCAAAGCCAGGTAGGAATGCCATTCCTAGAGTCCCAAGAGATGCCCCAATGAAGGCAATCCTTATCAGAGCTTTGCTGCTGATTCTGGCAACTAGCCAGCCATAGGCAAACGAGGTGATTGTTGACCCTGCAGCTAAAGCAGAGATGACAATTCCGAGATCCAAGGGTTTGTTTATTGACTCAAAGTAGGTTGGCAAAACGATCGACTCGGTTGGTAAGTAGATGGCGGCAAGTACCAATACAGCTAGTAGCAGCGTCCTAATGAAGCGATCTTTCCAAATTCTTCGGAATCCTAAAGTCAGGTCAGAGCCACTTTTTGCATTGTCTTTTGCAGCCTTCGAAGAAGATTCCAAATCAGAACGTCGCAAGAAAACAATTGCCAGTGCAGCGATCAAGAAAAACACGCTGACCACCCAAAAAGAATTTGCTGAACCCACTAGAGCAATCAGCCAGGCACCTAGGGCTGGACCAATAATCCAACTGGAGCCCAGGAGACCCTCGTGAATTCCATTTAGCTTTTGAACGTCAAATCTGCCCAGTTCTGCAGTTGGTTGAATCATGGTCTTTCGAGCTGTGTATCCTAATGGATCAAAAATTGCTCCGAGTAGTGCAAAAAGCAGAATCGAGAAACCAGATAGATAACCGGTCAACGCAAGTATCGGAAAAGCAACTACCGAAAGCGCAGAAAGTAAGTCCGCAAAGATACTTACTGCCTTACTCCCAAATCGAGAAATCAGGACTCCGCCGAATGGTGCAACAAGAAGAGAGGGTATGGCTGACACAGCAACTACCAACCCGGCAAAAGCAGGTGAGTCTGTAACCTCAAGAGTGATCCAAGGAATCGTGATCATCACGACTGAGTTTGATATCCCTGAAAAAAAGTTTGAAACCTGAAGATAGAAAATGGGCAGTCGCGAACCAGAAGCTGATTTAATTGGCTATCCCTTCGTTTGTTGTCCAAGAGTCACCGGCATCTTCTCCAAGCCCCTGATTGTCTTGCCAGGCCGAAACTTTGCGCTTCCAGTTTGCTGCCAGGAGTCAATTTCTGGATACTTCACCAGCAGTTCCCGCCAAAGGGTTTCGGCTTCTAGTCTTGCTAGTTGAGCCCCAATGCAGTGGTGTGCTCCGTAGCCAAAGGCTATGTTTCGGCGTGCATTCTCTCGGTGAATCAAGAACTCATTGGGGTTATCAAACATTGCCGGGTCTCGATTAGCGCCGGTAAGAATAAGGGCAATCGTCTGACCGCGTCGAACTTTTGTGCCATCGGAAAGTTCCAACTCGGAGTCGGAGGTTCTAGCGGTGTACTGAACTGGTGAGACTACCCTCAAGGCCTCTTCGACAAGTTTTGGAACCAGGTCTGGATTATCTGCAACAGCACGGAGCTGATCGCGATTTTGAAGAAGCAACAGTGTTCCCACGCTTAGGAGGTTCACGGTGGTCTCAAAGCCGGCAATTAGCAAGAAGGAAGCAGTTGCAATAATCTCTCTATCAGTCAACTTGTCACCATCGCTTTCGGCATTAGCAAGCACCGAAAGCAGATCTTCTTGCGGATTGACTCTTCTTTCTGAAAGCAAACTGGCGATGTATGTTGTTAGCTCATCGGATGCTTTTTTTAGCTCTGTTAGTTCCTGGGTGGAACTGGGTCCATCAAGGCCAATGATTGCCAGAGTTCTTCCCCAATTTGTGAACTTATCCCGATCGGAAAGCGGGACTCCCAAAATCTCACAAATCATGGCTAGGGGCAATGGATTAGCCAAGGCCTCAACGAAGTCGAGCTCTGAATTGGCATCAACCTGCTCTACGAGATCTTTTGCAATCTTCTCTGCAGAAGACTTCCAAATCTGCATGACTCGATGCGTGAACGCTGGTTGAATCAGTTTCCTGATTCGTGCATGTTCAGCGCCGTCCTTGGCAATAATCGAATCAAGAAACGGGTCTGCTTTCTCGGAGTCTGCAATTACACCCATGTATAGCTTTTCGAAAAAGCCGTTCGTCTCCGGCTGCGTTCTCCAGTTCGGTGACTTCAGCACCTCACTACAGATTTGGTAATCGGCCGAAACGAGTATCCCTGTGAGGCTTTTGTGGACAGGCTTGTTGCGCATGGATTCCGCGAACGCAACCATATCTGAGCTGCTCTCTAGCTTTCCAATCGGGTCACCAATCAAGTTCAAAACCTTGGTCAATACCTTGCTGGTTGCAAAGAAGAGACTGTTACTGAGGTCAGAGGGCACTGGCTTTACTCCTGTCAAGAAATACAACACTTGTTATACAACAGCTGTTGTATGCTTGTCAAATAGCGGGATTGGAGCAAATAACCATGGGCATGCCGGAGCAGGTGATCGAAGCCACCCTCAAAGTCATTGAGGTAGGCGGAGTCAAGGAGGTAACGGTTCGGAAAGTTGCTGAGGAACTCGGAAGGTCAACCACGGTGATTACCCACTACTTCCCCACTCGTGAGGACTTGCTTGATGCTGCGCTTACCCAATCATTTGCGCAAAGCAAAGAGCAAGCCTTGCTGTCCGTGCAAGGCAGTAAAGATGAACTCTGGGCATTTCTGTTTTGGTCAGTTAGTGCTGAGCATCGGAAAGTTTGGCTACAACTAGTTGCCGCGTATCTAGCTGGTCTTGATCCACACGTTTCAAAGCAGATCGACGATTTTGTAGATTGGTGGGACAGTCAACTGCTGAAGCTACTGAAGGGAAGGATCGCACCAGGGCGAACTAGTCAAGAGGTATGTGATGCCATAGGTGTGGTTGTTGAGGGCATTCTTTTATCTTCCGATAGAGAGCTAGCTAGCGGGATGAGCTCCCAGCAGTTGCTCACAACGATAATCTCGCCCTTACTCAAATCCTGAAGTTTGGGGACTTTGAGATCTTCAGTTCGAATCCCTTATTCTCCGCCAGCAACTCTGCTTGATCTAAAGCCTCAGCAGGGGCGATTTCAGAGGAGTTTTTGCTTTAAGTGCAACTGTTTTTGCAAATACTGAACTATTTGTGACCAACAATACCTAGCCAGGCCTTCTCTAACAGATTTTCTATTGAACGCTGATCTGCTGAAGGCTTAGGTTCAGCGCCTTCACTAACTAGCAGAGAGAAGCCGTGCACAACGGACCAGGCAAAATTGGCAACATCCTGCACATCAGATGTCTTCACATAACCCTGATTACAGAGATCCAAAATTGCGTCTTTGAGAATCTTTTCTGCAGATGGGTTATCTTCGCGAGCTGGCAGAGCTTCACAGTCAACAAATGCCACCGAAAACAAGCCCGGCTCTTCCAATGCAAAATTTATATAGGCCCGGCCGGTGGCCATAAATCTGCGCTTGACATCCGTCTCTTTTTCAACGGCCTCTTGCATGCGCCTTCCCAGCTCTTCTCTGGCCCGCTGGGAAATTGAGGACTTTAGGCTTTCCCCACTTGGGAAGTGTCGATAGACAGCCATCGGTGAAACATGAACTTTCTTCGCAAGATAGGTAACCCCGAGGTTACGAGCGCCTGAGGCCCTGGCTTCTTTCATCCCGACCTTAAGAAGGGCATCCTCTAGGTCGCCATGATGATATGACTTCTTTTTCATGTATTTAATGTTGACAATGTAAACATTATCCTACTATGTTTATTGTATAAACATAGAAAGGCGAAAGTGAGCCCCTACATCGCAGCAGAAAACACAACACAAAGGCTCCGGCTGACAGGACTTCTGAGCCTTATTCAGGGACTTCTGATTCTTGTACCAACCATGATTCTGGGGCAGGCAATTGGCTGGCCTGCAACATTAGATGACCCAGCATCGGAAGCGCTTCCCAGACTTTTAGAGCAAGAGGGAGCGGTCCGAATCGGCTACGCGGCGTACCTACTGATGTCGATTCTGTTTGTTGTGACTGTAGCCATGATTGCCACGCTCAGTAACGGAAAGGCAATGAAGAGCCTGATCGGATTGATCATCGGCTTTGCTTTTATTTCGACGCTTTCACGTTCTTTAGGAATCATCCGCTGGCTCTATCCGGCACCTGAGTTGGCTAAAGCCTGGGAGGCAGCTTCTACAGACCAGGAAAGGTTTGCAATTAGCACTGCCTTTGATTTGATGAATTCCTATGGTGGAACTGTGGGAGAAGTCTTAGGTGTTGCACTCTTTGCAGCTGTGTCTGTATCACTGCTTTGCATCGCTTGGATCAAGGACAATTCAATGCCTAAGTGGCTCGTTGGTTTTGGTCTATTGGCAGTTTTGTCGCTCCTCGCAACAGCAAGCGGCATTTTTGGAATTGAGCCAGACTTTATTGTGGTGTTTCTTGGCACAACGGTTATCCAGTTCTTCTTCATGGCGATCGGTTTGCGCCTGCTGTTCAGTCGCGGCAAGTGAGAAAGAAGCGACTAGCAAATGAGTGATCTACACATCGTCATCGGCGTTGGGACCATTGGAAGCCGAGTGGCGCGAATGCTTGCTGAAAAAGGCAAAAGGGTAATAGTCGTCTCACGATCAAAGCCAAACTTGGGGATTCCAGGCCTGGAAGAAAAAATAGCTGATGCCTCTTCGCTGGAGAGCCTGCTGACTGTTGCTAGCTCAGCAAAGACCATTTATAACTGCGCTAATCCCCCATACAACACTTGGGAGGTTGAGTGGCCAAAGATTTCCTCTTCGGTAAGTGAATTCGCAATGCGAACTGGGGCAGATTTGGTTATCTGCTCAAACCTCTATGGCTATGGCCCCCACCAAGGAGTGATGACCGAGGATTTCCCTCTCAAAGCAACCTGGACAAACGGAGTTGCTAGGGCCAAGGTCTGGCAGGAAAACAAGGCTCTCAATGACGCTGGAAAACTACGAGTCACTGAAGTCAGAGGATCCGATTACATCTGCGCCAACGAACAAAGCCGCATGGGCGACCGGGTTGTGCCAAACCTAATTGCAGGCAAGCCCATTCAGCTACTGGGTTCAATTGATCAGCCTCACACCTGGACCGACCCAGATGATGTCGCAAAGCTAATGATCGCACTCGCCGAAGATGACAGAAGTTGGGGAAGGCCGTGGCACGTTCCAAGCAATGAGCCAAAGACTCAGCGCGAAGTGGTAGCAGACATAGCCAAAGAGCTTGGGGTAACCGACTACAAGGTTGCACCGGTGGGGCTGCTCTTGGAGAACATATTGGGTCTTTTCAACCCAGTTATTCGAGAGCTAAATCGAGGTCGGTATCAATTTACAAAACCTTATGTCGTCAGTTCAAAGGCAGCACAAGAAACATTTGGACTTTCGCCAAAGCCATGGAACCAGGTAATTACAGATTTGGTAAAAAACTACAAAACCGATAGCGAAAAGAACGGATAAAAAGTGAGCGACGAAACTAGATGGATGTTGGCATTTGCCTTTATTTCCCTACCAACAATTGCATTTGGAGGGCATTTTCTGCTTTCCATTCTCAAGAAGCAAGCTGGCACTGAGAATATCTCGAGCATTCAACGTGATTACTTCAGGGCAGGGCACGCGCACGCTGGAGTACTAGTGACTCTTGCGATCATTGGCCAAATAGTTTTGGATTATTCGCTTTTCAATGAGACATTGGTTTGGGCCATGCGGATTGGCTTGATAGTTGCGCCTCTATTGATTTCAGGTGGCTTCTTTGGCGGAGCACCAAGGACCCCGGAAGCACAGCCTGGCGGGCTTGTCAGACTAATTCCGTTAGGTGCTGTGGTGATGAGTCTTTCAACTATCGGTGTTGGCTTGAGCCTACTGGTCACTATCTGAGCTTGTAAGGATGAGGGGAAGTTTAATTCAAGGCTGGTCTGCTCTAAGCAGACACAAGTTTCTCTTCTGGGTCGGCATAGGTATGGTTTTGTCGGCCGTAGTGCTTGTTCCCCTTTGGCTTTTTGATCCAATTGAAATTCTCGGGGTTTCTAGATGGGAGAAGCCCATGAAGTTTTTTATTTCAATTGGAATCTTCTGCCTGACATATTCCTGGCTTAGCGCTCATATCTCACGTTTACCTCGCTTGGTGTATTGGACGGGCGTGATTATCGGTTTTTCGTTCATCATGGAAATGATCGGAATAGCAGGTGCGGCGGCTTTTGAAACAACCAGTCACTTTAATGTTTCAAACCCGCTTGCTTCGGCAGTGTGGGCCATGATGGCAACCTTTGTAAACATTATTTTCGTGAGTACCATCGTGCTTAGCGTTCTGATTATCTTCGAACGCCAAAAACCATTGCTCTTGCGAATTGGGCTTGGGCTCGGCAGCTCGATTACGGCAGTTGGCATGGGTATTGCGTTTTTAATGACAGGCCCGACCGAAGAACAATTGAATGACTTCCAAGGCATTACAGGAGCCCATGCTGTTGGGGTGGCCGATGGGGGCCCTGGTCTGCCGTTGCTTGGCTGGAGCACGGTTGCAGGAGATTTAAGGGTGGGTCACTTTTTCGGATTACATGCGATTCAAGTGGCAATTGTCCTTTTGATTATTCAAAGATACTTGCCAATAGTTATACGACTGCCACTTGTCACTGTGGGACTTCTAAGTTACCTGGGGTTTGTTCTGATAGTAACGGGCCAGGCTATTAGAGCTGAGCCGTTTATTTTTCCCAGCAGTCAGACTATGAACCAAATTTCCATATTGGCAATTAGTTCGATTTTGGCCTTTGGTGCGATGAGTGTCGCGGAAAATCTTAGACAGAAGAGGAGAGCAAGTGTCGGAGATTAGTTCGGCTGATAGAAACCCAGTAAGTGCGGGCCGCATCACATTGGTCGTCATATATTTCATACTTTCGATCATTGGTTTAATTGGCACTTGGTACTTCAACCTTCTTTTTTTCCAAACCAATTCCGATCTTTCCTACCTAGAAGCTTGGTTTGTAAATCCTGCTAGCTCGTCTGCAGCCGTGGACATTATTGTTGTGGCCGTAATGGCGAGTGTATTTATATTTGTAGAGGGTTGGAGATTGCGAATTCGCTGGACCTGGGCCCTGGTGCCTCTTTCATTCATAATTGCCCTGGCATTTACCTTCCCTTTTTTCTTGGCAGTTAGGGAAATTAGAATCATCTTGCTAGCGAGATAAAGGGGTTCGAATCCCCCATTCTTCACCAGCTTTAGCGAGCGAGTAGCCCGTTGAGCTTTGACAATAGGCCATTTACATCTTCTTCAGTTGTGTCAAATGAGCACATTAAGCGCACCTGACCTGTGGCCTGGTTCCAAACATAAAAGCGATAGTGCTGCTGAAGTTCTTTAGTGACAGCAGCGGGCAGAATTGGAAATACCGCATTGGCTTCCGCTTTGTTTGGAACCTGGACTGAAGGATTGCTCTTGGCAATCTCAGTGATGCCTTCGTAAAGCTTCCCAGCCATGGCATTGGCATGCTGAGCATTAGAGATTGCAACTGCTGCGCCGTTTTCAAACAAAGCGTTGAGCTGGCAAGAAACAAATCGCATCTTTGAAGAAAGTTGCATGGAAGTTTTTCTTAGGAACGGAAGGGCAGCAGCCAGTTCCTTGCCTCTAGCGGTTGATGTGTCAGTCACAACCACTGCCTCGGCTGCCAAGGCGCCGATTTTGGTGCCACCCAAAGAAACTAGATCTACTCCTACTTTGGTGGTGAAATCTGCAAAGCTCAGGCCTAGAGCCGCTGCGGCATTGGAGAGCCTGGCTCCATCTAGATGCAACAGAAGGCCATGCTCATGCGCTAAATCTGCCAGTGCCTTGATCTCTTCGGGCAGATAAAGAGTTCCCATCTCAGTGGTCTGGGTGATGCTGATGACCGCGGGTTGAGCTCTGTGAACAACTCCCATGTCAAACAGCTGGCTCTTAGCAAGTTCAACCGTAAGTTTTCCGGTAGGCGATGGAATAGTCCAAAGTTTCAGACCCGCCATCTTCTCAGGTGCTCCGCCCTCATCAACATGTATGTGGGCACTCTCCACGCAAACCACAGCTTCCCATCTCTTGGTGGCTGCTTGCAATGCAATTACATTTGCACCCGTTCCGTTGAACACCGGAAAACCAACTGCATTTGGTCCAAACAGCTCTTTCACCACTAGACCGAAGCGTTCAGTCTCAGAGTCCTCACCATATGCAACCTGATGGCCGTGATTGACTTTGCCAATTGCTTCCAGAACTGCTGGATGAATGCCCGCGTAGTTATCGCTAGCAAAACCTCTTTGATTATTCACTTGGCTCCTCTGGGATGGCTGGTGGTCTTGACTCAAATGCGGTCGAGAGAATGACGCTGGTTTTAGTTGAGACATTAGCTGCCGACCTGATTCTTGCCAGCAGTTCCTCCAGCGCCTCTGGTTCGGCTACCGCAACCTTCACGATGTAAGACTCGACACCCGCTACCGACCAGCAAGACTCAATCTCGGAGATTTTTGAAATCTTTTCAACTATGTCATCCGGTGCGGCTGGGTCGATTGGTGTCAGAGAAACCAAAGCGTTGATCTTTAGACCAACTTGTCTCTTATCTATCTCTGCTCTATAACCAGTGATTACTCCCCTGGCCTCCAGCTTCTTTACCCGCTGATGCAAGGTGGAGCTTGGAACATCTAGCTGCGCTGCAAAGTCAGACAGCGACAGCGAGGAGTCCTTAGCCAGAGCTAGGGCGATGGTTCGGTCGAGAGATTCCATGGTTGCAAGTATGCCCTAGGCAGTAATTCCCTTGGTTGCTAAAACCAGCTCTGACAGCTTGCGATTTAGAGTCTCGTAGAAAACATTGAGTGGAAACTCATCATCCAGAACCAAGTTGACAACATCCTTCAGCTCTCCGCCGGTCGGGAGCTGATCGGCTCCCTTAGCCCAGTTCGATGCAGGGTGCGGCGGAACCAGTCCCTTCACAAAGTCATAGGCTGCAATCCACTGCGCCAAACGTGAGCGGTTTATTCCATCGTGATACAAAGCATCTACCTGGTTACTTAGCTCAATGACAGAGTCAATTACCTTGTCCCACTCAAAAGTCAGACGGTTATCGCGCCAGTGCAGTGCGCCAGACTGGTGCAGGTGTGCAAACATAATCTGGCCACCAAGTCCGTCGTAGTTTCGGATTCGGTTTCCAGTGATTGGGAAACGGAAAAGTCGGTCAAACAAGATCGCATAGCGAATGTACTTTGCCAATCGGTCGCCCTCTGCCTCAAGTACCAAAGTCTCGCGGAACGTAGATAAGTCGCACCTAAGTTCTTCTAGTGCATACATCCAAAATGGCATGCGCTGCTTGATCATGAACGGATCAAACGGTAAGTCACCTCGAGAGTGTGTGCGATCGTGGATCAAGTCCCACAGCACAAAAGTCTCCTGCGCCAGGAGTTGATCTGAAAGAAGCTCCTCAGCTGCAGCTGGCAGTGGCAAGTAGAGAAGCTCCTTCGCCCCAGCCACAACCTTGCGGAATCTTGCTGCTTCGCGGTCGCAGAAGATACCTCCCCAGTGATAGGTGGCCACTTCTCTCACCGCTACCGTCTCTGGAAAGAAAACAGCCGAGTTGGTGTCATAACCAGAGCTAAATCCAACGAATTCAATTGGGATAAAGGCGGAGTTAGAGTACTTCTTCTCCTTATCCGCAAGCCACTGTGGCCAAAATGTGTTGGTTACCAAGACCTCTAGGTTGCGGTTGGGATTCCCGTTTTGGGTGTACATCGAAAAAACTGCCAGGTTTTGAACATCGTTCTTTCTCATCAAATCTGGTCTAAATAGCTGAAGTGACTCATAAAAATCAGGCTTACTAAATCCGCTAGCGCGCCAGCCCTCTAAGTCTTTTACTACCTGTGACAGGTAATCAGCCTGGTGCGTAAAGCTAGGCGACAGATCACGAATACCCGCAATCAACTGATCCAACAGCGCGGAAGCTTTTGGGTGATTGGCAGATTCTTCGATAGCTCCGTCTTTGTTTTGAAGTGGCCGTAGCTCTTCAACGGCAACTTGCATCGACTTCCAAGCTTGACTGTTTTCTAGCTTAATTCGAGCGGCTTCGATGTTTCTTGTGGCATGCTGCGAACCAAGTGCTAAGAATCCCAAGACATTTAATAAAAGTCTTGCATTATCTAGGTCGTTGATGGAGTCATCCCCGAAAACGTCAGAGTCAGCAATAACCACAACTTGGCCATCCCCATCTCGAACCGCGGCTGCCACTGACGCTTGCGCCGGCAGAGCAGTTTCACTGGTTCGCAAGAATACTTCGCCTGCAAAATCATTGGCTAGTTCCAGCGTGCCGGTCCTGTATAGAGCGACCTCGTGCACCATAAATCTGAAGTCGGATAGTAGAAGAGTTGGAAACTCTGGTTTAGGCCAAGATGCAACATCTTTGAAATTCTTAGTGGGATCCTGAACGGTGTCATTGCTGAGCTTGATTCCATATTTACTAATCAACTCATTGAAGTTGTTTCCGTATTTTGATTGCTCGTTCTCCCCGAGAACTAGTAACCCTCCCCCGTTTGAAACAAATTCTTGAATGGCGGAAATCTCATCTTGTGAAAGGACAGGGGAACCGTAACCAACAGTGTGCTCCCACTCTGTGGTGGCAGCATGAGGCAAGATGAAAACATCCGCATCACTCAGCAGCTCTGGAGAGATGATCCCTTCTTTATGAGCCGCCACCTCGTAGCCCGCATCTTCGGCCAGTTCACGCAACTTGGCAAAGCTAGCATCGGCTGGGTTTGCTGGGTTCATCTGACTTGCAAGATTGAAATCGATAGTCCAGGCCTGAGAGTGGGACTGGTCAATGATGATTCGGGATTTTTTCTGCATTTCACGCCTTATTCCTGGAAATTCTCCGTAATTCTATGCCTATTGCCTAATTTATTCCAGCACTTACTCGTGCTTCTAAGCTTCCAAGCAGCTAGACAGGCGTTTCTCGGTTCAGCCGCTAGTCTTCGAAGGTGGTCTTTTTGGACCCTTTTTTCTATATCTGAAGGCGCTAGGTAAATAGTTGGCAGCACTTAAGAACCGATGGATCGGTCTGGTCTTTATTTCAATGTCGATTTCCTTAGTGATTATTGACGGAACCATAGTTAACACTATTTTCCCTTCTATCATCAGTGACTTGTCTTTGACATCTACTGAAGTGCAGTGGGTGCAAGAAAGTTATGTTTTGGTGTTTGCCTCATTGCTGTTGGTATGGGGATCAGTGGCCGATCGCATCGGTCGAAAGCGCCTACTAACAATTGGTATAGCCATTTTCATCTTGTCTTCCGTTTGGGCGGGAACTACCGACTCAGCTTCCGCATTGATAATGGCAAGAGTGGTGCAAGGAATAGGTGGGGCCATGGTGTTGCCGACCACTCTTTCTCTAGTCAACGCCAACTTCCAGGGCAAAGAACGGGGAATCGCTTTTGCTGTTTGGGGAGCGACAATTGGTGGAATGGTTGCAGTTGGCCCGGTTCTCGGAGGCTGGCTAGCTACAGACTTTGATTGGCGCTGGGCCTTTATCATCAACTTGCCACTGGGCATTTTGATATTGATTGGTTTAGCACTGTTTGTTCCAGAGTCAAAAGCTGAGAACATTCGGGGTGGTCTGGACTGGGTCGGGGCGGCAATTTCAGTTGTAATGTTTTCCACCTTGGTATTTGGTTTGATTGAGGGCCGCGTTTATGGCTGGTGGGAAGTAAATCTAGCGAACCAGTTCCAGCTTGGCGATTTCGCCTGGCCCGAAACCGGAATTTCAATTATCCCGATTTCTCTTGCAGTATCAGCTCTGGCTACATTTCTTTTTGTTGTTTGGGAGCGCAGACGAGGTAAGCAAGGTAAGAATGCACTTCTGGATTTAAATCTTTTTCGAATCGCATCATTCAGAAACGGTTCTATTGCGGCGATGATCATCTCAATGGGCGAATTTGGAATATTGTTTGCCCTGCCACTTTGGTTACAAAACGTACTTGGACTAAGCCCGATTTCATCTGGTTTAGTACTCCTTTGGTTGGCTGGTGGTGCATTTGTTGCATCCGGTGTTGGCGGAGCGCTCAGCGGCAAGCTGCCGCCCGCTAGAGCAGTTCAGCTGGGTGTAACGCTGGAACTGATAGCGGTTGCTGCAGTTGCACTCCTGGCATCCCAGGAAGCTGGTTGGGGCATCATCGCTCCATTCCTGTTTGTTTACGGAGTTGGAATTGGTCTAGCAACCGCCCAGCTAACAGGTGTGATCATGGTTGATGTGCCGATGGAGAAGACGGGTCAAGGCTCAGGGTCTCAGTCAACTGTTAGACAGATCGGTTCTGCCCTTGGAATTGCTGTATTGGGAACCATGCTTTTCACCGGCACCCAGAGCTCACTTGAAACAAGACTTTCTGACCTAGCTATCCCCCAGCAGCAATCGCAGATTGTTGTCGCGGCGGTAGTTGACTCAGCGGGAGCTGCCATTCCGCAGCTTGCCGAGGGGCTAACCGCTCAAGGTGTCCCAGCGGAAACAGTGGATGCAATCATCACAGCTTCAGGCGATGCCTTTACCGATGGCGTGAAGTTAGCAGCCTGGGCAGCAGCTGGCTTCTTATTGCTGGGCTTTTTCTCAACGCTGAATCTTGGCTCGCGCCGAAAGAAATCAGAGCAGAAAACTAGCTAACAATTGCCGGAATAATCGCTCCGGAGAATACCTGCCAAGCCAGGATCGATTTCGCAATCAGGCTAAGGGTGATGTAAGTTGCCTCACCATAAAGGTAGTTTCTCCAAGGTCCGATCTTCTTGTATTGGAATGCCTGGTTGAAGGCAAAGGTGTTAAAGAAGATAAACAGCGCAACGATAATTCCATAGACAAAGCCTGGAATCTCAGCCGCTGACTCGCTACCTGGCTGGATTGTGTAGACGATTATGATTAGCCAAGGAACAATTCCGGTGATGCTTCCCATGATGAATGGAAGGCCCTTGCCGTTGCCTGGGGTTTCGTATTTCTCCTGCAGCGCTCCAAAGAAAATCATTGAAGCGTTGACAGCGAAGATTCCAACCAAACCAGCAAAATCTGAAACACCGGTCAGCTGAGCAATTAGCCAAATCATCACCGATGAGGAAAGCGAGTACTCAACCCAGCGGAAGTAGTTGTGGTTTTGCTTTAGGCCATTCTTATAACGCTGGAAAAACATTGGTGATGCAATCAAAAAGTGGAAGAAGGCTGAGAGCAGAAGAAATCCGATGACACCAGCTCCGATGTTGATGTCAAACAGTTCAACTCGCTCTGGCGGAATCGGAACTCCCGGAGGGCCAGTTGGGTAATCAATGGTGACTGGGAAGAGAATCTGGGTGTCGAGCAGGGTTAGGACATAGGTGAGTCCCGCTGCTTGAGCTAAGTGAAGAAATCCTGCTACTACGTTGTAGGAGCGGAGTCTTGAGATGTATTGATCGGGCGTTCTTTCGGTTTTTGCCATGATTCCCCTTTGTTTCAATCAGGCTAACACCGAGATTGTCGTTGCTGCCCCAGCGCAGGCACTATTTGAATACTGAGGAAGAATTAATTCTTTTTCTTGAACTTAAAGAATTGTTTGATGTTGGCAACAATTTTCTCTAGTCCCTGAATTCCCTGCTTGTTTAGCTCTCTTGCCCACTCAATTTCAAAAGCCAAAATAGAAAGACCTAGGAATATAAACAGGAGCCCTGGGCCGGGAGTAACCAACATGACTAGCCCAACGATTATCAGCGCAAAGCCCACGACCATGGTCAAGGCCCAACGCAAAGGGTGTGGCAGCCTCGCTAGGAACTTCTTTAGCTTTTCCAATTAGTCCAGCTCGCCCAATCTGACACCTAGAGAGACTTGAGGATGTCCTCAACTCTTTCCTTGGCATCGCCAAACAACATTCTTGTATTTTCTCGATAGAACAGTGGGTTAGCAACACCTGCATAACCAGAAGCCATCGAGCGCTTGAAGACAATAACATTCTCAGCTTCCCAAACCCTGAGAACTGGCATGCCAGCAATTGGGCTGCCAGGGTTCTCGGTGGCGGCTGGGTTTACGGTGTCATTAGCACCAATTACCAAAACCACACTGGTTCCTGAGAGCTCATCGTTGATCTCGTCCATCTCCAACACGATGTCGTATGGAACCTTAGCTTCAGCCAGCAACACGTTCATGTGACCAGGAAGTCTTCCAGCAACCGGGTGAATACCAAATCGAACATTCACTCCTTTTTCACGAAGTCGCTTAGCCAGTTCTGCCACGGGATACTGCGCCTGCGCTACCGCCATTCCATAACCAGGAGTAATCACAACACTTTTTGCAGCAGAGAGAAGTTCTGCTGCGGCCGAAGCAT
>JACCDV010850462.1_pt1 | contig 15787 bp, 13 predicted proteins | sample 7446131 | NCBI WGS metagenome assembly JACCDV01 (sample SAMN15323448, study PRJNA562643) | freshwater metagenome | isolation source: river surface water | place: USA:Blue River Watershed | collected 2017-08-17 | reverse complement strand
CTAGGTCCATAATAAGTAACAGTGTTATCTAATATATTACCAAAAGCTCCAAGAACAGAAGCTATAGCTCCTTTTTCATCTTTATAAACTCTACCCCAACCAGCAGCCATAAAATATTCATTTATAACTGCTCCTAGTCCCGGAGTCTGAAGGTATCTATCGTAATTAAGATAAAATTCATCTACTTTAGTGGGAGCAACACCATTTTTTGCTAGGTATTGTTGAGTATACATAGCAGTAACTATACCTTCAGTATTAGTATAGTCATTAGGTTTATGGCCAGTTGCTCTACGTGTAGCGTTGTAAAGCATTTGTTCATAAAAATATTGATGCCCCATACGTGAAGGTGCAACTATATTTAAATCTTCACTAATATAATCTAGTAGTTGCCTATTAGTTACACCTTTATCTTTAGCATCCTTTTGTTTTATAGCCTTTTCTAAATCATGACCTTCTAAGTAAGCTTTACTAAAAAAATCATAAGCCTCTTTATCTTCAGCTGAAGAAATTCTTATAGCAATTTCCCTAATGCTAGAAGAAGTCATACGCTTAGTAGATAAATATAAAACATCTTCTCCTGAAGCGTTTATATCTTCTACCATATATAAGTTATAGTGTATGTTCTTTTCTCTGTCTTTAGCTCTAACTTCTACTGCCCCTTCAATACTAGAGATAAACTTTAAATTATCTTTTTGAGTATCTTTAGCTCCGCCAGCAGATAAAAATAACTTACCTTCTTTTGCTTTAGAACCTAAAGCTTCTTTAAACTTAGTTATATCTCCTGAACCTATAACTGGGTCTGTTTTAGAAGCTACATCTGAATAAGAAGCAGAACCTATTACTACTTTACCTGTAGAAGACTCAATATCTTTTTGTACTCTTTTTAAGATATCTGAATCCGTAAATATATACTTATTTTTTGAAGAGTCATATCTTTTATTTTGAAGAATACTCTGTAAATATTCTTTAGATTCTTTAATAGCAGTAACATTACTAGTTTCATAAAATAAGTCTACATCTGTTCCTTCACTACGTAGAGGTGAAGTATCTATTCTTAAAAATTCTGAGCCGTCCTTTTTTCTTTTTATTAAAAATTTGCTATGTACAAAACTCTCAGAGGTTTGAACGCTATCTCCATATTTCTCTACAGTTCTTTGATATAATTTGGGGTCCTGTTTAGAATCAACTATAATATAATCTCTGGCTTCTGTTCTTTCAATCTTATCAATTAAATTTTCAGTAGCTGTTCTTCCAAATTTTCTAGTATCTTCACCAATAAAATATTGGGTACCTCTTATCTCTTCAGCATCAACTACAAATTCACTATAGCTGTTTTGTGTATAGATACCAAAGTTACTTTTTTTATTTCTATCTAAAAAATCAAAGAATCCCATTTAAAGATTATTATTTCTATCTATAAACTGACTATCAAATACAACTCTATTTATAGGCTCAAAGTAATTAATACTTAGTTCTTTAGTAGTTGTTGGTAAATTAGTTGCAGTCGTTAAATCAATTCCTATTTTTAATCCTTCTATCTCTTCGACTACATTAGGATTCTCTACCTCTAATTGTCTTGAAGATAAATATAAAGAATTATCATAAAGAACGTAATTATTAATATATTGAGTATTACCAGTATCATCTGTATATGTAATACTATCTATTTTGATTATCTTTGGATTATTTACTAAGTCTATATAAGTAGTTGTAGTAATTGGTACTGTTGTATTATCTACTATGTAATTAACCTTATAAGTTTTATTAAATTTAAGGGGCTCTGTTCTCCTATATTCCCAATAAGCTTCTAATTCTAAGTAAGTATTAGGAAATATTTGCCATCTTAAATTGTCATGCTCAAAACTATGAAACGTAGGATAGTCTAATTGTTTAATTGGTATTATCCAAGAATAAAAGAAACTATCGGGATGGATTACATCTAGTAGTGGTATATGCCAATATTCATGAGTAATATATTTTTTAACTAAATCTGTATTATTAGGTTTTTTTAAATTATCAGGAACGAGGGGCTTTCTATATTGCCAGTACTCTACTCTATAACAAGAATTAATTCCATAACCTACTGAAGGAAATAATTCTAGTCTTATTTTATTTTTATAATTTGTTTGATTAGGTAGATTAATTTGTATTGGATATTGTAAAGTTAATCCTACTTTAGAATCTTGATTAAGCGGCGGGTATATCAATATATAATATTTAGGTTCGCTTAATAAAATCTTTGTATACTTTTGTAAATCCTCATAAGATTGAGGCAAAGATTTAGATTGAGGGAGAGGATTAATTATATAAGATAAATCTAGAAAGATAGGAGTAAGCATCAAAGATTACTTGAGAATTCTTTAACTTATAATGAGATAGAATCTAACAAGTACAGTAGGCATTTTAAATAAATGAAATCATTATCTGGCTTTTGTGATAATAGGATAATAGATATATTTAATATTAAAAGTAGCGATATTTTATTAGAAGATATTATAAACACTTTACCTAATATATGTAGATATAACGGATTAGTAGGTGAGGGGTACTACTCAGTTGCTCAACATTGTTATGAATTGTCTGAAATATTTCCCACAGTTGAATTAAAACAGGCCGCTCTTTTACACGATGCAGTAGAAATATTCACAGGAGATTTAATCTACCCAATTAAAGAAATCTGTCCTGAGTTTATAGCATTAGAAGATAGAATACTAAAACTTATTTTTAGAAAGTTTAATGTAAACTATGACTTACTAGAGCGTATTAAAACATTTGATAGAAGAATTTGTTTGGATGAAATGAAGGCTCTTAATATAGGAATCCCTGAATGGTTTAATAAACAATATAAACCACTTGAGATAAATATAGTTCCTTTATCTCCTAAACAAAGTAGAGAAGTATATAAATCTTATATAAATAGATATTTTAAATAATATTATTTTGTCTAGCAGCTTTTAAACTTTTAACTGCTAATCTTTTCTTTAAACTCTTAGTATCACTACTAGGAGTTTTATTTAATGTCTTAGAAGATACTGTATTAATTAAATTATTACCTTGACCTAAACTACCTCCTAAAGTAACGGTCTGAGCAAAACAATTATAAACAGCGTTAACTATAGCATCAGCTATATCCTTTCCTATTCCTCCTTCCTTTTTAATACTTGGGTGGTCTATCCTTCCATTAGGTAATTGGACTAAGTTAAGTAATTCTAATTTAGCTGTTGGTGTCCAAGTACTATCACGAGGTAATATAAGTAATCCTTGGTCTAATAGTTGCTTAGTTACACTATAATAAGCCGCCTGTTTATCATTTGATGTAGACATCTCTACAGTATTTATACCTAGTACATGAAGACGTTGAATAGTAGACTGGGAGTTATATTGGTCAAAGCTACATTTGACGACTTTACGGGCCCTACAGATTTGAACTAATTTTTCCTCTACATCTAAGAAAGATACTACACGAGGGAAAGCCATATTATATTTATCTACATCAATAAAAGGCTTCCAAACTAAAAAGCCGTCTACTTGAATACCAAGTCTCCCATCTTCTAAACGAATAGGACGACAGACAGCCATAGCAGCGCTATCTTTTTTGTAACCATAGTCTACATGACAAAAAGACTGTTTATTATTTTGTTCTAACCTAGTTATTTTAACTGCTACGTAATTTCTAATATCTTCTTCATCAGTAGGAGATTGAATATCAAGAGGAACGTAGTTAGCATCCCAAGCACTGAGACCTGTAAAACTATTTTCTACGTTTTGAGGAATTAAATATTGACCTCGTTTAATTGAACGTATACCTTCGTACTCAAGGGCCGCTGCAATAGGGTCTTTAATATAATCATCACTGGATTTTAAAGCAGTTTCTGATAAATGAGGGCTGAGATTAAGGTCCCAAGTACGCAATCTAAAGCCTATAGTTGAAGGGTCTTTCTTTGAAAGATTATATAGTTGTTGTATATAATCATTTTCTTCCCAAGCAGAAGAGATAGCTATTTTATATCCTTCAGTGCCAAACGTTTTACAAGCTTTTCCCACATTTAACCATAGGTCATCTGCTTTACAAATACCAAACTGGTCAAATTCAAATCTAGCTGCTTCATCTAATACCAGTACTTTAACAGCATAACCTACTAAAGACTCTGTATTTTTGGTATGTTTAGGGTAAATAGCGACGTTTTTACTAGGACAATCTATTCTTTCTCCTAATATATTAATAAGTCCTTTCTTTTCTAAATTCTTAAAATAGTTACAATTTTCTGCATAGCCTTTAATTTGAGCATATAAAGTCTCTTTAACTTGAGCAAATGTTTGACTAAAGATAAGAATATGTATAGGGGAATTAGGAAGTAAATTATATTTAATTGCTGGTTCTTTTAAGCTTATTAGTTTATAAAATTCATATAGTACTATTATTGAGCAGGTTGTCGTCTTTGAACTGCGGCGGCCCCCCTCAAGTACTAAGTTAGTATATTCTCTTTCTTTTATATAAGTTGTTCTATCTTCACTAATCCATTTATTAAGAATTAAGTTTTCATCAGCAGATAAAGGTATTTTATAAAAAGCTTTAAGTAATGCTTTTTGTGTAGGAAATAATTTACCTTTTCCATTAAATAATATATTTTCGGCAAAATAAATAACATCTAAGCCTTCTTTATTTTGTTGAGTTTCTATTATTCCATCTAATAAGTTATCTAGTAAACCACTAAAACTTAAATCTATTTGTTTATGTTTTGCCACAATTAAAATAAATACAAATAACTATTCCTGTTATTTGTATAAGTAAAGTCTTATTAATATAGGTAGGCTATATATTAATAGAACCTTTTAATTTAATAGAATTAGAACTACTATAATTTGGATTAATATTAAAAGCTCTACGAAGTAATATAGGGTCTATATCTTCATTAATTACTACATAATAAAGATAAGGGGCGGCTTCTATAAATCTATCTAATCCTACTCCTTCTAAATTTATTAACCTTAAATAATTTCCTATTCCTTGAGTAATTACTAACCAACCTGGAACTAAAGGCTCATAATTTACTAAGCTATCTTTAATAGAAGAATAAAGGGTTATTTGTGTAGAAGGATTTATTATTACATCAGATATAGAAGGTATCTTATTAGGGGCGGCTTTTAAAAAGTGTAGGTTAATATAATCTATATTTCTTACATTTCCTACTTTAAATTCTAAATAGTTTATACTTGCACTTTCATTAACTATTTCTTGGTTAACACTATTATATGAATTAACCAACTGCCTATTCTTAATAAAGTTCATATACTTGTTAATTACTAACAAGTTAGTCTTTACTCCTGTATAAGTAGGATACTGTACGTAATAAAAGTCTATTGTCTTAGCTTCTTTTATTAGTATCTTATCTAAGATAGACCTCCCAAATATACCTCCATGCTCACTTACTTTATATAAAGGTTGATTCTCTACATTGTATACAGTATAAGGCAAATCTATAAAAGTAGAAGAATCTGTAATAGTAGAGTCTTTATAAAGTTTATGAGAGTAATTGACAGGAGTAATTACTTTAATTTGTTCGTGATGAGAGAGGATAGAGTATATATAATAATCAGTTTTATCTAAATGTATTCTATTTAGATACTGTAAAAAATCTTCAGCATTACCAAAATCGTAGGTAAGTAAAGGTAATTTAATATTTACAATTTGTTTTATTTCATCGCTATAAGTTAAAGCCATGATTAGAATTAGTCGTATATTAGTTTAAACTGAGTATTATGAATAAAAGTAGTAGGAGCTGTAATTATAAAAGGGGCGTTTATTACTGGTTCTACTTTAATTAAAATTCCTGTATTATCTCCTCTATTATTACCATTAGCATTAGAAGCAGTAGCTAAACTAGCTCCTCTGGCATAACAAATATGAGTGCAAGCAGCAAAACTTCCAGCAGTAGGAGTAAATTGAGCAGATACATTTATAAAACTACTTCTTTCATTATCATTATTAATTAATGGAGTTAAAGGTATAATTGCTCTTTTATAACCACCTGCTACATTTATTTCAAAAGCAGCAGCTTCTTCCATTGTTAATGTTTTACGTTCTAATAATTGTGCTGTAGTAGGGCTATTAGTTATTCCTAAACTAGGTTTATTGATTAAAAAGGCTACTAGGTTATAACTTAAATAAGAAGTAAGAACACTTTCTTTAAATTGATTGCAGTATGTAGATATCATTAACTTATTATTATATCTTCATTAGTTGTTGTAGTTTGAGAAACAGTAACCGTTTGAGTGCTAGGGGTAGGTGTAGGTTCTGCAGGTAAAGGAAATACATTTAAAGATTGTATAAAATTCTTAGCGTATTTATTAGGCTCTGCTGTACTTAAAAACTGAGTCTCGTTAACTCTTTTATATAAATAAAATTCTCTATTAGGACAGTAATTATTATTAGTCTTAAATCCTGTATAAATCCCTAAGTTATGAATATTTGTAACAGAAGGATAACTACCTATTTTATCTTGATTGCAAATATCTACTTCATATTCATTATCTAAAGGTTTACCTAAAATATAATTAAGATTAATTGGTTTTAGATTACTAACGTATCTTTGAGTAGGACGACCATAATACCCAGCACTATCTTCATACTCATATACTAAAGATTTATTTAATTGAACGGATACATTACCTGTGAATTTAAAGAAAGGAAGAATAGGATTAGTATAAATAGATGTTTGTATTTCAATAGGATAATGAAATGCCCAATTAAAAATATCTTTATCTTCTACTACTTGTACTAAAGGTCTTCTAGTTCTAATATAAGGCGCGTCGTTTATTACTTCTAATTCATAATAAAGCGGTATCTTACTCATTACTAAACTAGCATTAGCTACTGGTACATAAAGATACTTAACGTTTTGTAAATATAAAGGATTAGTTGGATAGCCAATATTAGGAGGTGATGCAAATTCTAAAGCTAGTACAATTGTATTTAATTTAGGATTATATACAGAATAATTTATAAATTGATTACCTGTATAGATATAATTCTCAGCTAAAACTTCTATAGTTAAATCTTGAATTGATTTGGTGTATTGAAAGTTAGTAGTATATTGAAATAATTTAGGGCGAGTAGAGTTTAATTCTATTTGTTGTTGTAGTAAATCTACATAAGTAAAGTAATCCATATAAATTTATTAGTCCGTCCTTTTATTTTCATCTGTGGCTTCTTTTACTATTTTGTTATATTCACCCTTACTAATATTTTTATATTTACCATTTTCAACATAGAAATAAGCTCTACCCCCTTCAAATATATTTTGACTCTCAAGAATAGGAGTACTTAAAGGGTCACAATAACCAGATAACACCCCTTCTTGTTTTAAAACGTTTTCTTGTTCTGTATTAGTATTATTAAATATATTACTTATTGTATTTAAACCTATTTGAGCAAAATCAGAATTACTACAAACTCTAACACTAGCTACTGTTTTGCCACTTCTAGTTGCTTTTTCTTCATAACTACCTTTTACTAAAAGAAATCCATTTGGAGGTTTATAGTCTTGTAATACTCTTAATTCTTTAGATGCTTCAGGATTTATAGATTTAAAGTATTCTTCTTTTTCTATTTTCTGATATCCAGAAGAACCTTTTTTAATATACTCATTTCTACATGTTTCTCCAAGAGCAGTAGATTGGTATTGAGCTATTCTATTTCCTATTTCTTGCCCTATTTTTTCTCCAACATATTTTCCTATTAAAGGTACATTATTAGTATTACCTATTACAGTTCCAACAAGACCTCCTCCAACTAAAGCTTCTGGAGCTATGTTAACCTTTCTTCTATCTTTACTTACAACAAAAAACTGGTCATTTTGAAATTGACCAAAGTTACTAACTTTACATATTTTATATTTATAATATTCTTCGCCATTTAATTTTACTTCTATAGGGTCTCCTATTATAAATTCATTTTCTCCTAACTTTATACATTCATCTGGAGTTTTACAGGACTCTTCTTGAGTGCCTGGATTAAATGTTTCACTTACTTCTGGAATATATTCTAATTTAGGCGGCTTTGTATTTACATAACCAAAGTCAGTAACTTCTATTTGTGCAACATAATAAGTTCTATTATTTCTGACATAAGCGGCTTCAAAATTTTTAATAAGACCTTTGAATTTAGGATTACCAGTTCTTTTATTTCTAAAACTAATTGGCGTTTCTTTATCTATATCAGTTTTTCTATCTACTCCTAAATAAGCGTCACGAGGAATGTCAAAAGTATCATATTTAGCAGTGTTAATTTCTACTTCTACTTCTTCTCCTCTTCTTATAGCTAACATGTAAAATCTATTAAACTGCTTAAAACTATCATCCTGTCTACTATATTGCTTTAGTGCTTGCTCTAACCCTAGACGTTCTGAGGTAACTGTATTTTTGTTAGAGTCATTTAAACTAAATGCATTAACATATTTTCCTAAATTAGAAACTGAATCTTTTAATAAAGTCTTTTTAAGAGCTTCTTCTGTATTTACAGGAGCAATATTAAATCCTTCATTACCTGTAAAGGCTCCAACAATAGTTACAATAACTGTATCAATACCTAAATGTTGAAATACTGGTTGAAAGCCTGCTATTTTAAACTTTGCTATATTAGGTTTAATTGAAAAAGAAAGCCCTGCCATAGCGTTAGGCACATCTCTAGAACCTTGTATAGGAAGTACTGAATTAATTGCAGGTAGTAATTCAAATAGAAAAGTATCTTGAGAACTACAAGTAGTAAACCTTACCCCCCAATCTTCAGTTTTAATAATTTTATTATCTTTATCATAAAGAACGCCTGAGTCAGATTGTCTTATGGCTCCTTTTTTACCATTAAGATTAGCATAGGGGTCTATATCAAGAGTAGAGTTCTCAATTTGAGAATCTAAATCTCTAAGTTTATTATTAACCTGGTTGAGAACATCTTGATTTTTATTATTCTGTTCTGCTTTAAATCTAACTAATTCTCTTAATTGATTTTGAGTTTCTTCTGAATAGTTTTTAAATTGCGGAGAGTTAATAATCTTTTGTAACTTTTCAGAGTTCTCTTTATTTTGTTTTACTAAATTACTATATTCTTTATAGGAATCTTCAAGTTTTCCAGCCTCAAGTAGTTTTTTAACTTGTTCTATAGAATAAGTATTACTTAAAGGTTTTTCTCCTATAGAGGTCAATATAGAATTAGCACTATCTTCTATAGCTGGATTTTGTTCTTTAAACTCATTTTCTTTAATCTCTACTTCTCTAACTTTACTAGCTAATTCTTTATACTCATCATCCCATTTTGTATTTTGAAATCCATTTCTTATTGTTTGGAATTCTTTTAAATAGTCTGCTTCTAATAGCTTTCTATAATCAATATAATCTTGTATTTTTGCTCTATCGCCTGCAGGTAATTTAGCAAACTCAGAAGTTTTTAAATATTGTTGTAGAACTGTATCAGTCTCTTGTATATTTTCTAAGAAGTCTTGAGAATAATAATAACTATCTCTAATATCTTTCTTATCTAAAGAGTTAGTTATGTTTAAAGAATCAGTGCCTACTACTAAATTATTTAAAGGAGTATTAGAGTTATAGATATTACTTTCTCTAACTAAATCAAATACAGCCGTTTCTATATGTTTATTATTTAAAGAATTATTAGTTAATCTACTATGGTCAGATAAAACTTTTACTACCCCTTGTTTTACTTTAGGATAGTCTATTTCAGATGGAGTATATTTATATTTAGGTTCTAACTCTTGATTTTGTGGCTCTGACATTAGTTACCTCTTATTAAATATATAATTATTTCTTTTAAACTATTAACATCTCCACTATTAAAATAGTTAAAAACATTTAAATTAATAGATTTAAAATCATCTTCTTCTATATAATCAACTTGAAGTCTTCCGTCTTTAGTGTCATAAAATATGTCGCCCTTATTTAAAATACATTTATTATTAGACTGAGTGACATAAGACTCTAATGACTGCCAATTTAAGTTACTAAGAGCACCTAATTCTGGAACTTCATAATCTTCTAAATTTAAATACTGTAGAAATATAGATAGACTTCTTATTCTATAGTCTGTTACTTGAGGTAATTTATTTTTTAAATATCTATAGTTTTTATCTATCCTTTGATTTTCATAATCCAAAGGAGAAAAACTACTATTGCTATTTTTTAATTTCTCTAAAAAAGATATTATATATGCATCCATTTAAAAATTAAATTTAATTTATATATGCTTGAAATAAAGTATTATACTCTAACCGTTATTTTTAAAGATAATACTTACGCTTATTTGATAAGCGATGATAAAAATAACGAGTTAGCTTTAAGTAAATGTAATGACTATAAAACTTTAATTGAAGAAGTCAATAGACATAACTATAAGTTTGAATATATTATCATTGACACTCAAGCTCTTTTTATAGTCAATTATTTAAATGTATCTGAAGACTGTTATATTAAAGAAATCTTCCATTATGAAAAAGAAATGGAAAAAGAGATGCCTTCTTTTAATTTAAGAGATTTAGGCATCTTAACTTTAATTAGAGAAGTTAGTATCTTTTATAACTCTAAACTTTCCTTTTTATCACCAATTCCGTAGGTATTGTATTAAGTAGTATAGGAGAAAGTAAATTATTATAATTAGTAATATACTCTCCTATATCATGGTCTTTTATTTCTACTAACCCTGGATTATATAAGTTATCTAGTAGTTCATCTACTTTATTACTTAGTACATCGCTCCAGTACATAGTAGGTCTGAATATTCCTTTACTGTCAAAGTAAACAAATAATCCACTATGGGTATATCCTAAGTTTCTAGGTGGTGTTCTTGGAACTATGTCTGAATTATTAACTATCCTATAGTAATTATTAGGAAGTATAGTATAAATGTACTTAGCGTAATTATAATCTCCAACTCTAGGCTGACCAAAAGTATATATAGAATGAACTGGTATATTAGAGTTAATTAATTTATCAGCAACAAGAATACCAACAGCACCTCCTAAAGAATGTCCTGTTATATAAATCTTTTTACCCTTAGCAATTTCTTTTTTTAAAGGGGCCTCTATATCCGTATATAACTGCTTAAATACCTCATAAAAACCTTGATGTACTTTACCTTTACTGTAAGAAGTTAAAAGCAATTGAGCATTAAGTAACCAATCTTGTACCGTATCAGAGCCTCTAATGACTATTATTACTTCTTCTGCTGTAATAATAATAAGACTATAATTATCTCTTTTATTTACATAAATAATGTCTTCATGCTTAATAGATAACGTATTTAATCTTTCAATTAAAAGCTCTGGAGTAAAGTAAGTGTAGTAACATAATTGAGATAATACGTAGGCATTAATATGAGAATAGTTTGGAGTAGAAGTATCTAATTTAAACATATAACAACTTAAAATATTTCATTACCTTTAATAACAGCCGCAGTATAAATAAAATTTTTATTAGATTTATAGCGAGGGTCTTGTTTTAATATTTCTATAAATTTAAAATGGTTAGAAATATTCTGACCGACTATACAACCAGCACTAGCTTTGCCTATATTATTAACAGGTTGGCCAAAGCTATGGTGTAAGTTAATCCCAAATAAACCTACGTATTCTTTATCTCCTGTTCTAGAAAAGTCTTTATTCTTATCTCTAGTTACTTTTATAGAAGATACTTGTACTAAAGCTGGGTGGTCTTTTTTATAATTATGAAAACCCATTCTCCAAACAGTATGCTGACCATATATAACATAAGCCGCCCCATTAGGATTCATAGGATTATAAGTATAATATTTACCAGGACTTACTGTAGCTACTTCATTAGAAACAATAACAGGCCTACCATTTCTAAATTGAATAATAAGTCTTAAGTCATTAAATACATTAGGAGTATTATTATTTAATTTAAAATTTGGATTGATGGCTTCAAGACAAACTATATTACTTTGATTCTCTCCTGTGAAAACTTTATAATTCTTAGATTTCATATAATCTATAATTTTTTCAGCAGGAGTTAAAGTTTCTTTAGATTCTGGTACTCCATCTAAATCTAAATCTAAAGCATTATTAAATATATACCAAGTATTAAACTTAGAGACTTCATCCTCTGCAACTATAGAATTAGCTAAAGTAACTAAATAATGATTACCCTCTTTTACAGTAGCTAAGTAATCTAGTTGACTTCCAGCTTTAATAAATTTCTTTTTACTATTAGGTAATTCTGAAGACTGTACTGCTTCTTTTTTTAAAAAAGTATCTTCTAATATTTTTAGTTTCTTTGAAGTATCAATAGTACTACTTAGTGTAGTATTGATATTTGTAGTAGAAGGTTTTAAAAAGAGCGCCCTTTCTTTTTTTCTTCTTTCAGTTAAACCAGCTAATACTTTACCTCCGGCTTTATTCCATCTTTCAAATTGATTAGCTGCTTCAGTAAATTTATTCTCATTTAAAAGCTTTAACATAGTAGAATTTTTAAAAGCTTCTAAACCAACATTATATGTAAAAGAGACAAGCGCCGCTAATTGATTATCATTAAGACTAGGTTTAACTAGTAAATCTACTCCTTTCTCAAATTTAAGTAGGTCGTGAGCTAAATAATCTAACGCCTGCTCTTGAGTAATTACATCTCCCTTTTTAACTTTTTGACCATTAGGATAGATAGTAGTACCCGCCCCAATCGTAATGGGCTCCCCTCCTGTTCCAGGGTCTGGGTATGCTTTAAGTCTAAGACCTTCACTATCTTTTATTAATTTAATACCTTCTCCGTTTATAGCCATATATAAGTCAATAGTTTCCAATATGACTATAAGAAGTAAGTAATATTTATTTGTAGGCTACTAGAGAAGAATACTAGTTACTCTATCTTGTTTAATTGTTTTATATCTTGTCATTTGAATAAGATTAAATCCTATTATATTAATAGCGTCTATATTACTTTTCTTTAAAACAAAACCCGCTAAATAAATAAGTTTATAAATTCTACCTATAACATCAGTAGATTCTACATCTACTTTTGTATTATCTATAGTTATAGTTGAGTTTATTTGACTATTATTATAAGCAAGGATATAAGCTCTATTAAGTAAAGCAGAACTTATATTTAATAACCATTGATTAAATCCACCAGGAGGACTAAAGGATTCTAATAGTTGATAACCTAATTGTTTAGGTTCTACTTGTATCTTAAATGCAGTATTGTTAATAAAAGGCGCGGCTAATATTTCTAATTCACTTACTGGATTAATTATCTGTATATCAAATCTAGTTTTAATTATATTTATCTCTTTAATTAACTCTAAATAGTCATAAGATATCTCTTGATGTACAAATTTAAACAGTAAGTCTTGGTAACTAGATTCATCTGTAACTTTAGCTAAACAGACTTTACTAATATCGGCTAATAATAAATATAATTGATATTCCGTATCTCCTTCCGTAAGGGTATAAGTCTTAGTAACATACCAACTAATGATTATAGGGAGCCAATATTCTAAGAAGTCTAATTGATGACAAAGGGCTCCTAATTCTAAATCTTCTAATAAAACTTGTTTATGCGCTAAGTAAATAAAGTTATCGGCTCTACTACTATCTTCTTTTATATAAGCTTCTAAATCTTTACTAAACGTTGTGTAATTATCTAATCTATCTGCTAAGTTTTTAAACCAATATAAATTAGAGAAATAGCATATTTGAGAAGGGTGTAAGTAATTCTCTTTATTTTCTAAAAGATGAAGAGCATAAGAGACGGAGCCGTATTTTCCTCCCCAGGTTTTTTCTCCAGTAAAGGTTAATTTAGTTAGATATTGAGGAGGAGGTAGGACTAAATGATTAGATATTACTCTCTTTCTTTTATAATTATGTTGAGTTAAAGAAGCTTGGTCTAATTGAGTAATACTACTAGTATTGATAATTAAGTATAAGAAAGATTCTAATAATAAAGATAGGTCATATAAAGTAATAACCTCGTTTTTATTAACAGAAGTTCTATTTAAGAAGTTATTAATACTTTTAATTCTGGCACTAATTGCATCATCTACATTATAAATATTAAAAGCTAAGTTTAACTGTTCTCTATAGTCTAGTTCTACTGTAGGATTACTTTTAATTCCATCTATGAAGTAAGAATCATTAAAAGGTAAATTATCTAAATGTACGAAGTCCGATATTCCCATAACTCAGCTTGTTCTACTAAACTATTTACAATTAAACTAGGATAACCTAACCAATTACCAACTAAAACAGCGGCCCTTTTTCTATCATTTTCTTTATAAATAGAATTAAAGGTTTCTGCTAAATCTGCTGATAATCCTTTATAAGTTAAGACTTTAATAATTGCTTTACTTATATCCGTTTCGTCAAAAGTAAGTTGTTCTAAACCCAGTAACTCTTCTATCTTTCTTAAATTCTCTTGGGTTAAATTACTTAAGAGTTGATACCAATATCCACCTATAACTTTATTATCTATACTATTTACTAATTCTATAAAAGTAATAGGCTCTATAATATTAGCTGCTAATTTTTCTTTATCAAAGTATTCTATTAGCTGTAACTCTTTAATATAAGTAAGAATAACTAAAGGTATTTGTATATCTATAGGAAATATACAACTGGCTACTAAAGAGGCTCTACAATCATGATAGATTTCTTTATCTATCTTATTTATAAAGGTTGGACTTAATAATATATTAAGTAATGTTAAGTGTAAATTATTACCACCTGCTTTAGCTATTAAAGAATTAAGAGCATAAGTATTATAATTTCCACGGTAATAATCTGAGTTATTAATAATAGCAGTCATAATTTATAGATTATCTTTTTTTGACAGGAGGTAAATAAGGTAAAGGGTCTACAGCTTTTCCGTTTAATATTATTTCAAAATGTAAATGAACTCCTGTACTTCTACCAGTAGTTCCCATTAATCCTATTTGTTCTCCTTGTTTTACAGTCTGTCCGCTTTTTACGGACACTTTATGTAAATGCCCGTATCTAGTAATAGAGCCATCTACATGTTTAACATCTACATAATTTCCATATCCTGCTCTTCCTTGATTTTTAACTGTAGTAGTTCCATCTGCACAGGCTACTATAGGTAATTTTGCTTGACCAAAAGAAGCTAAATCTATTCCACTATGAAATTTTTTAACTCTAGAAATTGGATGTATTCTATAGCCAAAAGGAGAAGTAAGTATATATTTACCTTCTCCTACTACAGGTAGTACATACATACCTTTTTTAGGCGTACTATATATTTGATTAGGGCCGCTTGCTAAAGCTGTATTTTCTCCCATTCCATTAGCAGCTACAGAGCCAGCAGCAGCTCCTGCACCTATAGAACCTCCTGCTACTGCTCCTTGTACTTTTGTACTACAACCAACATAAATAATTCTATCTTGTTGAGTAAAAGGAGGAGGAGGACAATTAGTACCAATAATATTAGCGGTTATGATGCCGCCTAAAGCATTAAGAGTATTAGCTGCTTGGCCTGCACTATTACCTAAAACAGAATTAACATCTCCAGTAGAACCTGCTGAATTATCTACGCTAGGTAAAGAAGCCCCACCCCAAACAGAAGCATATATTTTAGGTACATCTAATTTAGAAGCAAACTGGTCTGAATTAAATATATGATTTTTATATCCAATTCTTTTATAATTTTGAGAAGCATCATCAAAAGCATAACCTGCTCTAAATCCTGTAGCACTCATTAAATCTCTAACTTGAGTTGGAGTCTTACCATCTTGTTGAAGTGCTTGATTTAAAGCATT
>JACCDV010716011.1_pt1 | contig 15790 bp, 11 predicted proteins | sample 7446131 | NCBI WGS metagenome assembly JACCDV01 (sample SAMN15323448, study PRJNA562643) | freshwater metagenome | isolation source: river surface water | place: USA:Blue River Watershed | collected 2017-08-17 | reverse complement strand
TTTATTGGGCCATTCTTTGGATCTGCCAGGGAATGGCCCCACTTTTTCTGATATGCTCCATCAACGCTTTCATCAATTGTTTCCCCTGGGGAATTGAAGCTGCTGATACAGGATTAACTTCAAAGGGGTCAGCCAACAAATCCACATATTGGAATGGCTCCTGTGGGTGATTCTGAAAAATCTTATGATGACCCTTGCGGGCAGCATAATAGGCCATCCCATTGTATCCGCCCCCCTCTCTCCTGACCCAGAAAATTGTTCTTGCTGAATCAACTGTTGCTTTTCCCTGCCATGCATGCCAAAAGCTGGTGCCATCCAATCCTGAAGGGATTTCCTGACCAATCATTTCCAACAGGGAGGGCGCGATATCCATATGCATCATAAAGTCATGGCTGACTGTCGCGGAAGGAACCTTGTTTTTCCAAAATACAAAGGCAGGTACTTGAATACCCCCCTCATAAAAGTCCTGTTTGCCACCACGCAAGTTGCCGTTGCTTTGTGCGTGCGGCAGGGAACCGCCATTATCTGATACAAAAAGAATCAATGTATTGTCAAGTTGCCCATTCTCTTCCAATTGACGGAAAACTTTTCCTGACTGGGTATCCAAATGTTCCACCAAAGCAATGTTGCGCTGCCTTTCACCGGTCAAATTGGGAAAACGTTGACGGACATTTTCTAGAACAGACAATGGTGGTTGAATAGGAAAATGGGGCGCATTGTATGACAAGAAGAGGAAAAAAGGGGCGCTTCTTGTTTTGCTTTCATTCAAGAAATCAATTGCCCAATTGGTAAAGAGTTCAGTGGCATGACCTTGGGGATCAATTTCTTGAGTATTCAGCCTCATCCAATTGACCCCTTGCCGGCGATGGGTATAATAATCATCCATCATGTCTCCCAAAAAGCCTTTGAAATGGTCAAACCCTTTTTCATTGGGCAAATTCGGACTCTCCAGGCCGAGATGCCACTTGCCGATCATGGCTGTATGGTACCCTGCTTTTTTCAAAAAAGCTGGAAGCAAACCGACATGTGGATTCAGATAGCCCCAGGAATCCTGCTCCTGTTGCCTGATGACTCCCGGTACACCCACCAAATCCGGATACTTGCCGGAAAGCAGGGCTGCCCTACTCGGGGAACAAACGGTGGAATTGGCATAAAAGCGGTTTAAGATCATACCTCTTGAGGCCATCGTATCCAAATGGGGTGTTCGAAAGTTGCCACCTGAAAAACCCATATCTCCCTTGCCCAGATCATCAGTGAGGATAAGAAGAATATTAGGACGAACCTGTTGGGCCTGAGTGAAGCCCTGCACAGTGAACAGGGAAAACAACAACAGCATCAGTTTCATGTATTGCAAGCATTAAAATTGAAAAGATCAGGATGGCCATCCAAAATAGGAAACAAAATGCATTGGAAATGGCTGCAACAATAAAATAATGAAACATGTTTGCCGACATACAAAAAAGGGCTGCAGTTGCAGCCCCTCCCCAAAAGAATCGTTGATATTTCCAGACGCCACGGACGGAGTCGAACCGCCATCGGAGGTTTTGTGGACCTCTGCCTATCCCCTCGGCCACGTGACATTATTTATTTGTCTACCAAAATTATAGACTTAAATCTCAATAACCAAATATTCATTCATCTTTTTTAAAAAAATGAGGTTACAGTTTCGTTGAATTAACGAATCACATACCAGGAATAGCCTGAAGGCGGGATTGTTACCGTAATGTCAATGGTACGGTCATCTGCAAGCCGAACCATCAACTCCTGATTGTCTTTCAGCCTGACTAGGGCCACATCCTTCAAGCCGGTATAATACAATGGCAACCGGATGGTTCTCTTGATGGCAGTGGCTGTGGGATTAAATAGCAAAACAAATGCACGGTCTTTGAGTGTAGTACTCACGTGCATCCATCCATCCCAATCCCGACCATCAGCCCGGCGGAGGTGAACCATGGGGGCATTGAGGACGTCCCTGTATTTTTTATACCACCCGATTGTTTGGGCAACGACTTTGCGGGTGGTATCAGTATCATAGAGTCTGGGGCCCCTGTAGCAGGCCTGCACACCGGCACCATAATATTGGACCATCAACTGCTCATAATCTTTCAAATGGTCTTTCAATGGCTCCAAAACGGCCTCAGAGCCACCACCCTGGTACCTGGTGAGTGGAACAAAACCCCATCCCATGGAAGGCAACTTCTCCTTGGTGCCATCATGGATATTCTGACGGTTGAGAATCATTTGCTGCTCCCTGCTGAGTGAAAAATTGACTTCGCGGTATCCCACTGCAATCTTATGGGTACCATCCAAGAAATACCAATCCGGTGCATTGACGTAAATACCATTTTCATTACACCACCTGTACAACCCTTTCTGCAATTCCATCTGCCGCCACTGCGAATCATCCAGCCCTTTGTGTCCGGGATGAACAGTTGAAGCACAAACATCACCGGGGTAGGGACCATCATTCTCAAATATATCAAAGCCAGCATTCGTCATGAAATATTTCAAGCGTTCCAGGTAATTCAGTCCCCATGCACTTCCCATGCAGGGAGCATTGCCAAAAAAAGCACCACCGGGTTTGCCGGTTTTGGGATCAATAACATCAGTTTCATCATTGATGCGCCTGCTGCTGAACAAAGAATAACTTCCAATGAGAATTCCTTTCGAATGGGCATAGTCTGCCAAAGTTTTCCAACGCTTGACATTAACCGCAGAGGTATCTTCCATTTGACAATGGCTGCCAAAACTGAGGATCAGGGCCTCATAGCCGGTTGCCACACACTGATCAATGGCTGTCCTCACCTGCTCATCATCCCTGCTGATCAGGTGCATGAAAATGGGATTGGAAGTGGTCCACGGTGCAACAGTGGCATACATACGCTGGATCATCAGTCCTCTCCTTTCGCGGTCATAACTGTCCATCAACAACTCATGCGTTCTTGGAGATTTCATCGTTTCACCCGGCTGCAACTCAACTGCTGTTACTTTTTCAGGATAAACTTCAAGCACACAGGGCGTCTGATAGTTGTAATTCACCTGAGAAGTATAGCTGGAATCAATTTTCCAATGTGTGGTCTGGTCACTGATATCATACCGCATGGCATTGTTGAAGGCATAATTTGTCTCCACATAGAGACCATGCTGCTTCTTCATTTGATCGGGACTCCCCACTACGGCACTTTCCTCTTCCACCAAACCCAGTGACTCATTGATGATGCGGTTGATGATCATTTTTTTGCCTGAATTGTTTTTCACAGCCACCCATTTGACGATCAATGGTATGCCATCATACAATTCATAGTGCACATCCACTTCCACACCTTTCAATTGTTCCTTCGGAGATTGGAATCTGAAACGGATCATTTTGCCTTTGGGCTGATGGGTATTGTATGCCCATGTTTTGCGTTTCCATTGGATGAATGGCTGTAGATCTGTAACCTCCATACCTACATATATAAAATCATTTTCACCTGCTTTGAATCCATCAATCCAAGTGGGCAGGAGATAGGCTTTTTCCTTTTGTCCAACCAAACCACCAACAGGATATTGTTCACCGTTGATGGTCAAGACAGCTTCCGGTCTGATGGCCCTGAGCAATTGTTGACCGCTCGAGAGATTCCTGAAATCAATACAAGCCAAGTTAGGTGCAATCCTGAAACTCCTCTTCACTAATCCATTGAACAGGATGATATCTTTCCCATCATTGGATTGATATGCGCCAGCCTTTTGCGGGGGAGGCTGTATCAGCCAATCTTTTGCCAGAACCTGCTCAAATGCCGGATTCCATTGGGGTATGGATTGAGCATTCAAGGTATGATGTAAAAAAACCAGAAAAACAAATGCTATCAACTTGAAAATTTTCATCATATTGAAATCAAAGGATTAAAAAAATAGCCATCATCAAAACAATAGCCAAAGCGGTAATGCTCATGAAAACCGTTGCCAAAGAAAAAGTTTTGTAGGTGGACGACATACCCATACCACTGAATTGTGAGATAACCCAAAAATAGGCGTCATTGGTATGGCTGACCATCATTGTTCCGCCGGCAATAGCTGCCAGTAAAAGCGATAACTCAACAGGCGTATCCACTCCAGCTGCTGCCGTCAAAGGAGCCAAAATGGAGGTTACCACAATGATTGCAGAGGTGGTACTCCCTTGGGCAGTTTTGAGCAATACGCCCATACACCAGGCTATGAAAAGGAAAAAAAGCAGGCCTCCATTGCCCCCTGAAGTGAATCCTGTCACCAGGTCAGCAATAGGCGTTTTTTTCAGGACTTCGCCGAAGACACCCCCTGCCCCAACAATCACCAGGATGCTACCAGCATGCATAACGCCTTCACGAATCCATGCCTGCAGGGAAGTCCTGTTTTGGTTGGAAACCGTTATTAAACTCAATCCAAACCCAATCAGCAGGGCAATGACAGGATGGCCCAAAAAATCAATAGTCCGTCGAATAACACCCGGCAAATCGAGAAAAAAGGTAAAGGAAGCCACAGCAATCAGCAATAAGGGAACAGCAATGGGCAGGAAGGATTGCCATAAAGATGTATTGCTTTGACTGATTGATTGGGGTTCAACATCAACCAATTCAGTTTCCACTTTGGATGCCAATTTGGAGCTGAACCACCAGGCTACAATAGCCAGCGGGATGGACATGGCCATACCGATGGCTATCACCGTTCCGAGGTGTTCTTTCAAACCCAGATTGGCTGCACCGGCAATGCTGCCGGGATGTGGCGGCAACAAAGTATGGGTGATGTAAAGACCGCTTGCCAATCCGCACACAATGGCTGCATGGCTCCTACCACTTTTCTTTGCAAGCGGCTGCGTGAGTCCGCTCAGGATGATGTAACCACTATCGCAAAAAATAGGGATGCCCACCACCACACCGATTGCTGTAACGGCTGCAACAGACCTTCCTTCGCCAAAAAGTTTGAGGATGAACTGGGCTATTGTTAGAATGCTACCGCTTTTCTCGAGTACTGTTCCAATCAATGTGCCGAGAATCACAACCAATCCGATTTTTTTCATCATGTTCCCAAAGCCGTCATTGGCAGCAGAGACAATATCATTCAAAGGCATCCCGCAGAGAATGCCAGTAAATAATGCTGTGAGCAGGAGAACAATAAAAGGATTGACCTTGAATTTCCAACCCATCACCACAATAAAGATGATGGCAGCAGCAATGAGCAATAAAAGGGGAATTCCCGTGAGCATACTGTTAAATATACCACTTGTCCGGAAATAAACTATAAGCTTTGCTTCACTGCTGCGGGGATGTACTTTTCTGGTGCTGCCATGGATAATGTCTTTTCACCGGCAATGGAGGAAAGCGAAACAAGGCTTTCAATGCCTAAAATACCCAAGTCCCGATCGGGCAACATGGACTCTCCACAAATGATCCTAACACGTTTGTTATGTTGCTGTGCCAGCCTGGCAAGGGTTCCAACAACCTTACCCTGCAGGGATTGTTCATCAAAACAACCCTCACCGGTGATGATCACATTGGCTTGGGCGATGTGCTTCTCGAGCCCTACCTCTTCAATGATATGCATAACGCCTGGCATCAACCTGGCACCCAGAAAAACTTCACAACCTCCTCCCAATCCTCCAGCAGCTCCGGCTCCAGGCAGGGTAGCAACAGATCTGCTGAAAAACTTGATGAAAAGGTCATCGAGGTGTTTCAACCCCTCATCCAACAGCGTTACCTGCTCTGGTGTAGCACCCTTTTGGGGTCCGTAAACAAAAGCTGCACCTTCCTTTCCAAACAGGGGGTTTGTTACATCACAAGCCACCTGAAAAGCAATGTCTTCGAGATAATCTGTTTCGGGCATCACCACTTCATTGATCTGCGAAAGGCTTTCACCACAGGGATCCAACGGATCTTCGTTGCGATCGAGAAACATGTAACCCAATGCATCAGCCATGCCAATACCCCCATCATTGGTGGCACTGCCTCCAATGCCGAGAATGACTTTTTGGGCACCCCGGCTGATGGCATCACGAATAAGCAAACCCGTACCGTATGTACTGGTCCGCATGGGATCATATTCCTCCGGCCTGAGAAGTGCCAATCCACTGGCAGCAGCCATTTCAATATAAGCAGTAGCGGTTGCTTCTGCAAACTGGTATGCTGCCACTATGGGCCTGCCAAGCGGATCCACCGTCTTGGCCTGCACTTCACGGGTATCGAAATAATGCCGGATGATGGCAGCAAATCCATCACCTCCATCGGCCAAGGGAAAAGAGATTACGGATGCATCAGGTTGGAGGACCAACAATTCTTTTTGAATGATTTCACAAAGAGAGATTGAATCTATAGATCCTTTAAACTTATCTGGAGCGATGAGGATTTTCATATGCTACTGCTGGAGTTTACAAATAATTAAAGGGGTTTAGAAGTGAATAAACCCCCTCTAAACCCCCTATTCTTTTATTGGATAGGCAATCAACCCAAGTTGGGATAAACTGCATTTACACCCAACTCCTCTTCAATGCGGATGAGCTGGTTGTATTTCGCCATACGGTCTGTGCGTGACGCAGAACCGGTTTTGATTTGTCCGCAATTCAACGCAACAGCCAGGTCGGCAATAGTTGTATCTTCCGTTTCACCGCTGCGGTGACTCATGATGGAAGTATAGCCATTGGTTTGGGCAAGCCTTACTGCATTGATGGTTTCGGTAACCGTACCAATCTGGTTAACTTTCACCAGGATGCTGTTGGCGATGCCTTGATCAATACCCTGCTGCAAACGCAATACGTTTGTCACAAAAAGATCGTCACCTACCAGCTGGCACCTGTCGCCAACAGATTCTGTAAGCTTTTTCCAGCCATCCCAATCGTCTTCTGCCATACCATCTTCGATGGAGATGATGGGGTATTTGTTCACCCACTCTGTCCAATAGGCAACCATTTCCTCAGAGCTGATTACCTTTCCGGAACTCTTGTAGAACTTATAGGTCTTATCTTCTTCGTTATACATTTCGCTGGTGGCGGCATCCATAGCTATGCTGATTTGCTCACCGGGTTTGTACCCTGCAGCTTCGATGGCTTGCAAAACAGTTTCAATGGCTTCTTCATTACTTTGTATATCCGGAGCAAAACCACCTTCGTCACCAACATTGGTGCTGTAGCCTTTCTTTTTCAACACGGTTTTCAGCTGATGGAAAACTTCCACACCCCAACGCAATCCCTCACTGAAGCTGGAAGCACCTGTTGGAACAATCATGAATTCCTGGAAGTCTATCTTGTTATCAGCATGGGCACCGCCATTGAGGATGTTCATCAACGGAACAGGCAAGGTAACAGCATTGACTCCACCCAAATAGCGGTAGAGGTTGAGGTTGCTGGCCTGGGCCGCCGCTTTGGCAACTGCCATGGAAACGGCAAGGGTTGCATTGGCACCAAGGTTTGCCTTATTCGGTGTTCCGTCAAGGTCTATCAGCATCCTGTCAATCAACGCCTGCTCTGTAGCGGGTACACCAATCAGCTTGGGTGCAATGACATTGTTTACATTATCAACTGCTTTCAGCACTCCTTTGCCAACATAAACGGATTTGTCTCCATCACGGAGTTCAACTGCTTCGTGCTTTCCGGTGGAAGCACCTGATGGTACCGCTGCACGGCCAATAAAACCGCTGTCTGTGATTACATCCACTTCAACAGTGGGGTTTCCGCGGCTGTCAAGAATCTGTCTTGCATGAATGCTGGCAATAAGGCTCATAAATTTTTGTTTTTGTGATTGTTTTGGGTTGTTGGCGAACAATCATTGTCCTGTTCCGGTAAGGTCCCTGAAGACATCCTCCAGGCGCCGGGTTTGCGTTTGCAAAGAAACGATATTCAGATTATGTTGCAAAGCGAATGTCATAAGTTCTTTGGCCAATGTATCCGGATCTGTGGTTTCGATCCTGAATTCACCCCCGGGCAGGATTTCAAGGGAATGAACGCCGCTGATCTTGGATAACTGGATCTTTTCAACCGCCTCCCTGAAACGGACCAAAACGGCAGCAGTTGCGTTTTGCTGTCTGATATCGGCCAACAGTCCGTCTGCAACAATCCTGCCCTTACTGATCACAATCACCCTATCACATACGGCTTCGACCTCTTGCATGATATGGGTTGAAAAGAGGATGGTTTTACTTTTGCCGAGTTGCCTGATCAACTCCCTGATTTCAGCCAGCTGATTGGGATCGAGACCGGTGGTGGGCTCGTCCAAAATCAACACTTCCGGATCATGCAGCAAGGCTGCTGCCAATCCAACGCGCTGTTTATACCCCTTGGAAAGCTGTCCGATTTCCTTGTGGCACTCCGGTTCCAGCCCAGTCAGGACTATGACCTCCTGAATCCTTTTATCGGGCTGGTCAACCTGATGCAAACCGGCCATCATTTGCAAGTATTCCCTGACATACATGTCGGGGTAAAGCGGATTCAATTCAGGAAGATATCCAATTTTGCGTTTGGTGTCCAACGACTCTCCGGCAACAGTAATACCACAGATTTGGATGCTGCCACCATCGGGCTGCAGGAAACCAGTAATCATTTTCATTGTGGTCGACTTACCTGCGCCGTTGGGACCCAAAAATCCTACAATCTGACCATTGCCAATAGTGAAGCTGATGCGGTCTACAGCAACTTGGTTTCCGTAAACCTTCAATACCTGATCTACCTTAATCGACATATTTTAATCTTCTACGGCTTCGCTGCTTTCCGGCAATTGGTCATAAGCACCCTTGAAGGCCAACCATCCGAAAATCAGGAATCCAATCGCAATGGGTAAAAAGATGATGGCAAAGATACTCCATTGGATGATGGTATCTGTTGTTGGCTTCGATCTGATCTGCTCCAAACAGGTTTTTAACAACATGCCGTAGGCAAGCACCCCGAAAATCATCCACACGAGACCCAGAAACTTTTTAAACTGATTCATATTGTTGCTTTAATGACGGGATCGATTTTAGTCGTTAATATTCGGATCTATTCGGTTATTGAGGTAGATGACGCCAATCACCAGACAGACGGCTGCAACGGCTATCGGATACCACAAGCCTACCAGTGCATCACCGGTATAGATGGTTCCCAGCAAAACCGCAATAAAGGGTGTCATGCCTCCAAATACACCATTACCAAGGTGATAGGGTAAACTCATGGAAGTATAGCGGATCTTGGTGGGGAAGATCTCCACCAGGAAGGCAGCTATCGGTCCATAAACCATGGTCACGAAAACAATCTGGACAAAAACAAGTGCCACAATGGCCCAATATGACCCTTCTGGTAACTCTTTGGAAACCTTTTTTCCGCTGCCGGCCTTTTCCATGCCATTGGCATAGAGGGTATCGGCATGTACAGTTTTTTCAACTATACCATTCTGATGGAATTGCAGTGTGGTAGTGCTTTGCAGGCTATAATCCTTACCTTCAACGGGATTGATTACCCTTTCGATACGGGTTTTGCCGGCATCCGCAATGCTGCTCTCCGTATTGGTTATCTGCAACATCTGGCGGTAGATGGGCCTGTAAGAAAATACCGCCAACAGGAGGCCTGCCATGATGATCCACTTACGCCCCACCTTATCGCTCCAATGCCCAAACACGATGAAAAGCGGTGTGGCAAAAATGATGGCCCAGATGAGTATTGTGCGGGTCTGTTCAAAGTCTACTTTACAGGCCGTTTCCAGGAAGGTCTGCGCGTAGAATTGTCCGGTATACCATACCACGCCCTGGCCCATTGTTGCCCCGAACAGAGCGAGCAAAACCATTTTCAAGTTACCCCGGTGCATGAGGCTTTCTTTGATGGGATTGACTGATGTTTTGCCCGCTGCCTTGAGTTTAGTGAACAGCGGTGACTCATGCATTTTAAGCCGGATATAGATGCTCATACCCACCAGCAGGATTGAAAACCAGAAGGGTATACGCCAACCCCAGCTCTCAAAAGCACGAATGGATTCTGCAGGATCAGCAGCCATACTTTTACGGGTAATCAGGATGATGCCAAGCGAGAGCAACAAACCCAATGTAGCTGTTGTCTGTATCCAGCTGGTGAAAAAACCTCTCCTTTCTGCAGGTGAATGCTCTGCCACATAGGTGGCTGCACCTCCATATTCACCACCCAACGCCAATCCCTGCACCAGCCTCAGCAACAATACCAGGAGCGGGGCGGCAAATCCAATGGTTTCGTAGCCCGGAATCAATCCGATGGCAAAGGTTGACCCTCCCATGAGGATGAGGGTGAGCAAAAAGGTGTATTTACGGCCCACCTTGTCTCCAAGCCTGCCGAAGACCAGGGCACCAAATGGCCTTACGATAAAACCGGCCGCAAAGGTGGCGAGGGTCGACAGCAAAGCTGCTGGAGGGTTGGATTTGGGAAAGAATTGGGCGGCAATGATGGGCGCAAGACTTCCGAAAATGTAAAAATCATACCATTCAATCAGGGTTCCCACTGATGAGGCAAAAATGACTTTCCTGATTTGTTTTTTGGAATCACCGGTTTGCATGGAAGGCAGTTGTTTTGAATCTGGTTAAAGTCCTTCAAGATAAAAATACTTCGGCAACAAACTGATTTTTTTTAACTTACCAACCTTAAATGCGAACAAACAATCATGAGCTACCCTTATCAAATCAAGTCGTTGGAAGCCTATCAGGAGGCCTGGAAAAAAAGTGTTGAAGACCCGGAAGGCTTTTGGGGTGAAGTGGCTTCCCATTTCGAATGGAAGAAACCCTGGGAAAAGGTCTTGGAGTGGAACTTCAAGGAACCCGCCATCCAATGGTTTCGTGGCGCTCAGCTGAATATCACAGAAAATTGTATCGACAGGCATCTCTCAGACAAAGCCAACCAACCGGCCATCATCTGGGAGCCAAACCATCCTGATGAGCACCATAGGCTAATTACCTACGCACAGCTGCACACCAAAGTGGTGCAGTTTGCCAATGTATTGAAAAACAACGGTGTCAAAAAAGGCGATAGGGTATGCCTCTATATGGGCATGATTCCGGAGCTGGCCATTGCTGTCCTGGCCTGTGCCCGGGTGGGAGCCATACACTCGGTTATCTTCGGCGGCTTCAGTGCCCAAAGCATTGCAGACAGGTTGCAGGATGCCCAAGCGGCATTCATCATCACCTGCGACGGTGCCTTCCGGGGTGCAAAAGACATTCCTTTGAAATCAGTGATTGATGATGCCCTGGTGAGTTGCCCATTCGTACAGCGGGTCATCGTTTATACCCATACCCGGACGGCAGTGAGCATGATCAAGGGAAGGGATGTGTGGTGGGAGGATGAGGTGCGCAAAGTGGAAACAGCTGGCAACCCAGATTTCCCCGCAGAAGTTATGGATGCCGAAGACCCTCTTTTTATACTTTACACTTCAGGTTCTACGGGAAAACCCAAAGGGGTTGTTCATACCTGCGGTGGGTATATGGTGTACACCAACTATACCTTTGTAAATGTATTCCAATACCAACCGCGTGAAATCCATTTCTGTACAGCAGATATCGGATGGATTACCGGCCATTCCTACATCGTTTATGGTCCGCTGAGTGCGGGTGCCACCACGCTCATGTTTGAGGGTATTCCCACATTTCCAGACGCAGGCAGATTCTGGGACATCATCGACAAATACAAGGTCAATATCCTGTATACCGCACCAACAGCGATTCGCAGCCTGATGGCCTTCGGATTGGGACCGGTACAAAATAAGGACTTGAGTTCCCTAAGGGTGCTTGGAACGGTGGGCGAACCCATCAATGAGGAAGCATGGAACTGGTATGATGAAAACATCGGCAAACGGAAATGTCCGATTGTAGATACCTGGTGGCAGACCGAAACAGGCGGTGTACTCATCAGCAACCTGGCAGGCATCACCCCAGCCAAAGCCAGTTATGCCACCCTTCCGATGCCCGGCGTTCAACCGCTGCTTGTAGATGAAAAAGGAAATGAAATCACGGAAAACAAAGTTACCGGCAACCTTTGCATCAGGGCTCCCTGGCCCTCTACCCTGAGAACTACTTATGGGGATCATGAAAGGTGCAGGACCAACTATTTTGCCACTTACCCGGATTTGTATTTCACCGGAGATGGTGCCTACCGGGATGAAAACGGATTCTACCGCATCACAGGTCGGGTGGATGACGTGCTGAATGTGAGTGGTCACCGTATCGGAACGGCTGAAGTGGAAAACGCCATCAACATGCATGCCGGTGTGGTGGAAAGTGCCGTCGTAGGTTACCCGCACGACGTGAAAGGCCAGGGAATCTACGCTTTTGTCATCTACAGTGGAACCCATGGGGATGAGGAAATGGTGAGAAAGGATATTACCGCTACCGTGAGTCGGATCATCGGCCCCATTGCAAAACCTGATAAAATTCAGCTGGTATCAGGGCTACCCAAAACCAGAAGCGGCAAAATCATGAGGCGCATCCTGCGCAAAGTTGCGGAAGGTGAACTGGAAAACATTGGAGACACAACTACACTCCTCGATCCGGGTGTGGTGCAGGAAATCATCAAAGGAAAACTATGAGTGGCAAAAAGGATTCTTACTGGCTGGTTTCGATGCTGGCCACCTTTTTGCAGCGATTTTCGCGACCTGCATTCGGAGTGCTGAATTTTATGATGCTTACCCGGATGCTTACCCGGTATGAATTTGGCGTTTGGAGCATCTTCCTGGTCATTTCCACCACCTTTGAAATGACCAAGACCTCCCTGCTCAAAACCGCACACATCAAATTCGCTGCGGCATCAGCAGATGAAGCGGAACATGTGGCCATATCTTGGTCGTCACTGACTTTGAATGTTTTGCTTACAGCAATCTACTGGACTGGCCTCTACATTTTTGCCAACCCCATAGGGGTATGGCTTAAAAGCGGTTCCGATTTCGCCGCCACCATCAGCTGGTATATCCCAGGGATGATTGGTATGGTATTCTTCGCACACTATGATGCAGTCAGACGGGCAAAACTGAATTTCAAAAATGGTCTTTATGGCTACCTGACAAAATATGTTTATTTCTTTTTAGCGACTGGATTCTATTTCGCAGGGGGCATCAAAATGAATCTGAACCAGGTGGTCCTGCACTATGGCATCGGCAGCCTTGCAGCAGCCGGAGTGATGTTTGCACTCGATTGGAAATCCCTCAGTTTCAGGTTTGGCGCAACCCGATTATGGATGGGAAAATTGGTTTCATTCGGCAAATACATCTGGGGAGGAAACCTAATTGGAAATCTGTCAAGTAATTTCGATCAAATGCTGACGGCAAAATACCTCAGTCCAACCATTGCCGCACACTATGGTATAGCTGCGCGCATCATCAGCGTTGTGGAAATTCCACTCTTCGCTGCAGCTGAAGTGCTCTTTCCCAAAATGACCAAAGCGGTGGAAGAAGAAGGAACTGGCCGTGCCAAATGGTACTTGGAAAAAATGATAGCTTCCCTGTATGTAGTCATGATCCCAGCGGTTATCATCATGGTGGTCTTGGCCAAATGGCTGGTACTGCTACTGGCAGGCCATACATACTTGGATGCAGTACCCATTGTACAACTCTACATCTTCAGGATTCTCCTGATTATCCTACAACTGCAATCCGGGCAAACCCTGATCAGCATTGGAAAATCGGTATTGCATTTCAAAATGACTGCCATCAGCTTCGTCCTTCGGGTATTCGTTTTGTATGTCTGTTACACGCAAATCGGGCTCTACGGAGCCGCGTGGGGCAATATCGTGATGGCCATCATCAGCCTTGTATACTGGTATATGCTGATGCGGAAGGAGGTAGGGCTGGACGCAGGCAGCATCTTCAAACATTTCATCGAACAACTGGGAGCTTTTTCAGGTATACTAAAATCAAAACTGAAACGTTAAGATTTAGCAACCGGAAAAATGAAAAGAAACATCCTCTTATTCGGCAGTTCATCCAAATTGTCACTGAATATTCTTTATTGCCTGAAAGAGACGGCATTCAAAGTTCACTACCTTTCCAATAATCCTAAGAATGCAGCACAGTTTTCAAAACTGGTTGCGAGCTACCGGTTAAGTAATGAAAAAATATGGCAGCTTGATGAAGTGATCAATACCATCATAACACTCAATATCGATCTGTTGATGCCTGTTGGTGAAGCAGAAGTACTTTTCATAGAAGAGCATAAAACTATGCTGGAGAAATACTGCAAATGCCAATGGGTAACTCCTGCTTCAGATTTTAATATCGCCATCAACAAACATCAGCTTGCAGGTGAACTGCAAAAGATTGGTGTCGCTGTTCCGCTGCATGTGCATGTCTCCTGTGAAGAGGATATCATCGCATTCACGCGCACCATTGGATTTCCTGTTTTAATCAAACCAACCAGAAGCAGTTTTGGATGGGGGATTCGCAAGTTCAATACACTTGAAAAACTGTTGGCGCATTTCAATAAAAACAACCTCTACCAACAGGAATACATCCTTCAACAATTCATTGTAGGGTCAGATATCAACTGCAATGTTATCTGTGAACAAGGTGAGGTGATCTGCCATACTATCCAAGAATCACCTGTACGGTATGGCGTGAACTTCAGTCCGCACGATACCATTCAATTTGGTCCGGATGAAGTGGTCATCAGCGAAGTCAGGAAAGTCATGGCCAGATTCAACTGGCATGGTGTTGCCAACATAGACATCAGGAGAGACCACCAAACAAAAAAGATTTATATCCTGGAAATCAATGGCCGATACTGGGGTTCAGTGATTGGATCGTTGGTCCGGGCTGGACTCAATTTCCCAGATATTCTCGCACATTATTCTTTGGGTGAAAGAATTGACATTCCCTCCATGCACAGGGGCCTTCAAATCTCCCTGGCCAAATTCCTCAAATCACTTTTCAGCCTGAATCCTGCCAGCATCAACGATACCAAATTCCACAGCTACGGCACAGATCCCAAGGCCAGGATGATGCAGATGCTGGAAAAATTCCGTTAGGCAAGCGTTAAGCCCTGCCCAACGGAATCCATCTTGATCAATTGCTGAACCTTACCCCAACGGTATAAGGCATCTGCTCCAACGCATTTTTGTGGAGGCTGGTGGTGGCGATAGAACCATACAGCTTGATGGGGCCCAATCCGAGCTCTCCCACATAGGCCAGTTTGAAAGGCTGCAGGTTGAAATTTGATTTGTTCTTCTCAGTACCAGCCGGACTTTTTTGCTTCTGTCTGGCACTGGAGAGATATCCCGCACTGAGCCCGGCAGAAACCTGGAACCCTCTTTTGCCTCGCGCAGGATTGGTATTCAGGTTCAGCATGAGCGGAACGGTAAGGTAGTTGGCCACCAGCTTGTTTTTGGAAAATGTCTGCGGATTACGGGTGGTGTAAACATCTGCCCCATCAACATACGTAATCCCTGTTTTATAAAAATAGTTGTTACTTTCAATGCCGAAGCCATATTTGATATTCAACACACTGGCAATGAGGCTCACACGCTGCATGAAAAACCAGAGGTTGAAATTGGAAATACGGGTCGTTTTGAGGGCGTAATCACTCTCTCCTGCCGGAACACCATTGGTCCTGTTTCTGAGAAAATTCTGCGCATCAGGAGTATTGTAATTGGTGATGTCATTGTATCCTGCAAATCCAATATCATAAACGAACCAGTTGGTGGAAACCTTTTTGGGCTTCTTCTTCTTGATAATCTCTTTCTTCAACTCCCCCAATTTGCTCATATCAACCTCTCCAAGTGCCTTACCAAGCTTTTCAAGACCCTCAGAAATGCCTTTTCCTATTACGGCAAGATCCGGTCCGATTTTGATGGTATCCATCACCGCCTTGGAAGAAT
>JACCDV011279269.1_pt1 | contig 15792 bp, 14 predicted proteins | sample 7446131 | NCBI WGS metagenome assembly JACCDV01 (sample SAMN15323448, study PRJNA562643) | freshwater metagenome | isolation source: river surface water | place: USA:Blue River Watershed | collected 2017-08-17 | reverse complement strand
TTGCCATCGGACTACTGAGCAACGACTTTGATGAAAAACAAAATAGTTTGGTTTTGGTAGGTGTAGGCCTTTCTGGATTACTTGTTTCACCGTATAACAATCGCTTCGATATTAAAGGAGTCAACATTTTAATGATTGCTGTTTGTGCCTTGTGCGCGCTCACTTCGGTTTATCTTTCAAGCACAAATTATGTTGTTCAACTAGCTGCTGGCTATAGCTGTACGAGACTATTTTGGTATCCTTTGTCAATCTATCTTTATCTGAGGATAGTCCGTGAAATCATTTACGAAATAACTGGCACTTATCCTCTGACGGTTGATCGATCTTCACCTATTGGGAGTTTTTTTGAACGACACAATCGAAAAGCAAATTACTGGGATCTCCTATGGACTATGTGGAATTTAGCACTGTGCTGCTGCCTGTTGATTTTGCCTTTTTGAATTGGTTTCTTTCAACGTTTCTTGAAACAAAAAAAGCCAATCATTTCTGACTGGCTTTTCTTAGTAGCGGGGACCGGACTCGAACCGATGGCCTTCGGGTTATGAGCCCGACGAGCTACCAACTGCTCCACCCCGCAATATATCTTGAAACGTGTTGTTTTCCGTATTGGGACTACAAAGATACGAACTTTTTTAAGTTCTGCAAGTAGATATGCGTAAAAAATCGTTAGCGAACAGTAGGGCCTGCGCCGAAATCTTGTTCGGATGCTAAGAAGCTCAGTTTACCTTCCTCGTTTTCAGCCATTAAGATCATTCCTTGAGATTCGATGCCACGAATTTTGCGTGGTTCAAGGTTGAGTAATACAAGTACAGTCTTACCAATGATGTCAGCTGGGGCGTAGTGCTCGGCGATACCCGAGACAATGGTGCGTTGGTCAATGCCGGTGTCAACGGTGAGTTGGAGCAGTTTGTCTGCTTTCTCTACTTTTTGAGCGGCAAGAATGGTACCCATGCGGAGGTCCATTTTTGAGAAATCATCAAATGCAATTGCTTCTTTCATAGGAGGATATTTACTTTGAACAGCACTGCTTGCCTTGAGTTTGCCAACTTCGGTTTCAACAAGTGTGTCTTCGATTTTTGAGAATAAGATTTGAACTTCGCCAATTTGATGCCCAGCTTGTAAAAGGTCAATTCGCCCAAGGTCTTGAAATGTCGACCAAGAAGCATTGAGCATTGTGCCGAGTTTGGCGGCTGTGGCTGGCAAGAATAGCTGACACGCAATTTGGAGATTAGCCGTGATTTGTAGCGCGATGTGCATGATCGTTTGCACACGCTCAGGATCTGTTTTTACTAATTTCCAAGGCTCGTTGTCTGCTAAATATTTGTTGCCAATTCTGGCAAAATTCATCATTTCAGCTTGTGCCTCTCGAAGTTTGTAGGCATAGGCCAATTTTGAGATACGTCCAGGAATTTCTTGAATTTGCGAGATGATTTGTTGATCTTCTGGAGTAAAGGCACCTGCTGCGGGTACTTGCCCTTCGTAATATTTATTGGTCAAGACCAAAGTTCTGTTTACGAAGTTGCCAAAGATATCGGCAAGCTCTGAGTTGACGCGCGTCTGGAATTCTTTCCAAGTAAATTCTGAATCTTTGGTTTCTGGGGCAATTGCCGTAAGGACATATTTGAGCTCGTCGGTTTTGTCCGGATACGCCTCTAAATATTCGTGCAGCCAAACTGCCCAATTTCTGGAAGTGGAGAATTTGTCGCCTTCGAGGTTTAAGAATTCATAGGCCGGCACGTTGTCTGGTAAAATGAAGTCACCATGGTTTTTGAGTAGGATTGGAAAAATGATCGCATGAAAAACGATGTTGTCTTTACCAATGAAGTGCACCAATTTGCGGTCTTGTGCTTTTGATTTGAGCCAATATTGCTCCCAATCTTTGCCGTTGTCGAGTGCCCATTGTTTGGTGGCTGAAATATATCCAATGGGTGCATCGAGCCAAACATAAAGTACTTTGCCATCGGCACCAGGAAGTGGAACCTTCACACCCCAATCGAGGTCACGGGTCATGGCGCGTGGTTTTAAACCACCATTGATCCAAGACATGCATTGACCAATGACTTGGTTGCGCCATTCTTTGGGTTCGTGTTGCTTTTTTCCATCAAGGGTGCCATCTTGGATCCAATCTTTAAGCCAAGCTTCATGTTGGTCCATGGGGAGGTACCAATGGGAGGTACTTTTGAGCACGGGTTTGCTGCCACTTAACGTTGAAGTAGGGTTGATGAGGTCAGTTGGGCTGAGGTCTGAGCCACACTTCTCGCATTGATCGCCGTATGCGCCTGCATTTTGACATTTGGGACAAGTTCCGGTGATATAGCGGTCTGCTAAAAACTGCTGAAACTGTTCGTCATAGTATTGTTCAGAAACTTCTTCAGTGAATTGACCTTGGTCATAGAGTTTTTTGAAAAACGCTGCTGAAGTTTCGTGGTGTAAAGCTGAAGATGTACGGTGAAAAATATCAAAGCTGATATTGAAGTCTTTGAAAGCATTTCGGATGATACCGTCATATTTGTCTACAATATCTTTTGGGCTTAATCCTTCTTTTTTGGCGCGTAGAGTGATGGCTGCACCGTGTTCATCTGAACCACAAATAAAAGCGACATCGTGGCCATTCATGCGCAAAAAACGCACGAAGATATCGGCTGGTAAATAAACGCCGGCAACGTGTCCTAAATGAAGTGGGCCGTTGGCGTAGGGGAGTGCTGCAGTGACAGTATATGATGCTTTTGACATATTACAAAGATAGCAAATAAAAAAGGGACGGTTGCCCGTCCCTTTTCGAATCAAAAGCGATAAAGCTTATTTTTTCACAACATTGAATTGAGCAGTTTTACCATTTTCAAGTGTTACGTTGAAAATGTAAAGACCTGCTTGAAGTGCATCAAGGTTTACATCAGCTTGACCAGCAGCCAAGTTAAGTGCACCTGACATTGCTACTTTTCCAGTTACATCAGTTACAACTAACTGAGCAACACCTTCACCTTCGATAGATACAGTAACTACATCTGTTGCAGGGTTAGGGAATGCTTTTCCGTCAACTGTATTCAATTCAGCAACGTTTACATCGTTTTCCATAACTGCAACAGCCATAGAGCTTGGAAGGTCAGAACCAAAACCAGCTGCATACCAAGTACCATCACTTTCGTTTGGTGTCATTGGCTGAAGGTAGTATGCCTCGTTCCAAGTAAGGTTTGTGCTATTTTCGTGACCTAAGTACAAGCTAAGGTTTACCGTTTGAACACAAGCTAAATAACGTTGGTTGTCTTCAAGAGCAACTGGTGTAGTGAAAGCACCGTAAACAGTTTCACCTTGAAGATCGTCTGGATAATAGTAGAATCCGTTAGCTACTTCAGTAAGTGTGTTGAAAGCCAAGTTTGCATCATTTAAGTCAGCAAAAACATCTTCCCACTTATAAAGGTAAAGCGCCATTTCCTCTCCTGTAAGCACTGCTCCTGACGCTGCAGAAGTAGTTGCAGAGAACCAAACACCTTTCGCTTTCAAACGGCTAGCGTTTGCGTTGTCAATAACCTGACACGTAGAGAAAGTTTGATTGTTTGTTCCTGGACGATAGTAGTTTCCACCTGTTGGTACACCTGTAGTAGCATCAGCTTGCGCATAACCAAATAATGAATCAGAAACGGTGAAAGTAGTTGTTAAAGTGTTGTCTGCATCGTAGTTATCAGGAACACCTAAGCTTACTGTGTAAGTCAAAGTGTAAGTTCCTACCGGGTAAGACGCTAAAGAGAAGTTAGGCAAAGTGCTTGCTTGGCTAGGATCTACGTCAGTAGAGTCACCAGCAGCAATTGATAAGCCAGAAACTGTGTTGTCGTAAACAACAGCACCAGTTGGGTTTGTAATAGTCGCCTTCAAAGAAACGTTGCTTTGCGCTTGGTTACCGTAGTTGTAAACACGTGCACCTAAGTCAAAGTTGAACTCTGTGCCGTTTTGTGCCAATTGTGACGCAATGATAGCCTGACGTGGCAACAGGGTAGCAGCACCAGAAATTCCAGCATCGTTCGGGAATAAACCAGTTTTGTTACCTAAGAAAGCAACAACAGGGCCATTAGCCATCTCAGCGATAAGTGCTAAACCATCATTGAGGTCAAGCATAACAACTGGGATAGTTACGTTTGCACCGGAAGCACCAGCTCCCATAGCAATAACTTCTCCTGGGTTACGGTTTACTACGATAACACCAACAGCTCCTGCGTTTTGCGCATTAAGTGCTTTCATACCAAACTCACAAGTGTTACGGAATACAACCGCAATTTTACCTGTTAAGTTGTTGATGAGTGGGTTACATCCTTCTGCAGAAATTGGGTTTCCTTGGGCGTTTAAACCTGTAGAACCATCATCTACAATCATGAGCGTATCTTGAACATAAGTACCAGGGATGTTGAAGTCAGGTGTTCCCCAACCGCTTCCTGGTTGTGCCCAAGTGTGAGTGTAATTGGCAACGATGCTCTGAGGAGAAATCCCGGCAACGATGACCTGTGCATAGGTTGCAGCAGAAAGCGCAACAGCACTGATAGTTAGTAAAAGTTTTTTCATAGTTGATTTTTTAGATTCGGCCTAAAGTTAAGGAATTTTGAATTTTTTGCAAATACAAATGAATATTTATCAAAAAAGGGCACATAAGCGCCCTTTTTCATCGAAAATTCTAGATTTTGACTACTTAAACCAAATGATCAAGTAGTAAAAAATTGCAGCTAATAATCCACTTACTGGAATGGTTAAAATCCAAGCCCAAAGCAGATTAATTGTAACGCCCCAACGAACTGCACTGAGTCGTTTGGTAGCACCTACGCCAATGATAGAACCAGTGATGGTGTGGGTTGTCGAAACCGGGATTCCAAACTGAGATACGGTAAACAGGGTAAGCGCCCCTGCGGTTTCGGCACAAACACCTTCTAGCGGTGTGACCTTCGTAATCTTAGTTCCCATTGTTTTGACAATCTTCCAACCACCCATCAATGTTCCAATACCAATCATTAAGTAACAGCCAAAAGATACCCAGAAAGGCATGGTGTCAGAATGTACTTTTGTCTTGATTTTGTGTCCTTCGCGCAATTCACCAGTTGAACCATCTACATATTCAGTAAATACTCCGGCAAACTTGTAGTTTTTATTGAGTGTTTTCTCTGTAAAAATGGTATCGTTGGTTTTAGCATCACAAAGTGCATCTCCGAAGGTAAAGATTTCCACTTTCTCAAGGGCTTCATCAATAGCATCAAAAGAAGGTTTGTTTTGAACCTTGCCTTGATCTGCACTTTTAATTGGTGTGCCATCTTCCGCATAAATTGCCACGCCTGTTGCTGCGTCAATCACTTCTTTGTGGTCAACGAAATAAACTTGGCCATTGACTTCAGCTACTTCAGGTTTAAATTTATGTTTTTTACCAGCGGCATCGTTGAATTCAATCTGCATGAGTTCAGTGATGCGAAGATCTTTGGGTACTGGTTGATCCAATTTACCCTCTCTGCCCATATTTCCATAAACCAGTAATGCAGCGCATATAATACCCATTACTTTTTGAGAGTCTGCACCACCATGTCCGAGAGAAAAAGCTGCAGAAGAAAGCAACTGTAATTTCTTGTGCATGTTGGCTTCTTTTAGTGCAGATGGGCGCTTTGAACCATAAGCAATTTCAAACCAAATGTATACCAAGATAAATACAGCAATCATACCAATTACGATATACATCATGATTGGCTTCATGTCGATATACTCAATCATGTATTCCATAACGGCAATGGTTACACCTGAAAGCAATAAGATGACCAACATTTTCTTCCAAAAAGACCTTGAAATGGTAACCACCGCAATTAAATAGGCAATAAAACCACCAATAATTGGTGCTAGGAAAATAAAGGCGACAACTTTGAAAATCTCTCCACTCTCAATGACGCCAAAACCCGCATGCGCAACCGCGGCACCAGCAAAGCCACCAATTAAGGTATGTGAAGATGAAGACGGGATACCTAACCACCAGGTCAACAAGTTCCAAAATGTGGCGGCAAGAAGACCTGCCAAGATAACCCATAGGTCAATGGCATTGTTGTCAACAGTTTTGGCAACGGTGTTACCAACACTCATGTCGAAAACCCAAAATGCAATCACATTAAATAATGCCGCCCAAAGTACCGCCTGAAATGGAGTAAGTACTTTAGTAGAGACTACTGTTGCGATTGAATTGGCAGCATCGTGAAAGCCATTGACTAAGTCAAAAAGCAGGGCAATTCCAATTACGATTAATAATAACGTAAACATAGCTTGATGTTTTAAATAGAACGCTTAGAATTAAGCGTATTTAACCACGATTGATTCAATAACATTACCTGCGTCTTCACATTTGTCGGTAGCTGTTTCCATCACCATGTAAAGTTCGCGGCGTTTGATCAATTCTTTTGCGTCAACATCAGAATTAAAGAGTTGCTCAATACTCATGTCAAAAATGTTGTCGGCATTGTTTTCAATGCTATTGATTTTGATGACACACTCAATAATTTTCTGTGTATTCTTTAAGTTGCGTAATTCCATCACAGCTGCTTTAACAGCAATCACAGCATCATAAATAGCAGCAGCTGTTTTTTGAATTCCTTGATCAGAAATAGGGTCAATTTTGTAGAAATTGATTTTCTTTCCAGAAGCATAAATATAGTCAGCAATATCGTCAAGAGCTGATGCTAGCGCGTGAATATCTTCACGGTCAAAAGGAGTAATGAAGTTTTTACCGAGTTCAATAAAGATTTGGTGCGTAATGTTATCATTTTGATGCTCGATATCACGCATTTCTTCGATAAGCGCCGCTCGTTTGTTGAAATCTGACTCATGAACTACTTGCTGTAGCTTTTGAGCAATTTTTTCTAGATTGTTACTGGCGTCTTCAAATAAAGAATAAAACACCTTGTCTTTTGGTAAAAAGTAGCTTAAAATTCCGGCCATAATATTTGATTTTTAGACAAATGTAGGCCCTTCCCAATGTACACTCAAATGTTATACAGTTTGTTAACGTAAACATAACATAGTTCACTGCGCCCTTTTAAGTTTTGCTTAGGCTTTGAAGGCACTATCCAAGGAAAAACAGCTCCAATGTTAACAAAGTATTACCAAGATTATTTAAAAGTTAAATGAAAATGAAAAGAATGTTAACTCAGTATGAAGAACCTAATTTTGGCAACGAAATTAAAAATGCTACACATGTCAAAAATTTACTTCTTGCTGATTACACTGAGTATTTCACTTGGTTTTCAAGCACAACAATCAAAAGATTCAACCAAAGCTAAAACACCGGCTGCAACGAAAAAATGGTACGAAAACGTTCAAATGCGCGGTTACATGCAAGTTCGTTACAACGGACTATTACAAACAAATGAAGACTTGGAATGCGAACAATGTGACAGAAGTTGGGGTGGTGACAACGACTTTTTTATTCGTCGAATGCGTTTAATTTTCTTTGGTCAAGTTAGCCCTAGGGTTTATTTTTATATCCAGCCTGATTTTGCAAGTTCACCATCTTCTTCAGCCATGCATTTCGGTCAATTAAGAGATGCTTATTTTGATGTAGGTCTAGATGAGAAAAATGAGTTCCGCTTTAGAATTGGACAATCAAAGATTCCATATGGTTTTGAAAATATGCAGTCTTCGCAAAACCGTTTGCCATTAGATCGTGCTGATGCTTTAAATAGTGCGGTTACCAATGAGCGCGATTTAGGTGTATTTTTTTACTGGGCACCAGCTCAAACTCGCAAATTATTTTCTTCTCTTGTTAGCGAAGGCTTAAAAGGTTCAGGTGATTATGGTGTTTTAGGTATAGGAGTTTATAACGGACAAACTGCAAACCGACCAGAACTTAATTCAAACAAACACATTGTAGCCAGAGCTTCTTACCCTGTACAAATTAAGAATCAAATTCTTGAAGCTGGTATTCAAGCTTATAAAGGGCAATTTACTTTGTTATCTACGACATCAGGAGTTGGAACCGCTACAGATAAATTATATAACGATGAGCGCATTGGTGCTACATTTGTTTTGTATCCTAAACCGTTTGGTATTCTTGCTGAGTATAATATTGGTCGTGGACCTGAGTACGATAAACTCACAAATAGCGTGATTGAAAGCCCTTTGAAAGGTGGATTCATTACTGCAAGCTATAAATTAGATTTTAATGGTCAGACACTTATTCCATTTAGCCGCTTTCAATATTACGATGGTGGAAAGAAGCACGAGTTGGATGCACGCAGTTACGAGGTGAAGGAATTAGAAATTGGTGCTGAATGGCAACCGAATAGGAATTTTGAACTTGTGGTAATGTACACGATGTCGGCTCGTCGTTTTGAAGACGCTGTCAATCCAGTTAATTACCAAAGAGGTAACTTACTCCGAATTCAGGCACAGGTTAACTTTTAAGCAATTTTGATCTTACAAAAGAAACAATATCCAACAAAAAGGGCGGCCCGCAGGGCCGCCCTTTTTTTATTTGAATGGATTCGATTGTTATTTTGCTGCAGCAAATTTAGCGGCAACGACGTCCCAGTTGATCACGTTGAAAAATGCGGTGATATAATCTGGGCGACGGTTTTGGTAGTTGAGGTAGTATGCGTGTTCCCAAACGTCAAGTGCTAAAATTGGCGTTCCGTTGCAGCCTTCGCCCATGAGTGGGTTGTCTTGGTTAGCTGTAGAGCAAATTTCTAATTTACCATCAGTAACACATAACCAAGCCCAGCCAGAGCCAAAGCGCGTTGTAGCAGCTTTAGTGAACTCGTCTTGGAAATTGGTAAATGAACCAAAAGCAGCGTCAATAGCAGCTGCAAGTTCACCTGTTGGGTTTCCGCCAGCGTTTGGCGCCATGATTTCCCAAAATAAGTTGTGGTTCCAGAAACCGCCACCATTGTTACGAACCGCCGGCTTGTCTTTACACACTTTAAGGATGTCTTCGATAGACATATTTTCAAGCTCTGTACCAGCAATTGCGTTGTTCAAATTGGTGGTGTAAGCTTGGTGGTGCTTGCTGTGGTGGATTTCCATTGTGCGCGCATCGATGTGTGGCTCCAATGCGTTGTAAGCATAAGGAAGCGCTGGTAATTCAAAAGACATATTGGTATAATTTAATGAGTTTATAAAATCTAGATAGACAAAATTACAACAAATTTCAGGACGCATTGTTCTTGGTGTATCTTTGTACTATGAACGCTGAGCGCCCACTTTCTGATTGGTTACCCTTATCTTTAAAAGATGCCGAAAAACGCGGCTGGGATGACTTCGATGTTATTCTGATTTCAGGCGATGCCTATGTTGACCACCCGAGCTTCGGAACGGCGGTCATTGGGCGCATTATAGAAAGTGAAGGGTTCCGAATTGGCATTGTGGCACAGCCCAATTGGAAAGATGACCTCCGCGACTTCAAAAAACTCGGCAAACCCAAGTATTTTTTCGGCGTCACCGCGGGCTGCATGGATTCCATGGTGAACCACTACACTGCCAACAAACGCTTGCGTTCAACAGATGCCTACACTCCAGGTGGCCAAGCCGGCTTCCGCCCAGATTACGCCAGTATTGTCTACAGTAACATATTAAAAGAAATCTACCCCGATGTTCCAGTTTTACTGGGCGGTATCGAAGCTTCTTTGCGTAGGGTGACACACTATGACTACTGGAAAGATCAACTGATGCCATCTATTTTGGTCGATTCCAAAGCAGATTTATTGGTTTACGGCATGGGTGAGCAGCCCTTGCGCACATTGCTGCGCCTGCTCAAGCGTGGCGTTCCGTTTGCACAAGCGAAAACCATCAATCAGGTGGCATTTCTTCAAGACAGTACAGAAGAACTTCCTAAAAACAAAAATTGGGAAACCGTAGCGCTAGCCAGCCACGAGACCTGCCTCAAAGATAAATTGGCCTACGCGGCTAATTTCAAAATTGTCGAAGTTGAGTCTAATAAGTGGGCGGCTAATCGTATCATACAAGAAGTGGGCAGTCAAACCCTTGTGATTAATCCGCCGTTTAAAACCATGACTGAAAAGGAAATGGACGGCTCTTTTGATTTGCCTTACACCAGACTTCCACATCCCAAATACAAAAAACGTGGCGCTATTCCGGCCTATGACATGATCAAGTTCTCGGTCAATACGCATCGCGGTTGTTTTGGAGGCTGTAGTTTTTGTACCATATCTGCTCACCAAGGAAAATTCATTGCCTCCAGAAGTGAGCAATCTATTTTGAAAGAGGTAGAAGAATTGACTAAACACCCTGAATTCAAAGGGTATTTATCTGATATTGGCGGGCCTTCTGCCAATATGTATAAAATGAAAGGAAAAGACGAAGCCATTTGTGCCAAGTGTGTTTCGCCAAGCTGTATACATCCGGTGATTTGTCATAACCTCGACACCTCGCACAAGCAAATGACTGATCTGTACCGCAAGATCGATAAATTTCCTGGTGTTAAAAAAGCATTTGTGGGCTCAGGGATCCGTTATGACCTCCTTGTCGATGACTTCAATAAAAATAATGAAGATGGCAACCACGATGAATACATCGAGCAAGTCATTACCCGCCATGTATCCGGACGCTTGAAAGTGGCCCCTGAGCACACTTCAGACGCTACTTTAAAAGTGATGCGCAAGCCTTCTTTTCAGTACTTCCACAAGTTCAAAGAAAAGTACGACCGCTTGTCAGCCAAACACGGGCTCAAACAACAACTCATTCCGTATTTTATTTCCTCGCATCCGGGTTGTGAAGAAATGGACATGGCAAACCTCGCCGCAGAAACCAAAGACATGGGCTTTCAATTAGAGCAGGTACAAGATTTTACGCCTACTCCCATGACAGTTGCCGAAGTGATTTACTACACAGGTGTACACCCATATACACTAAAGCCAATCCGCACGGTTAAAACCAGAGAAGAGAAACTCAACCAAAACCGTTATTTCTTTTGGTATAAAAAGGAAAACAAAGACTGGATTCGCCAACGCCTACAAAAAGCCAAGCGCCCTGACCTTCTTGAAAAATTAATCGAGCAACCGCAAGGCAATGAACCAACGGTGCCAAAGTGGCTAGCTGAAAAGCGCAGAAGAAAAGGATAAGACCAAACATTTTGGCCTTAACCAAACCTTTTTTGAAATTTTTCGTCTTTATGAAGGTTAGAACAAACAACCTCTATGAAGACACGTTTTACATTATCACTTCTAGGCTTATTTTTACCACTTTCTATTTTTGCACAAGAACCAGCTGAGGCTGTTGCCGAAGAAGAAAACTACGAAGAACCCGCAATTACTTTTTCATCAACCCGTGTGGTGAATGGCCATTCGGTTGAAACGCTTGAAAAAGGCACCTATGAATTTCGCATCGAGCATCGTTTCGGTGATATCGCTGGTGTAAATGGAGGTGTTCAAAATATGTTTGGCTTCGATAACTTATCAGACATGCGCATCGCCCTTGAGTATGGCATTACCGATCAACTCATGGTTGGTTTTGGCCGCGCAAAAGGCACAGGCGCTCCGTATCGTTCTTTAGTGGACGGCTTCGTTAAATATAAGGTCATTAGCCAAGAGGCAAAAAAATCTCCAATTTCTATTACAGCCGTGGCAGGTTCGAGTTTTACTTACATGACCGCATCTGAAGATCTTGGCGTAGTTACGCATTTCCCAAAGGTGGTTCATCGGCTTAACTATTTTGCACAAGTCAATATTGCGCATCATTTCGGTGACCGCGGTGCCATTCAACTCATGCCCACGCTGGTTCACCGCAATTATGTAGCCAACACCGATGTCAATGATTTATTTGCACTCGGAGTTGCGGGTCGTCTGCGCTTGACTTCTCGTTTTGCATTAATTGGAGAATATTATTACGCTTTCAATGGCACTCAGTTTAGACAAGCGGGTTTTACAAATAGCGGCGCCATTGCATTAGAGTGGTTTACTTTCGGCCATAACTTCACGATTAACCTCACTAACTCTGGTGGCATCGGCGAAACTCAATTCATTCCTTACACAACCGAACAATGGAAAAAAGGTCAGTTTCGTTTTGGTTTCACGGTTGGCAGGAAATTTGTAATTGAATAAATTTTAAAATAAACGAGTTATGAAAAACTTCCGCATTACCTTACTAACTGTTTTTAGCTTTTTGTTCTTGAGCGCATTTACCTTAATTGCACTCGAACACTATGAAGTTACCCAAGATTTTTCCCTAGAATTCAAGAGCAAAGATCCATCAGGTTCGTTTAAAAAAATGGAAGGCCAAATCGAATTTGACGAAAAGGACCTTTCTAAATGTAGCTTTGATTTAAAAATTGATGTGCGTTCTATTTCTACAGGAAATGGCATGATGACCAAAAAATCACAAACTCCAGAATGGTTTGATGCCGTGAAATATCCTTACGCTAAATTTAAATCAACCAAAGTGGAAAAGAAGGATGCAAATACCTACAATATCTTTGGTAACCTCACCATTAAGGGGATCACTAAACCTGTAACCGTTCCGGCAACCTATAGCAAGGCAGGTAATAAAATCACGCTAAAAGGCACTTTCTTTGTAAACAGACTTGATTTCAAAGTCGGTAAAAAAAGCGAAGCGGTTCCAGATCAAATGAAAGTCAATTTTGAAATCCCTGCACTTAGTAAATAATCTATACATGAAAGCAACACTCTTTTTTATTGTCGGTATAATCATCTGTTCATCTTGTTCATTTGCACTTTTTTCTTGTTCTAAAGATAAGGTAACGCCCACCGAAATCCAGTGCAATACAACCATTTCTTTCTCGAATGATATTGTGCCTATCCTACAAGAAAAGTGTATCAGTTGCCATGATCAGGGCAATGCTTCTGCGGGCTATGACTTTAGTTCTTATACTGCTGTTTCTGCCAACGCCAATGCAATTCTAGGTTCAATGAAGCAAGATGGTTACCAACTAATGCCGATTGGCGGCCCCGCATTACCAGATTCAACAATCCAAAAAATAGCATGCTGGATTTCTCAAGGCAAGCTTGATAATTAACAAACTCAAATACTTTAATCACTACAAAATGAAAAAAACAATTTTACCAATTGCCATTGCGCTTGTAACCTTTGGTTTATTTTCTTTCAAAAGCAATGCGCCTTCTGGCTTTCAGGCCGCTCCGCTAGATGCTAACGGCCCAGCAGGCGGAAAAACAGGTGCGCCCGGAGAACAAAACTGTACTAGTTGCCATAGTGGTGCTACTCAAAATGGAGCCAACGAAAATTTATTAGTTGTCAATAACGACATTGGTTTTGGTATTACACAATATACGCCAGGAGCAAGCTATGCGGTTAATTTGTCAATGGCTAGCAATCCTGCAAAAAAGGGATTTCAAGTTACGGCATTAAATGCTGCCAACACAATGGCGGGGAACTTTGTCGCTGGCGCAAATACGCAAATCAAGACAGCAACCATTTCTGGTGGGCAACGCAAATACGCTACACACAAAAGTTCTTCAAATACTTCGGCAACTCAAACCTGGAACTGGACCTGGGAAGCACCGGCTACAGAACAGGGCGCCATTACTTTCTATGTGGCCACCAATAAAGCCAATAATAATGGCAATGACAACGGTGATATCATCTATTTGTCGCAGCACGTCTTTTTAAATGACGACGTCAGTGTTGAAGAACTGGAAGTCGAAACAAATTTCAATGCAGGATACTCAATTGATAAAAATGCAGTTTATATTGAATATTCAACGCTATCTATTGCATTAACAAGCTTGAACGTGGTTGACTTAAACGGAAAGTCAGTATTTGCAAAGAAATTAGGCGCTTCAACCATTGGTACAAACAAGACTTTTGTTGGCTTACCATCAGGCCTTCCTGAAGGTTTTTATGTAGTGCATTTCTTTGTAGGAAATCAAGCGTTTTCTAAAACAATCAGCGTACAACATTAATAATGAAGGTTTGCCGCTCTTTCGGCATAAAAACCTTTGTCTTCAATAATACTCAATCTGAGGCTGCTAAATGCAGCCTCTTTTTTTTGCTGTTGGTATACTAATAACAGGTACCAATTCGCCTCTTCCATAAAATTCGAAAAGTCGATAGTTTTCAATTTAAGTAGTCTGTTTTCCGCTTGTTCAAATTGCATCAAATTAAAAGTACTGAGTGCACCATAAAATAATGCGTTGGCATCGTCTGGGTATTCAGCTAAAATCTGATCGCACTTTAACAAGCATAATTTGTAATCGTTTTTTGCAAAATTTTCAAGGGCGCTACTTAATAAATTGATGTACGGAATAGATATTTCTTCATTTTCTTCACTGGCTTCGTTGATTTCTCTGCCATAAAAATTTGATTTGCGGTAGTACTTGTAGTCGATTACCTTAAAGTTTTTAATCAAGAGTTCTCTTCCTATTTTGCGCTTAAGTTCCTTCTTTGAGTCGTTGTTTGTTTGAATGGGTTTTAGAGGCAATTGTTGCATCGGCGAAATTGGCGCTACCTGCTGCTCTTGGTCATTTCGTTTTAAAACGAAATCACTTGAAACAATAAGTGGATTAATGCGCTTCTGACTACTAAGTGGCGCTAGGCTTTTTAAATCTTTAGGTTGATGAATTTTTATTTTGGCTACCAATGATTTTTTTGGCAGTTCTTTTTGCATTGGTTCTTTTTCAATTTCTTGAGGCCTCCAAAGTACACTTAATAGAATAATAAGCCCAAGTCCAATGATAAGTGATGGCATTGCAAATTTCCTTCGCTTTGCGCTAAAACGTTTGTCAATTCCTGAAAAATGAGACCATCCTTCCGGATTTTCAATGTATCCTTCTACTGCATCCATGACGAGCTCATCATCTGAGTGCTGTTTCTCAAATGCATGCTTATCTTTTTGATTTTGGCTCAAAAGATATTTTTCGAATGCTGCTTTAGTTGCTTTCATTATTACTGTTTTGCTCCATCATTATCTTTAAGTTCCTTTTTCCATTTTGTAGATGGCTTTTTACTTCTTTAAAGCTCAGTTGGGTTTTATTCATGATTTCTTCATAGCTCAGCTGCTCGATAAAAAACAAGTGAATGCATTCTTTTTGAACAGGCTTTAATTGCTCCATCACTTTTTCGAGTAAGTTCAACTGTTGTTCTTTCCATAATAGTTCTTCTTGAGCTTCATCCGATGCAGCACCAACCGTATGCCCCATAGCATTTTCATCCAAGGAAACTCCCGATAACTTTTTTGCTTTTCTAATAAACTGAAGGGCTTCATTTCTAGCGACGGTATGCAACCACGGTTTCAGTTGTTGTATTTCATGATGCATAAGGAGCTGAGGTAATTTAGCGAAGAGGTCCATTAATAAGTCTTCAGCTGCGTATTTATCTTTAGTATATTTTAGAAAGACACCATATATAAGATGTCCGTAGCGCAGAAAAAGCTCATCGATGCATCTAGGCCATTGCTTCTGCTTGTATAATTGCAGCACAGCAGCGTCATCAAGACCACTTAAATATTTCCTTTTATTCCAGACCATCTGTTACAAAGATGCTGAAAAACCTAGGTTTCCACAAAAAATTTCAAAAAAGTGAAACCTTCCAAATGCTTGATCGTTAGACTACTTGTCTCTACGCAATTATTTTTTTTAAAAATTTCTTTCAAAAAATTGTTGCAGAACCAAAAAGAGTACATATCTTTGCACCCCGCAATTGAGACAACGGTCTTACTGAAAAGCGGAAAGCTAAGAAGGGTTAAGAGGAGCGAAAGCTTTTTTAACTGACTAAAGAAAAAGTTCTTTGAAGTATTGAGAAATAAGGAAACAGCGTTTTTAAGAATAAAAACAAACATACTCGAGCTCTTAAAATTCGAAG
>JACCDV010099225.1_pt1 | contig 15794 bp, 10 predicted proteins | sample 7446131 | NCBI WGS metagenome assembly JACCDV01 (sample SAMN15323448, study PRJNA562643) | freshwater metagenome | isolation source: river surface water | place: USA:Blue River Watershed | collected 2017-08-17 | reverse complement strand
TTTCAAATGCACCTAAAAACGAAATACCAAATAAGATAAATATGGTAAAGAAGAGCATATTCGGAATCCAGTGCGTACTCAAGAAGTTCGCAAAACTAGCTCCTGCGAAGAAGGCTAATAGCGTTCCGAAAAACACATAGATCAACACGATAAATCCACCGTACAAGAACGCTAGGCCTTTACCGCCTTTTTGTTTGGTAAAGAAACTCACGGTCATCGGTATCAATGGATAAACACATGGAGTTAAAAGAGCTAGGAATCCGGCACCTAAGGCAATCCAGAAGAAAGCAAATAAGGATTCCTCTTGTGGTGCTTGAACGGATGGAACCGTAGGAGCAACAGGAGCTGTTTGTACTGCTGGTGCTTCTACCACCGAATCCACAGAAACTGGAGGGGCGGACGCCGTGTCTTTTCCTGCGATAACTTCCGCCTTGCCCTCTAAACTAAATGTCCCCCTGATAGGCACACAAAGTCCAGAAACATTCGAGCAAGACTGTGAATCATAGGAACCCTCGATTTTAAACTCCGGGGCGGTAATTTTAATCTTTTGACGAAATTCCCCTTGACCCGTAAAATAGGTATAAGTACCATTCCAAATCTCTGTGTCGTTTTTCGAATGTGGGTTAATGGCTTTTAATCCACCAATGGTTTGATATCCGGTACCCGGCTTGAAAGTTACGGTGGTCACCGTGGGGCCTAAATCTTTGTCAAAATCAGATGAATATAGATACCAGTCCTTTTCGATAGCCACTTTGAAAATGACCTCGGCTTGTTCCCCCACTTTCGGGTTTGCTGGCTTGATGGACCAAGACCACTTAGCGGGTGTAATCTTTTGTGCAAGAGCCGGGATGGCCATAAATGCGAACAAAAGAAAGGCGATATATTTTAATTTCATGTTTGTCTCAAAATGCAAAACCAAAATTAAGAAAAAAGCGCGGAAACGCGTGTGATATTTGTCTTATTATACCGGCTTTTCGTTTTTCAATTTGGAGAAAAAAACGTACTTTTGACCTTTCAAATTGTAATCCAGAAAGCATTTATTTTTTATGGCATCCACTTTTCCTACACAACGAGACAAAGAGATTTTTGACCTGATTAACCAGGAGGCGCATCGCCAAGAATTTGGCATTGAATTAATCGCCTCTGAAAACTTTACATCTCCTCAAGTGATGGAAGCACAAGGAAGTGTTTTAACCAATAAATATGCGGAAGGGCTTCCAGGAAAGCGTTATTATGGAGGCTGCGAAGTAGTGGATGAGGTAGAAACCTTAGCGATTGAGCGTGCGAAGAAATTATTCGGAGCTGCTTGGGCAAACGTTCAACCTCACTCAGGTGCTCAAGCGAATGCGGCCGTATTCTTATCTTTCTTGAATCCAGGTGATAAAATTTTAGGTTTTGACTTATCTCACGGTGGTCACCTTTCACACGGGTCTCCGGTGAATTTCTCTGGAAAGTATTTCCAAGCTTTCTTCTACGGTGTAGAAAAAGAAACGGGATTGATCGATTGGGACAAAGTAGAGGCGACAGCGGTTAAGGAAAAACCAAGATTGATCATTTGTGGAGCGTCTGCTTATTCTCGTGATTGGGATTATGCACGTCTTCGCGCGATCGCTGACCAAGTAGGTGCGATCTTATTAGCTGATATTTCTCACCCATCTGCGTTAATCGCGAAGGGATTATTGAATAACCCCATGCAACATTGCCACATCGTAACGACGACGACGCACAAAACGCTTCGTGGACCTCGTGGCGGTTTGATTATGATGGGGAATGATTTTGAGAATCCATTTGGGTTCAAAACATTGAAAGGTGAATTAAAAACGATGTCGGCATGTCTTGATGGCGCGGTGTTCCCAGGAACGCAGGGTGGTCCATTAGAGCACGTGATTGCGGCGAAAGCGATTGCTTTTGGCGAGGCATTAACTCCGACGTTTGAGACTTACGCGAAGCAAGTGCAGTCAAATGCGCAAGCGATGGCGAAGGCTTTCTTAGCGAAAGGATATGAAATCATCTCAGGCGGAACAGATAACCACTTGATGCTAATCGACTTACGCCCTAAAGGCTTAAGCGGTAAGTTAGCGGAGAACACCTTGATTCAAGCGGATATCACGATCAATAAAAACATGGTTCCATTCGACGACAAGTCTCCATTCGTTACCTCGGGTATACGTGTGGGAACGGCGGCGATGACCACACGTGGTTTAAAAGAATCAGATATGGCTCAAATCGTAGAGATGGTCGATAAGGCCTTGATGAGCCACGATAACGAGGCGGTATTGAAATCAATCAAAACAGAAGTAAATGAGTGGGTGAAGCAATTCCCATTATACCTATAATAACACATGGCTGCAGATCAAGATTTTGACGATTTCGACGACGATGACGCATCGGATGGCACTGAGATGTCCTTCCTAGGTCATTTAGAGGAATTAAGATGGCATATTCTGCGATCTGTTGCCTCCTTCTTTGTCTTTGCGGTGGCGGCTTGGTTCTTCCGTGAATTCATATTTAGTACGATTATTTTAGGGCCTACCAAGACGGATTTTTATACGAACCAAATCCTTTGCAAAGCCGCTGAGCTCTTCAATATGCCAAGTTTGTGCATGCAGAAGGCGGATTTTATTCTCCAAAGTAGAGAGGTTTCTGGCCAATTCATGATGGCATTGACACAATCCATCATCGTAGGTCTATTATTTGCTTTCCCCTATATGTTCCATGAATTGTGGCGCTTCATTAAGCCTGGCTTAAAAAGCAAGGAGCTGAAGGCTGCGCGTGGGGCTGTTTTTTGGGTATCCCTTTTGTTTTTTAGTGGGGTTGCCTTCGGTTATTATGTAGTTGCCCCTATGGCGATTAACTTTTTAGCTAACTTTAAATTAGATCCTACTATCCAAAACCAATTCGATATCAACGATTACATTTCGTTATTATCTATGTTGACCTTGGCTTGTGGAATCACTTTCCAATTACCCATGGTAGCCTATGTGCTATCGCAAGTAGGCATTTTAACCCCGTCCTTCATGCGGGAATACCGTAGACATGCCCTTATTGTCATTTTTATCGTGGCGGCGATCATCACCCCTTCTCCGGATGTGATTTCACAGCTTTTAGTGGCATTCCCACTACTTGGTTTGTATGAAGTCAGTATCGGCGTTTCAGGCCGTGTTCTGAAGCGTAAAATGAGAGAAGAAGAGATGGAATCGAATTCTTAATCGAATTCTCAACAACAAACGAATGAATTATTTATCGGCGGAAAACATATCACGCAACCTGGGCGAAAGATGGGTGTTTAAAGGATTATTTTTTGGCCTCCAAAAAGGTGAGAAAGTAGCCCTCATCGGAAAAAATGGCACGGGTAAAACCACCTTGATGGAATCCCTGATGGGCATGCAAACTCCGGACGAGGGAACTATTTCCATACGCAAAGGAATTCGCGTTGGCTATCTCCCGCAGAATCCCATTTTCGCCGAAAACGAACAAGTACTTAACTACCTTTTCTCGGACGATTTACCGAGCGCCGCAGCCATCAAATCCTACGAAAAAGCGATGCTTTCCGGTGATTCAAAAGAATTAGAAGATGCCTTTTCGTTAATGGAAGCTCATAACGCCTGGGATTACGAGGCACGTGCCAAGCAAATCATTAGCCGCTTGGGGATTCCAGATGGAGATCAAAAAGTATCAACTTTATCAGGGGGCCAAAAGAAACGCCTCTCCCTTGCTAAACTTTTAATCGAGAGTCCAGACATCATGATTCTGGATGAGCCGACTAACCATTTGGATATCGAAACCATCGAATGGTTAGAGGGCATCATGTCCGGACCTAATGTTACCGTTTTAGTCGTTTCCCACGACCGATATTTCTTAGACAAGGTCTGCAACAAGATGATGGAATTAGCCGACGGCTCCATCTATACCTATGAAGGCAATTACGCCTACTTCCTAGAGAAAAAAGCCGAACGCGAGGCCTCAGAGGCCAGCAGTATTTCAAAGGCGAAAAACTTATACCGCAAGGAACTCGAGTGGATGCGCAAGCAACCAAAAGCCCGTGGAACCAAAGCCCAATACCGCATCGATGCCTTCCACGAAACAGAAGAAAAAGCGAACAAAAAACTAGACGACAGCAAACTGGAATTAAACATCCAAATGTCCCGTCTTGGCAATAAGATCATCGAAATCAACCACCTGAAAAAGGCCTGGGGAGACAAGAAGATCATCAATGACTTTACCTATACCTTTAAGAAGAAAGACCGCATCGGAATCGTAGGAAAGAACGGCGCCGGCAAAACAACATTTCTACAACTCTTAACCGGATTAGAACAACCTGACTCAGGTACCATCGATCCAGGCGAAACGCTCGTGGTGGGTTATTATACCCAAATTCCCTTCGATTTCCGCCCAGAACAACGCGTCATTGATACGATTACGGAGATTGCCGAAGTTATTCCTTACGGAAAGAACGAATCGCTGAGCCCAAGCCAATTTTTGAGCAAATTCCTCTTCACTACCGCCCAGCAATATACTCCAGTAGAAAAGCTAAGTGGTGGCGAAAAGAAGCGCTTGCAATTAATGCGTGTGCTCGTGAAGAATCCAAACTTCTTGATTCTCGATGAGCCCACGAATGATTTAGACTTAGATACTTTACAACTCTTAGAAGACTTCCTAAGTGAATTCCAAGGCTGCCTTTTACTGGTTTCCCACGATCGCTACTTCATGGACAACCTAGTAGATCAATTGATTCTGGTAGAAGGTGAAGGAGAGGTTAAATTCTTTAACGGAAACTATACGGATTACCGCATTGCCTTAGAGAATAAAGAGGATGAACCAGCTGCGAAACAAAGTCCGGTAAAAGCACCAAGCACTGCAGCGCCTTCGACTGCTGCTCCCGCAGCCTCGAAAGGCCCTAAACTCAGCTTCAAGGAACAGAAGGAATTTGAGGAATTAGAAAAGGAAATGACGGTACTAGAAATAGAAAAGGGAGCCCTCGTTGAAAAACTAAATCAAGGCTCGGACGACTTTCAAATGTTAACCGATTGGGCGAATGCCATCGAAGACATCAAGAACAAGCTAGAAGAAAAAGAGCTAAGATGGCTCGAGTTATCTGAAAGAGCATAAAAAAAGCCCCGAGTGATCGGGGCTTTTTTCGTATCAGCACTAAATCTAATTCTGGAAGTGCAAATTCATTAAACCATACAACGCTCCTTCTTTCTGCTTGTCATTCACGAATACTAAATAAATATCCTGAACACCAGAAACATTAATAGGGAAATTATACGGTTTTGTTGCATTCACTTCAACAGAACCCAATAATGGTCCAGTTATGCTACCTGTTCTAAGTTCTAAAGTCCCACCTAGTGTTTGACCTGCCAGGTAGCTAGCCATGACCGATAGGTTCTTGATTCCTGTTAAATCGATGGCATCATAACGTGCATACCCTCCTGATCCATTCGCAACTAAAATTTCACCCACACCGTCCACTTTAAACTTCATTGTTTTTGATGAGGCATCTGCATTAACCGCAGGAAGCTTCGCATCGCGTAAGGTTACTACTTTCGATCCAGTCACTGGTGCAATTTTGCCAGCTCCTTTATCTGTGTACATCGCGCGGAAAATATAGGTTCCCGGCTTGCCTTTGTCTTGCGGAACATATTGTCCAGCTACTGGCTTAGATGCTTGCTTTTTGTCCGATAAACCCAAAATGTATTTCACCATCTCACGAGCATCTGCGACTGAAACTTGTGGGTGAGCCGCCATCGCATTTTCTCCCCAAACACCACCACCACCATTAATGATCTTCTTAGATAGCTCATCTATATTTTGCGAACTCGCACGGTATTTCTTACTGATATCTGTGTAAGACGGTCCCACTGACTTCTTTTCAATAGCGTGACAGGTCTTGCAATCAGATAAATCAATTAAGCGCTTACCTGCTGAGAAGGAAGTATTTGCTTGGTGACCTTGTGCGATGACCGTTTTGTCAAATCCTTCTAAGTAATCGATTTGCATCACTACTTCATCCTCAGTAATTTTTTTATTAGCAAGGCTTCCATCTTCTTTATCCTGAACCGACACCTTATACGAGACTGGTTTATCATTCCAATAGAAAGATTTGTTCCCTTCAATTGTAACGTCTACCGCTGGCACTTCATTCCCGGCCGTGATTTTAATTACCTCAGATTTTGAATTCCCGGCCGCATCTTTCACTGTTAATCTTACATTGTACACACCTGGCTTAGTAAATACGTGTATTGGATTAGCAGCCGTACTTGTAGCACCATCTCCAAAATTCCAACTGTATTTGATCGCGTCTCCATCATAATCAACAGTTCCAACGGAAGAGAATTTTGCTTTTAAAGGCAAAGCCCCTACTGCTTTGTCCACAGTCACCATCACTTTAGGAGTTCTATTACCCGCGTTGTATTCAATTTTAAATAAAGCTGCCTCCTCACTAGCGGCAAACCAGTTAGGTCCGTATTCTAAGCCGTACATCGTACCATTCTTATCAAACTCTAAATCAATCGGATGAGAGAAATTCGTATTAGGAAGGAAACGCTCCATCTGAACGAAATCACCTTTATCATTCATTGAAACCGTATAGATTAAATCACGGGACCAATCATAGGCGAAGAACTTGCCATCATAATAGGCTGGGAATTTAGTCTTGGAAGTTGCTGGAAAATCGTCTCTGTAATAGATAGGACCAGCCATCGCATTACGAGAGCCTTTAGAAATAACCGGACCAAACTCAGGAGAATCTACATAAGGATAGTAGATGAACGCTTTTTGAGCTGCTGGTAAATGAGAAAATCCTGTATTATGAGGCGAGGTGTTGATAGGTGCTTTGGGATTAAACGTGGCCCAAGTGCTATCATTTGCAAAATCACGCTGGTTGTAGGGACGGTTATCCGCCACAAACAAGGGCCAACCGAAATAGCCTGCCTGACGCGCTTGATTCACTTCATCATGTCCACGAGGACCATATTTCTTCGAATCTTCACCCGCGTCCGGACCTACTTCACCCCAATACAAGAAGCCTGTGCGCTTATCCACCGAAATTCGGTATGGATTACGATTACCCATCACATAAATTTCTGGTTTCGCATGGTAAATTCCTGCAGGATACAAATTCCCTTCTGGAATTGTATAACCACCTTCTGGAGTAGGTTTAATACGTAAAATCTTTCCTCTTAAATCATTCGTATTTGAAGAAGAAGCACGCGCATCCCAACCTGAACGACCTGGACGATTATCCATAGGTCCATAACCGTTGGAATCAAAAGGATTGGTGTCATCACCAGTTGATAAAAACAAGTTTCCTGATTTATCCCAAGCAATCGAACCACCTGTATGGCAACATCCGTCACGCTTTACAGGCACACGTAATAATACCTTTTCAGTATCCATTAGTAAGGTATCCTTCACGTCATCATACGTAAAACGAGATAAATGTTGCGCCGTATCCGCTTTCCCCGTTTGTGGAGAATAAAACAGGTATATCCAGTGATTTTTATTATAATCTGGATCGATATTAACGCCCATTAAACCATACTCGAATTTAGAGAATACATCCAAATCAGCCACAACTTTCGTCTTTCCTTTCTTAGGGTCATACATTTTTAATTTACCCTTACGCTCTCCAAAAAACACCTTTCCTGCATCCGTCACAGCTAATTCCGTTGGCTCATCTAAACTGCGATCTAAAACAATTTTGTTAAATCGATTCTCCTCTGGAGGCAATTCAGAACGTAATTTCTTCGTGTAATCTTGAGCTCTTCCAGAAGCTAACCATTGCAAAGCTCCCCAAATATGTTGTACCACAAGAGGCTCTTCAAATGACTCATGTGTATGTCCCCAGTTCGTATAAAAGGCACGACCACCATCGTATTCGTGGTACCAAGCCATTGGGTGAAAATCTCCCATTTTACCATCCTTGTATGACTTTTCGTCAACCGTGATTAACACCTTAACGTCTTTGTTGAAGTTCTTCGTATCGTAAAATTCGTCCGTGCGATCGAATGTTTCCGGCATGTGCGCGGTTGAAATATGGGTACGGTCAACCGCTGTAAAAGTTCCTTTTTGCACATTCGGACGACCCGGATGGGATGCAAATTGGCCACCAGCTAATTTCGTATACCAAGCCCAATCGTATTCAGTATCAGTCGCAGCGTGAATCCCGAAATAGGCTCCCCCTGCTTGGATATAGCGCTCAAAAGCGATTTGCTGCGCATCGTTTAAAACATTACCTGTCGTATTTAAGAAAATAACAATTCGATATTGTTTCAAATTTTTCTCCGTGAAGTTGGCTGCATTCTCAGTCGTATCGACAGAAAATCCCTTTTCTTTCGCCATCTTAAATAAGGCGACTTGACCCGGCTTAATGGAGGAATGGCGGTACCCTTTCGTTGAAGAAAAAACCAAAATTTTCTTACCTGTTAATGGATTAGTTGCCTGAGCAAAAACAGAAAGACTTGAAACAAAAAGGGCAATGATAAGGGTGATTCGGAGAATTCCGAACGAAGTATTTTTCATAATAACTATCAATAGGTTTGAGACAAAGTTAGGTCAAAACAGAAATTTTCGGCTACATTTAAGAAAAAATTTCTCAAATCAAGCAATGAAAAAATATATCGCAACTCTGGCACTCGTTTTCGCCTCGTTTTTTGCCTTTTCTCAAGTCTCTTGTTGCTTCGTAAAGAAAGACGAAATGCAGCTTTTGGCCTCTAATAAAAATTTTGTTAAATCACACGCACTACCGAAGCCCTACCATCACGTCAGTAAAGCAGGTGGAGTGATGGTCGAATTTAAGACGCCAGATGATCAGATGGCGAAAGGATTTTACATCCCTGCTGATAAGCCTTCTGATATAACCTTATTCGTTTTTCAAGAATGGTGGGGTTTAAATGACCACATCAAAAGAGAAGCAGAACATTTCTACAGCACTTTAGGCAATGTCAATGTGTTAGCAATTGATATGTACGATGGAAAAGTGGCGACTACAAGAGAAGATGCCGCAAAATATATGGGAGGTGCGAATCCGGCTCGTTTAGAAGCGATCATTAAAGGAGCCATTGCCTATGTGGGACCGAAAGCGAAGATTGCGACCGTGGGATGGTGTTTTGGTGGAGCTTTATCCTTGAAAGCATCCATTTTAGCGGGTAAACAAGCGGCAGCCTGTGTGATGTATTATGGAATGCCAGTAAAGGATGTCGAGCAATTGCGTTTATTACAAACAGATGTCTTGGGGCTATTTGCAGGGAAAGAGCAATTTATTAATCCGACGGTTGTGAAGGAATTCGAAGCCAACATGAAAACAGCTGGTAAGGGAATCCAGACAAAAATCTTCGATGCGCAACACGCTTTTGCGAATCCTTCGAACCCAGCCTATGATAAAGCAGCTACGGAAGAGGCTTGGGGATTAGCGATCAATTACTTTAAAGCACGTTTAAAATAATGCGTTATCTACTACTTATTCTCTGTGTCGGCTTTCTTGCTGGCTCCTGTGCGAGTCAACGCCAGCCAAAGCTTTACAAGAAAAAATGGTCCTTATTTAAGAAAAACGACTGTGACTGCCCAAACCTCAAATAAGTGGGTTTAGGGCAGAGGCAGCCGGTAATCCTGGAGCTAAACCCTGTAACCAACGCTGGCGGTCATCCTCTTGATTAGGGTTTAATGGCTCAATAATATGCGCCTCCGCGTCCATATAGATGATGGTCATTACCTCCCGCATTTTGTTTGATTCATTCCCTGGGGCATTGTGTAGCGTCCAACCCAAGTGGAAAGTGGCGTCGCCGGCCTTCATGGATTTTTGAGCCACAATTTCATATCCTTGTTTTTTAACGTATTCTCCTATCAAAGATTCAGATTCGTCTGATATTTCTAATTTAGGTAGGTCTGCTCCAGAAGACTTAGAGGCAAAAGTGAGCATTCCCATTCCTTCCTCAATATCAACCAAGGGCATCCACATCGTTACCGTTTTAGGTGTATCGATGGGCCAATAATATTGATCTTGATGCCATGGCGTATGTCCTCCACCCGGCTCTTTAAACAGCGCTTGGTCATGGTAAAGGCGAACATTTTTAACCCCGAGTAATTGCGCAGCTACCCCCGCAAAGCGCTTCGCCAAAGTAAACTCCTTCACCGTTTCTGAAGTTTCCCACAGATTCATCATCTGTAAAAATGCTTTCCCGTAGGTATCCCGCTCTTCCATGGGTTTTTGCTGAGCTCGAAAGTCCGCCGCCCAATCTAGAATCGCTTGGCGGTAGGGTTGTAATTCTGCAGCTGAAATTAAGCCCGGAATGTAGGCGTGGCCGTTTTCTTCGAAATAGGCTATATGAGCGGGTGAAACGGAGAAATTTTGTGATAGCATCTTTTTTTTCTTGCAAAGATTTTAAAAATTATTTCAGCAGTCTACCTTTATTTTGGCCAAAAAAGATGCAATTTTACCCTTCTGTGAATTAAAGTTCCTCAATAGGCTAAAATTATATGAAAGCACAGCTCGAACAACTCAGCTCCGGATTTCAAATCAAACATGTGAAACAAGCTCGTTTTGATGCACCTTACCATTTTCATCCTGAGTTAGAATTAACCCTAATCATTGCCGGGGAAGGGAAACGTTTTGTAGGGAATCAGATTAGCGATTTCAGACCAGGGGACTTAGTACTTTTAGGAGAAAACTTACCCCATTGCTGGCAAAATCACCGGAAAGATTGGTTGCTAGATGAGCTAGAATCAGATGGTGCACAAGCGCTGGTTATTCATTTTCGACGTGATTTTTTAGGTGAAGATTTTCTCTCAAATGAGGCTTGTATTGGATTGAAAAACCTATTAGAAAAAGCCAAAACTGGATTCTCCATCGTAGGACCTACACAAGATCGCATCGCAAGAGAAATGTTAGCACTAGTAGACATGCCTCCATTCCCACAACTAATCTCCTTTTTGCAAATACTACATACAATCGGAATTTCAACAGCAGATGTTCAGCCTATTGATACCACTGAAGGGAACTATGCGATCGCAGAAGGCGACTTAGAACGAATTAACAGGGTTTATGCCTATGTAATTGCGAATTATACGCAAGATGTTCACTTAGATGAGGTAGCGCATTTGGCGAATATGACCGAAACGGCTTTCTGCCGTTATTTCAAGAAAGTGACCAATAAGACCTTTGTAGAATTAGTGACCGAATTTAGGGTAAAACATGCTTGTACTTTATTGCGAACGACGAATAAGCCGATGATAGAAGTGTGTTTTGAGAGCGGTTTTGGAAATCTATCTCATTTTAATAAACAGTTCAAAACCTGGATGAAAACCCCGCCACTTCAATACCGTAAAATGGTCAAAGAATGGCACTAGGCCTTTTTCTTCTCAGGAAATGCTAGGCTTAATAAAATACTGATCGTCAAAATCCCAACGATTACTGCTAAAGAAGAAAGCGTCCCAAATCCCCATTCCTCTAACTTCGAATGAGCCAGCATTTTTCCCCCAACAAAGCTCAACAAGACGCCTAAACCCATCGGTAAGAAGCGGAATAAGCCCATTAAACTAGACAGAAAAAAGAAAAGTGAACGTAGGCCCATCACGGCAAAAACGTTCGAAAAGAAGACAATATACGGGTCTTTCGAAATAGAAAAAATCGCTGGAATCGAATCTACTGCGAAAATAATATCTGTAAAAGCAATTACCACAACCACGACGAAAATGGGTGTGATAAACAGCTTGCCCGTGTTCTTCATCCGAACGAAGAAATGACCGATCACGTTTCTTCTGTACACATTGAAAAAACGAGATAATAAACGGACTACAGGATGATTAGCCGTATCAATCTCTTCTTCCTCCTGTTTCGAAAACAAAATCTTCACACCTGTATAGACCAAGAATGAACCGAAAACATAGATAATCCAATCAAACTTTTGCAATAGAGCCGCACCTAGGAATATAAAGACTAAGCGCAAAATAATCGCTCCCAAGATTCCCCAAACAAGGATTTTCTTGTAGTAACGCTTTTGAACACCGAAAGAATTGAAGATTAAAATAAAGACAAACACATTATCAGCCGAAAGGGAATATTCGACAAGATAGCCGGTGATAAATTCGAGCGACATGTTATTTTGAAAAGCAGCAAGTGCTTCATAGTAGGAACCTGGCCCTAAATCAATATGAGATGCATAGGCCTGCTGAACCGCTTTTAGACTTTGCATATCTGTAATTCCATGCACCATCGCGCCATTATAACCAAGGAAAATGTAGAACATGATCGCTAATAAAACCCACATCCCGGTCCAAAAACCCGCTTCCTTGAAAGATACTTCTTCACTGGTATCCTTCTTAAAGATGCCTAGGTCGATCAACATGACAGCCATCACACCCACTGAAAAAAGAAGAAAAAATAGCGTTTCGCTCATAAATATTTAATTTTACACTTTGGCCGCACAAAGGTCGCAAAAATAGCTTAGAAATTTTATGTACGAAGGTAAAAAGGTCATCGTCGTTATGCCCGCATACAAGGCAGCGCTCACCCTGGAAAAGACATACCACGAAATTCCGCACGATTGGGTGGACGAGGTGATTTTAGTCGATGACCACAGCCCAGATAATACGGTGGAGGTGGCGAAAGCTGTGGGGATAAAACACGTCATTCGCCATGATAAAAACCTCGGTTACGGGGGAAATCAAAAGACCTGTTATACGAAGGCTTTAGAATTAGGTGGTGACATTGTCATCATGTTGCATCCCGATTACCAATACACCCCTATGCTTTTAAAAGCGATGATTTCGATCATCGGAAATGGTTTGTACCCTGTCGTATTCGCGTCCCGTATTTTAGGTAAAGGTGCCTTAAAAGGTGGTATGCCTATATACAAGTACATCGCGAATCGCTTATTAACTTTATTCCAAAATATCTTAATCGACCAAAAGCTGTCTGAATACCACACTGGTTACCGTGCCTTCTCGAAAGAAGCATTAGAAGCCGTGAAATTTACAAAATGCGACGATGATTTCATTTTCGATAACCAAATGGTCTTACAGCTTTTCTGGAAAGGTTTCGAAGTAGGCGAAGTGACTTGCCCGACGAAATACTTCGATGAAGCCTCCTCTATCAACTTCAAACGCAGCTCGATTTATGGATTGGGCGTACTTTGGTATTCAATCCGATACCGCCTCGCGAAATGGGGATGGAAATGGGATTTAATGAGCTAATAAAAAAGCCTCAGACTTTCGATAGATCTGAGGCTTTTTTATTACGGCGAAAACGCTTTTAGAAGCGAATACTTGCTCCTAGCAAGAAATTAAATCCGGCTTGCGGATAATAGAAGTTCTCCGTCGTGGTAGCTCCACCATAGCGGTAGGAATAGGTATATCCATTAGATGAATACTGCTCATTTAATACATTATTCAACAATAGCGTGAAAACAGGACCTTTCTTCAATGTGTATTTCAATCGAATATCGTGTGTATTGTAAGCTGCAAGCGAACGAGCATCATCTGAGGTATTATCCAAATACTGCTTCCCTACATATTTTCGTAAAAGACTTGCTTCAAAAGCACCTGCTGTGTAAGTCAAGGTACTTCCGTAAATGAATGATGGAGAATAAGCAATATCCGTATTTCCATGATTAATCACAATCTGATCATAGGTATCATAATCAACTAAAACTTCTTTGAAGTTCTGAATCCGATTTTGACTTAGAGTTACATTGCCACTCCAAACTAGGCGCTTTGAAATCTGGTAGTTCAGCACGGTCTCTAAACCTAGGCGATAACTCTTTTCCACATTCGTACGAATCGCATCGCCAGTCGAATTAACAGCTCCAGTTAAAACTAACTGATCCTGGTAGTTCATGAAATAGCCATTTATCTGCAATCCATATTTTTGGCCTGAACGCTCATAGCCTAACTCGTAATCTTGCAGATATTCCGGACGAGGAGCCCCAGCCGCATTATCTACAAAATCCTGGCGACTCGGCTCTTTACTTCCCGCTGAGACAGAACCATACACTTTCGATTTTTCTGATAATTGATGTGTTAGTCCAAATTTAGGATTGAAAAAGGAATAGGTATTATCAGAATCCAATTGTAAATACTTATCAGCCGTTCCAAACATACGATAACCCACGGTACGGTATTGTACATCCACATAGGCATTCCACGCAGAAGATAAATTAATATTCCCCTTCGCATACAAATTCAAGTCCGTTTTTTGAGATCGACTTCTATACCATTCTGTTCCTGGAGAAGGATCCACTAATACGCCAAAATGACGTCCCACATAGCGATTCCAAGCTCCTCCAAAAGTGAATTTGAATTTTTGAGATCCAGCGTAATTCAAGGCAAAAGTCGAGCCATAAAAGTCATTATCTAGCCATTTTCTACGAATCACATCAGCCGTTTCTCTAGAATTAATGATATAATTAGACATATTTGATCCCGGCCTAAACTCTTCGAAATAACCTCTTCCATACGTATAATGAGCGTTTAAGTCTAGATTCCACGCATCAGTTAAGCGGTGGTTAGTGATTAATTGCAGGTGATCTTGGGTATAATTATCCGTCTGATTATCATAAGTATAATAATTGTAGGTTCGTCCACTATTTAACAAATTATCTGCATCTTTTTTAGAGCTAAAATTACGATTGATAAATTCTTGCATTTCTGAAACCGACCCATTGATTCGACTTTCCGGAGTGCCATACCAAGCTTGATAAGTCTTTTCTGTACCAACAAAGTAATTTAAACGCATGAAGCTTTTTTTGCCAAAATAACCCGCAGAAAAATACGCAGATAGTAAATTAGATGAGGCGCGGTCAATAAAACCATCGGATACGATGCGTGATAATCGACCATCTAGTGTAAACTTCCCTCCTAATAAGCCTGATCCTCCTTTGATCGTTGTTTTTAGGGTTCCAAAAGATCCCCCGGAGGCATGCACCTCTCCATACGCCTTAGACTCAAAGGTATTCGTTTGCATATTCACCGATCCACCAAAAGCGCCGGCACCATTCGTAGACGTTCCTACCCCGCGCTGGATTTGTACTGAATTTACAGAGCTTGCAAAGTCCGGCATATTCACCCAGAAAGTACCTTGCGACTCAGAATCATTAATGGGAATTCCATTTACCGTTACATTCACACGTGTCGCGTCGGAACCCCGAATACGAATTCCCGTATAACCAATTCCGGCCCCCGCGTCGGAAGTTGTCACCACAGAGGGGGTAAAATTTAACAAAATGGGCATGTCTTGACCTAGGTTTGACTTTCCTAACTCTGCTGCAGACATATTCGAATAAGCCATCGCTGAATTTTCATCCGCCCGAGTAGCACGAACCACTACCTCGTCTTGTAAGTAATTGGATTTTTTAAGCGCAATACTCTTCGATTGAGAAACTTTGATTTCCACTGGATCATATCCTACGAAACGCACTTGAAGAATAGCATCAGAGGAGGCAGAGAGAATGAATTGTCCTTTCGCGTCGGTCACATTCCCTTTCGGACTTCCTTTCACAGAAACCGATGCCCCCCATAAGGGTGCTTTAGTATCCTGATCAAAAACAATCCCTTGGATTTTCTGATTTTGTGCAAATAGCAATTGCACACTTAAAATAAGCGTAATGATAAGCGTTGTTGCCTTTTTCATTTTTATTGATTTTAGCAACAGGTAAAGGAGCCAAATCCTGTCATGATTTAACTTTTTAACCCTTACATTGACGATTTTTTCTGAGTTTTCAGCGCTAAAAACTCGACAAAATCCCTTCGACGGCACTACCCGCATCAGGTTCAATGGGTATAATCTCAGCCTTTTTTAG
>JACCDV010728530.1_pt1 | contig 15800 bp, 31 predicted proteins | sample 7446131 | NCBI WGS metagenome assembly JACCDV01 (sample SAMN15323448, study PRJNA562643) | freshwater metagenome | isolation source: river surface water | place: USA:Blue River Watershed | collected 2017-08-17 | reverse complement strand
TAGCCAATAATTTAACTTGCACCCCAGATAAGAATTGGAATGTTTTATTTGCTAGGGAAATACTAAAGAAAGCGAGTGAGAAATGAAATATCAAATCAGCAACACAGCATCAAATCCGCGTTGGGTTGATAACTATGTACTGCATCACGTTATAACACCAGTACACAACGAACTCAAAGCCACAGGTCAACTTAATCTTTTCTACAGCAATACCGAAATAGAGCGCAACAAGATGTGTGTCAACACTGCCAAAAACTTAGGCGTTGCTGATGTATTCTTAGAAAACAATCAAGTCTGGATCGATATTCCTGAAACAGCCGATACCATGATGTGGATGCTGACAGCATGAACTATGAAATAACTCAACTGGATCGCAGACATGCATGGTACGGCCAATTTGCCTACATGATTGAGTTCAAAAAAGCTCGTAGCTGGAACAAGAGTACTAGCACAGGTGTATTGGAGTTTGATCGTGCTCGACGTTGGTTCAATGAAAAATTTGGCTGGAGTCAGGATGTGGAAACACGTTCGCAAATAGGTGCGGTGCGTGCTCAACTCAAAGAAGACTATACCCGAGATTTTAACTTATATTGGGCTTATAGTATCAAGTATGATGAATATCGTATCTATGTACAGTCCGATAAAGAACTAAATTGGTTTACTTTGAGTCACCCAAAAACAGTAGAATGAACGCAAGACAAAAGCGACGCAGTATCAGATACTGGCGATACACTGTGGAACTATATGATTCAATGGAGTTAGACATTGACCGTTGTAACTGGTTGGTCAAAAACTTCGGTCGCAACAACAAAGGTATTAGATATGTTTGGGCCAGTTGGAATCCCACATATTATCAGTTTCACCACGAAAAAGATTATGTGGCTTTTGTGTTGCGTTGGGCACAATGAAAAAGAATAGATTTGTTATGGCTGGTAGCCCAATGAGCAAAGACGTATTGTTGCTAATTGAGGACTATGCCTGGTGGGTAGAAAACGATCAGGAAATTACTATGTGGATGGACGACAATTTGCCACGTGGCAAAAATCATCAAACGGGTATGGTCATAACTTTTGACAACGAACAACAGCGTCTTATGTTTATGTTGAGGTGGATGTGATTCGAACTTCCTTTGATGAACTCGGTGATGCATATCGTCGTGCCAGTAAGATCATAATGGCTATGGAACCTGTGACTCCCCGAATTATGGGTGCCCTATGGCGTGAACATTTTGGACTATATCATAAGCACTCAAAGGATATGTTTGGCCATTATGAATACTGGATTGAGTTTCCAGACGAGCGTGACTACACTGCTTTTATGTTGAGATTCTCATAGTGGGCATAATTAACGGCAAACTGTATCGTGTCAAAGAGATTGATCATTTTCCGGATTATCTTGACTTTGAGCCTGTGGTTGATCCCAATTACTTTGACATAGCTCGTGACGAAGATATGGATACTGTAGAACTCTGGTGCCGCCAACATCAGTGTGGCAAACGAACAGGACACAGTAGATTCTTTTTTGAAACAGCAGAACAAATGACTATGTTTCGGTTGAGGTGGTCATGAGCGTAGCAGCCAGTGATCGATCCGGCATCAGTTGGCGAGCGTTGGATCGTGCTAGACAGCATTACAGAGAAGAATTTGGTCCTCATTTCAGCCCGGAACACTATCAAGATTGGATGCTACACCAGTGGGGCATCTATCATAGATTTAGTGGCATCAGTATTGATGACAAGCAAAAATACACAATGTTCTTGTTGAGGTTTGGATGATTCAGGCAGAAGTCACACTGTTGTTAGCCGACATCGAGCGTGTAGTACAAACCGAAGAAGTTATTGATCTATGGTTGCTGGACAACATAGGTGCTCTTGCCCCTCACAGAGATCAGGTAGATGATGAACACCCTTGGTGTGTCACTCGCAGATGGGCAGAAAACATCTATCATTTTGCTCGAGAGAGTGATGCTACACTGTTTAAGTTGAGATGGGTATAATGGCTGGCATACCTGATCCAATGTTAGATATGTTTTTACAACTAGAAGAACAAGGTTGGACCATAGTCAACATGGCTGAGTACGAACCCAACATTGCGCCTATAGCCGCTTGGTGTAGATTTACATTTGGAGACATGTTGATCAATCCTGATGTGGACGTCAGTCGTTGGTTTGGTGCTGTGATTACCTACGGGGACAATCCAGCACAGTGTTTGTTTGCATTTAGAGATCCAGCAGATTATACACTACTACAGTTGAGGTGGACATAGTGGCTGAATTATACACAGGACCACATTTTTGGAACCGCAACGAAATGCAGGAAGTCACCGTGCGTACCAGTGGCCATGTTGATCGCAAACAGTGGATACAGGAGATGACTGACTGGGCTGATCTGCATCGCATACCCTTACGCTGGCAAGGTGAAAGCACTCACAACGTAGATGACGAATCATGGCACGAAGCACACTTCCTAATTCGCGGTGAACAAAATCGAATGTTTTTCTTGATGGCGTGGGCATGAAGTCATTGCAACAACAAGTTCTAGATGATCTAGCCAAAGACATGTCCAACAGCATGGACTTTGAAATATTGTGTGATGTACTGGTTAGATTTGAGTGGACTGTGCTCTACATGGATTATGATCCGGGTAATGGGCAAGGGTGGAACACAGTTATAAATTGGGCAGATGAAAACTTTGAAGGCAACTATCAAGAACACAAAGGCACATGGTTGATTGAAAATGCCAAAGATGCTACAATGTTAGCATTAAAATGGAAGACAAAATAATGGGATTTCGACCTTATCAGCCCGTAGAAGAAATCGAAGTACGTCAACCCGAAGTAGATCGAACTTACAAGACCTACTGGGACAACAATACTAGGTGTTGGAAAAACACTTGGATATATCGCATACGTCGTTGCCGGGCAACCGAAGAATGGTTGAGATCTAATTACAATGATCAATACAACTCAGGACCCAGCGGCTGGCATCCTACATTTGACCGACTGGTCATGAGTGAAAAGATTTACTTACATTACTGTCTGGCAAAACCCAATGATTGATTACTATTACGAATTTCCTGAAGGAACTGAACTGTTTAGTCAGCCAGTGCGTTATGCTTTCCAACGTGGATATCATCCAGAAGAATCCAGTACTGGTGCAAAGATCTTGCACAATGCCTGTTTTCAAATGGCCAGTCGTATCTGGTTGGAAAATGCCAATGGGCTTACGCTGGTGCAAGAACACGGACGTGAAGTACATAAAAAATGCTCGCCAAAAGAAATGACCTGGATCAAACTACAAGCACGCGAGCTATAACTATCCAGGTTGACCAGAAATGGCAAAAACGGTTATAATAGCTGTATGAAAGTTATTAAATTGGACCGTCGATATGCAGGTAGCCGTACGTGGAAGTATGCCTTGCACTTTGGTACTCGCAAAGCAGAAAATTTAAAACGATTACAATATGTCAGCGTGTTTGTCAAGCTCTACGGTAGCGATCATTGGTTGAATCCCGATCGTGAAACGTTTGGGTCAGAACCAATGTGGTTATACAGCGACCATTGGCGCAACGACAGCAAGCGTGGGCGTATCTACTTCAACAACGAATCAGATCTGACTATGATAGCATTGATGAAATGAAACTGGTTAAACTACACCAAGGGCATAGACTATATCGCGAGGATGGTTGTGTATATGCTTGGCGATTTGACAGTTGGTGTCAGGAAGCTACTCAATTAGAAAAATTTCTTGAACTCAAATACGGTTCTAAATACGGTGTTGAAAGCAAATGGTATTCAAGATTTGGTAGTCCAACATTGCAACCAGTGACAAATGTATTTGGTGAAACTCGTATGACTCGCTATAAACTGTACTGGGTTGGTATCAAAGACGCAAAAGATCTACCATTTTTATTGTTACAAATCAATGACTTACAAGCTACTTGACCAGTAATGATAACTAAGCTATAATATAGTATATTAAGAAATAAGGACTATCATGAGCAAAAAAGGTACTACAGCAGATACAAAAGATGCAGACAAGTTTGCCAATTTGTTGGGCCCTACAGTGCCTGCAGAAGATCGCGAAGTACGTGAAAAGTTAATCACTGCTCGTGTGGGCTTGTTGCTTCGTGCATCATTCTTTGGTAACTTGGCCACTCGATTAAAGTTGGTAAATGCAGATGAATGGTGTCCTACTGCTGCCACAGATGGACGTAACTTTTACTACAACACTCGTTTTGTCAAAATGCTCAGACCCAAAGAGCTAGAGTTCTTGTTTGGTCACGAGGTGTTGCATTGCGTGTATGATCACTTTGGACGTAGAGGCGATCGTGATCCACAGTTATGGAATATTGCTAACGATTACTGTGTCAACGCAGACTTGGTCAAACACAGAGTGGGTGAAAAGATTACATCAGTGCCTTGTTTGCATGACTCAAAGTATGATGGTATGAGTTCTGAAGAAGTCTATGACAAGTTGTACGAAAATGCTGAAAAAATCAACATCGAAGACTTAATCAATAAGTTGTTGGACGAGCACATGGATGGTGATGATGAAGGCTCTGGATCTGGCGGTGAGGGCGAAGGCAAAGAAGGCAAAGGTCGCCCCAAGTTAAGTGCCAGCGAAAAAGCCAAGATTCGTGACGAGATCAAAGAAGCTGTATTGGCAGCTGCTGCGGCATCAGATGGCGCAGGTAACTTACCGGCAGGTGTCAAACGTATCATTCAAGACATGACTGAGCCTAAAATGAATTGGCGTGAACTGTTGCGTATGCAGTTAGAGTCAACTATCAAAAATGACTATACCTGGATGCGTTCGAGTCGCAGAGGCTGGCACATGGATGCTGTGATGCCTGGTATGAAGAACGACGAAATGATTGATATCGCTATCAGCATCGATGCTTCGGGTTCAATGAGCGAAAAGATATTGAAAGACATATTGAGCGAAACAGCTGGCATCATGGAACAATTTCCAGCATATCGTATTCACGTGTTGTCGTTTGATACTGAAGTATACAATCCACAGCAGTACGACAGTGAAAACTTGGATGATATCACCAGTTACGAAATACAAGGCGGGGGTGGCACAGACTTTGATTGTGTGTTTAACTACTTCAAAGAAAACGAAATTGAACCCAAACGTCATATCATGTTCACAGACGGCTATCCATTTGGTAGTTGGGGTGATGAAAACTATTGTGACACTGTGTTTATTTTACACGGTACTACAACTGTTGAGCCACCATGGGGACAGTATGCTTATTATGAGGAAGAAAAGTGATCCGACAATTGTTTCAACCACAGCCCAATCTTGACTATCCTCTTATGCGTGATCCACGCCGTAGCCCAAAGTGTTACGAAATGACCGAAGAAGAACGTTTGGCAGCGGTCACTGAAGTAGCCAAGTTGTTGGAGCAACGTCGACGTGACGAAGTTTCAAACACCTACTATGGAGCCTAAATGAACGACTTAAAGTTTACCACAGCAGGTGAGTACATGAATGAGCAAATTGACGAACGCACTCAACGACCTTACTATATCAACGAAGCTGGAGCACGGGTGGATGTAGTAACAGGAGAGTTATTAGTGTCAGGTGATCCCCAGGCCCAATGCTTGGCACCATAATTTTATAGGACAACATAAATGAACAAATTTAGAGCATGGTATTTGCGCAATCAAACCGAAATCACTTGGTTTCTTATTGGTTGGTTAGTGCTCGGTGGACTCTACGACTTTGGTCGTGGCGAGTATATCAGTGCTATTATACTCTGGGCACTTGCTGTGATCAACTACGTACTGACAAGAAAGAACTAGATCAATCTAGCCAATCTTCCCAATTTTGGACACAAAATGCTGTGATTTATTTTGTCACAGCATGTTTTATTCGTAAATATCTACATGGAAAATCAAACAATCACAATTACAGATCTTGAAGGACTACGATCCGTTATTGATCTAGCATGTACTCGAGGCGCATTTCGCGCAGAAGAAATGCAACAGGTTGGTGAGTTGTACAACAAACTCACTGGCTTTTTACAAGCAGTAGTAGCTCAAGCTCAGGCGCAACAGCCTGACGAATCCAAAGGAGAAACAAATGAGTAATTTTTTAAAACACGTAGGCAAACACGGTGACCGCAAGGTTGTTATTTTGTTCAAAGAAGTACCCAACGAAGATCATATGTGCTTGGTCATCTATCCAGACGTGTTGCCGGCACCTTGGGAAGACACAATCATGCGAGCATTGACCAGTGACATGGGTCAGCAAGCCGATGAATTTGCCAATGCATTGCATCGTACATTGTTGCCAGATGGTCGTGTGGTACTTGAAACATTGCACATAGAAAAAATGATCAAGAAAATTCGCACTGCGGACGTTATTGTGACTCCTCGCTCTGACAGCAAAATCCGTTTGGACGAACTCAACAAAATGTTGAGAGAAATGAAAACCGGCGAAGAAGCAATCAAACGCATGGCTGAAAACGATGCTGCTCGTGGGTTAGTAGATGCTCCAACCAAACGTGCTGCCGAACAAGCGTTCAAGGATGGTCGTCAACAGTCAGTGGCAAGAGCACAAGCTCCACAAGATGGTGCATTGGATGATCGTGCTATTGCTGGCAATATGTTGGCACAGGCCACACGCATGGAAGCCGAAGCCAAGGGTCTTATTGCTGAAGCTGCACGCATGAAAAAAGAAGCCGAACGTATGGATCCAACTGTGACTGCTTCAAAGATTCCTACTGAACAACCCGCTAAACGCGGCCGTCCAAGCAAAGCGACTAAGGCGGTAGCGGATGCAGCTCAGTGATGACTTCTTGGATCGATGGGAACGTATTATTGCAGATGTAAACAAAACAGACATTCCCCTCGAGTGCATTAAAAAAGTAGTGATCAAGCTCAAAGGTGGTAGACAAAAAACTATCAATCTACATACTCTAAAAAAACAGGGTCTAGAGTTGGAAGAAATGGAAGCCATGCTCACTAGAACTTTCAATGAAATGGACCATGAAATTCATGATGTGGATTTTGTAGTAGATGTTGAAGCTGTGGCTGATCTTGTTCAACCTGAAACTGATAAACTGTTGGATAAAATCAAGTGAAAGTAAAATTAGTAAGTTATAGTCAGCCCACTGAAGCATTTGCCGAGGTGGGCATTGACAACGTTCAAGAACTTATTGCTTATTGTGCTCGTGTAAGCAATCCTGCCAATCAACTCAACACCGAAACTAGTGAAAAACTAATCAAGTATTTGATCAAGCATGCTCATTGGAGTCCACTTGAGATGGTATCGGCTTGTATTGAAATTGAAACTACTAGAGATATTGCTCGACAAATCTTACGTCATCGATCATTTTCGTTTCAAGAATTCAGTCAGCGTTACGCAGATCCCACTGCTGAATTAGACGAGGCATTTACTCTGCGTCAAGCTCGCTTGCAAGACACAAAAAATAGACAGAACTCAATTGAAACAGATGATGCATTGTTGGCCATCGAATGGGAACGTGCTCAAAAGCGTGTGTTGTTTGCTGTTAAGCAAGAGTACCAATGGGCTATCAAAAATGGCATTGCCAAAGAGCAAGCCAGAGCAGTTCTACCCGAAGGTCTTACTATCAGTAGACTGTACATGAATGGTACATTGCGCTCATGGATTCACTTTATTGAACTGAGAAGTGCCAACGGTACACAAAAAGAACATCAAGAAGTGGCTCTTGCTTGTGCAGAAGTTATTGCCAAAATATTTCCAATGGCTTCCGATCTAGTTGCTAAAGATCAATAATACTGTTACAATAACAGTATGAAACGACTGGCATTACATCAATTTGGAATGGGCGATGTAGATGATGTTGAAATCTATGTTGCCCAACCTATCTACGAATGGCAACAAACACCACAGGGTCGGTGGTGTATGGAACATGCTGAAAATTTACATTACCTAACAGCACTAGATCCAAGTTCATTTGGATACAAGATTACCATCACAGGTGATTTAGAAGATAAACTAGCAACGGAATTTTTATTACGATGGAAAAACGCACAATCTTAGTAACAGGTGGTCTAGGACTGATTGGTCACAATGTGGTGGCACGGTTGGAACGACTAGGGCACAATGTTGTCATAACTGACACCAGAACCAACTACGGTATTGTTCCTCAAGCAGAACTTGACTATTTGATGGAACAACGGTTGAAAAAGATTCAAACCAAAGAAATTTATCGCATTGATATTGCAGACGAAGATGGCATTGATTTTTTGTTGCGTAAATTCAATCCAGACACTATCATACACATGGCCAGCTTTCCTAGACAGAAAGTTGTGAATGCTAACCCACAGTTAGGCTCACGTGCTATGAGTGAAGGTTTACTTAACTTACTTGAAAATTCCCGAAAGCATCAGGTATGTAAGTTCCTTTATATCTCAAGCTCAATGGTCTACGGTGACTTTGCAGATGATGTAACAGAATCAGCTGTTTGTCGTCCGCAAGGCCAATATGGTATCATGAAGCTAGCAGGCGAATGGTTAGTACGTGACTACACTCGTAGCGCAGGTATTGCCCATACTATTATTCGTCCTAGTGCTGTGTATGGTCCGTTGGATGTAGAGGATAGAGTTATTGCCAAGTTCATGCTTACTGCCATGCGCGGCGGTACGCTTAAGGTAAACGGAGCCGGGGAGACACTGGACTTCACTTATGTAGATGATGCTGCCGATGGTGTTGTAGCAGCTGCACTGAGTGAGAATACCAATAATAAGACTTATAATATAACAAAGAGTCACAGTCGTAGTTTGTTGGATGCTGCTCAATTGGCAGTTAAAATTGTGGGCAAGGGCACAATCGAAGTACGCGACAAGGATGCAGACTTTCCTAGTCGTGGAGCACTGAACATTGATGCGGCTCGCAAGGATTTTGGCTATTCGCCACAGGTTGATGTAGAAGAAGGATTTCAAGCCTACTATGAATGGCTAAGTAAATCAGATTATTGGTGTGATAAATTTTAATTTTGTGTTTGCACTATGACCAAAAATCTTTGTATTCATTTTGAACCAGGTGCTCGTGGAGATTTTTTAGCTGGAGTATTGCTGGATAATATTCGCGAGCGTGGTAATGGTGCAATTCACCAGGGCGACTATAAAAAAATACACAAAGACATAGAAGAATTTATTGTTCCAGCCAACAAAGACTATGGCATTTTCATACGCATCGATGACAATTATTCAACGGATAGTATGATGCAAATTGTTTTTAATCAATTTTTAAAAAATCCAGTTGAAATGTTAGATGATACCATTGATCATTTCTATGTACGAATTGTTACTTGTTTCTCTGTAGAGAAAGAAGTTATAAATCCCAGTAACTATGATTATTGGGTTGATTTTGAAAATCTTCAAGACCTACAGTTTTTACAAGATTTATATCGGCACTATCACTGTGATCAAAAATTTTTAAGTCCTCAGTCCATTGAATTAATAAAAAACAATCTTGACAAACAAGTTTCTTGGAAAAATGACCAGTCTCTTATAAAACTAAGTACATTAATAGATTTTGAAAAAAGATTTAATCTATTTCAATGGAACAAAACTTTTAGTATACAAGAATACATGAACAGTGATCGTGCTCAATCTCTATTAAAAATTAATAATTACTCTCGAGAACCATTTGTAGTATGAGTGGACTAACTATACCGTTTACAGGTCTTAAGAAGCAGTACAATAACTTAAGAACAGAAATACTAGAAGCCACAGACGAAGTATTACGCAGTGGCCAATTAATGAACGGCAACCACACAGCCGAGTTTGAAAACTGGCTAGCAAAGAAAAACTCCAGCAAGTATGCTGTTACCTGTCACTCGGGTACACACGCATTGGAAATTATTGCCAGTTACTATGCAGATCGTACAGCAGTACATCCGCCGCGAGTGTTAATCCCCAGCATGACCTATGCTGCCACAGCCAATGCATTTATGCGAGCCGGTTGGGACATACAGTTTGTAGATACAGATCACTATGGCATCATAGATCCCGAAAGCATACCCAATGAACTGAGTTATCAAGCCATAGTCATGATTGGATTGTACGGTGCCAGCATCAAGAACTTGAATGATCGACGCTGGCCATTGCGCAGTGTTTCCTCAGATGTAACTTGGATTGAAGATGCAGCACAACATTGGCTCAGTAACCGAGGTATACGATTTGGCAATGCTTCTGCTATCAGTTTTGATCCTATGAAAAATCTTGCGTGCTATGGCAATGGCGGAGCTGTGGTCACCAATGATATAGATCTACTGGAGTATGCCCGAGCCTGGAGAGACAACGGCAAAAGTCAACATCAATCAGTGGGTACCAACAGCCGCATGAGTGAAATAGACTGTGCGCAGATGATGGTCAAGACACGTTACATTGATAGCTGGCAACAACGAAGACAGGACATTGCCGCTTATTGGATAGAGCGTCTAAAGAAGAGCAGTATACGTTGTTTGATTGATAGCAAAAACTTCAATGATCATTCGTTTCACAAGTTTGTGATTGATCTAGATCAACGTGACATACTAAAACAAAATCTAGCACTTAAAAAAATTGAAACACGCATACATTATCAATATCCGTTACACGAACTAGGCGTGTTTAGACAATGGCCAGGCCCAGATATTCTCAGCAGAGCCAGTGCTCTAAGTAGACGTGTGTTGAGTTTGCCTATCTATCCCGAGCTTACAGATTTGGAAGTAGACTATGTCATTGATCAGGTGTTAGATTGTGTATAATACGTTTATTATCTCTTTAGCTAACTCTGGTTCTGGCAAGCATCGACGATCAGCACGTGATATATTGCCGCACACACTGTCTTTGTGTCAGCGTCATAACTGGAATGCAACATTGTTTAATGCTGTCAACGGATATAAATTAAATGAATCTGTCTGGGAGTCATACCAGTTGGCGTGTCCGCAGAAATCAAAAAATGAAAAAAAGAATATTGGTGATCTACCCGGGGCACAAGGATGTTTTTTGAGTCATTATATTTTATGGAATCGTTGTATTGAATTGAATCAACCAGTTGTTGTATTAGAAGACGATGCTGAAATTATTGCACCCCTTGAAGAAATTAGCACTGATTTTGATCTTGTTAAATTACACAAACCTCGCGCAAGTGGACAAAGCAAACTAGGTCATTGGTCAACTGGTGCGTTTGCATATTGGATATCTCCTGCAGGAGCAAAGAAACTTGTGGAATTTGCAAAACAAAAAGGTCCTATGCTTGCTGATAAAATAATAGTGTCATCTGTGTTAAACTGGGGGTATTTAACTCCACCTATTGTAAAATTAGGACCTAGAATTGGTAGTAGTACACAACCAGAAAAATATCCCTACCCTTATGGTTATTAATCAGGTGTTAGACCATGCTTGACAAAAGCATAACTGGATAACCAAGCCCAGTCATAACTTTTCTTGAGTTCTGCAAAATCTCCACCCACTGATTCATAGTATTCCACAGCATCTTGTGCTCCACGTATGGACCACTCTCCCACAGTACCAGCATGGTTTACATTTAACCATTTGCGCAGTCTATACTGGCTTTCTATATCCGTGGCGCCGCGTAGTTTGATACATTCTCTAAACGCTGTACGCCAACAACACCAAGCATCCATGTTGTAGTAAGCAGTTCCTGACAAGATAGGCACAACTTCATGTGCTGAGTCTAATGTAAAGTCTAGTCCTTGCCCAGTGTTTGCTAACACCAATGTCTTGTTATAAGCAATCATGGCCTGATGCCCATATTCCAATCCGTTGACAGGGTTTCTAGCATGGAAGATATAGTGTTTGGGTTGCTGTAGTCGATCGGGTTGCCAGGACCAATCAAACTCAGGATCAACTTCAAGTTTGGCAAACACAGCAAAAAACCACGGTGTTGAACTAGCACGAGCTGCTGCATGATAGGCTGCTACACGCCCGTTGACTCTGTTTACACGTTGTACACGATTACGATCACCTACATAAAATTTTAATTTTTCGTAGTTGTAGTCAGCGTTGACTTCACCGTTGCTGATAAACACAATGTCTAACACAGGATCTTGACCGTGCGCAAATGTCTTGTCTATGTAAGGATAGTCGTACACTTGTGTTGACATATGATTCTTTACTTCTCTAGGAACGATAGCAATGCTAGCACCAGGAGTCAAAGTAACAACTGTTTTGGTTAACTCACGCCATAAACTCACAGTGGGTTCAAAGCCGGGTTGACCTCCTGTACTAAACATCACTAGAGGATCTGTAAACTCGTGCTCTCGGATGGCTTGTACATGAGTGTCATATTGATGTTCGACCACGGGCATATCAAGTCTAGGAACTGATATATTTTCTACAAAGTTTATAGTATCAAACCATTCCAACAATTTGATATCTTTGGATTTTTCTAGAAAGCTAGGAACATGTACATAGAATGTGTCACCAAATTTTTGTCGGTTGCTGGCAAACACATGCAACATGTCCTGTTGCCATTCACTGGGATGCCAGGTAAAATCAAAGTTGGAGTAATCGCAAACACTGCTGACTACCCATACATATTCTTCCGATACCTTGCTCAACACACGCTTTAATGTACCTAGATAGTCGCTGATGTATCTTGATTTTAGATCACAGTCCACCGACAATCCATTGCCGTGATCTATTCCTACCACAGGCACTGATTCCTTGCGTGGCAACACCGGATGATTACGATTACAATCTTGGCCACCAAATTTAGGAACAAGGTATGTGCCGCCGTTGGACTGATGCTGACTGGGCCATATGTGTGTTTGACTGCTTTCCCATGGTACTGGTTCCCATAAAAAATCATGATTGGAATAGTCTGTTAAATAGTTTACAATCCAACAATACCTTGTACGACTCAACTCCTGCGCTTGCTCAATACTATCTACAGCCTGTTCATGCGGGAACAGATTGGGTTTAGGTCCTAAGTAAAATATATCAAACATGATTAGAATTGATGAAATTTATTGTAACACATTTTTGCCAAGAGTGCAAGCAAAATCCTACCACAGTATGCATTGGTTTGACCCGTTCGGCAGTATCAAGTTTGAGGATTTAACAAGTTTGCCTGCTGTATCGTCAGCGTTGCCCAACGATCCAATGAAACCAAATCCTGACGTAGTAAGATTTTTATTTTGGGATCAGGAACCGTTGCACAAAGAAACTATCAATCTAACATTGCCGAGTTTTGTAAAATTATTTAATTCTGGAACAAGACACATAATCACTAGCGAATACAACAGTGACAATAATGATTATATCCAAGATACTTATGGATTTATACCTCACTATTACTTCTTTCATGGATGGGCTGCACTAGATTGGTTTAGAGGTTACAATAGAAGTTTTCTAATGCCTGCGCCACAACAAAGAACTATTACAAAAACATTTATAGCACCCAACAGAATCGTAGCCGGTGCTAGGCAACATAGGTTATTGGTATTGTATCATATGTTCAAGAACAGATTACACAATAATTGGATTAGTTGTCCAGAAACATGTCCGGCAGAAAACATCAGTATATACGACGCTGTGGGTCCGTTAAAACACATATATTCTGATATTGAATCTGTATTTGCCAAAACTGATTTTCCCCGATGTTTTCCAGGAGAATCCAACAGTCCTATGCACAGTTGCTGGTTGAGTTTGTTTGATCAATCAGCTGAAAGTTTGTTGTATGTGGTCACAGAAACTGTGGCCACTGGTCGACGCCAACATCTTACTGAAAAAATATTCAAGCCTATCTGTTTAAACATGCCATTTGTTGTTGTAGGAACTGCAGGCAGTTTAGAATATCTTAAAAGATATGGATTTAAAACCTTTGGTCATTTATGGAATGAAGATTACGATAACGAACTCAATGATGTAGTTCGTATAGAAAAGATAGGGCTATTGTTGAAAGAGTTAGACCAATTGTCACCAATGGAAAAACAACAAATCTTCCAACAGGCCAGTGCTGTCTCACAACACAATTTTGATCACTTCTACAGCGGAGGGTTTGAGAATATATTATGGGCAGAACTAACTGACATGCTAGGAGCAATGGGTGTTTAATTTTGTGTTTGATCGAGAACACCTTGGTCGTCCATATCCCAATCTTGCACCAATGATGGATGCATCCAATGGATATCACGGCATGGGAGATAGCTATCCTTACATTGTTCCGTGTAGGTTATTGTATTTTTGCCAGGATCATAATTATCCATTGAACATTAGCTACATTGATCAGCCTATGCCCAAAAATGCATACTATCCAGTGGGCATTGGATGGTTTGATTTCAGTCAAGATTATTTTGCATCAATGAGTGACTGCGTGTTATCTCTATTGAGGAGTCACAAACTCCGTGTGTTGTTTTATTATCACGAAGGAGACAATCCAGTTCATGAAAAAAACTATCTAGATCACCTATGCGTCCAACACCAGTTACCCCTGGATTGTTATCGCTTTGTTAGTGGTAATACCGCTTGCGAAGCTCTTGAAAATTTTGTTTATTTTCCAGATCACGAATTGTTTTATTGGCGCAACGGAGTAGTATGGAACAATCGTCTTCAACCCGGATGTCAGGTACACACACGAGCTCGATCGCGTCAATTTACCTTGTTGAGTCGTATACACAAATGGTGGAGAAGTACCATAGTCAGTTATCTTCATCGTGCTCACATGCTAGACAACAGTTTTTGGAGTTATGGCAATCAAGACGTAGGAGATCAGTATTCAGACAATCCTATACGCATACACGATTTTCCTGAACTAGATAGTTATATGAATCAGTTTTTAAACAATGGCCCGTATACCTGTGATACGTTGACACCGGAAGAGCATAACAGCCATTGGATGTTGGTTTCAGAACATTTTGAAGACAGCTATTGTCATTTGATTTTAGAAACATTCTTTGACGCCGACGGATCGGGTGGTGCGTTTTTGACCGAGAAAACATTTAAGCCTATCAGGCATGGTCAACCGTTTGTGATATTTGGAACCCCAAATAGTCTTGCTACATTACGCCGACTTGGGTACAGAACTTATGATGCATACATTGACAATAGTTACGACAATGTGTTAGACAACACAGAGAGATTTGCTAAACTAATCAGTGTTGTGAACACCCTTAGAGGCAAAGATTTACATGCTTGGTTCAAACAATTGGCGGATGATGCCAGATACAATCAAGAATTATTTGTTGCCAACAAGTATGCAAGACTTGAGAAACTAGCTACAGACCTTAACACCATATAATGTTTCAAATCGATCAGCATCTGCGCGATCGTTGACCATGGGTTCGCCACGTATGTTCAAACTGGTGTTGAGCAACATAGGACAACCAGTCATTACATACCATTTTTCCAAGAGTTCTCTAAGTCCACCGCTACCCGGTGCAACCGTTTGTACTCTGCTAGTACCGTCCACATGCACAATGGCAGGAAACAGGTCAGGCCTGCGACAACGGGCGATAACTTGCATATAAGGACTAGAGCTGGACCAACCACTAGGCATATCAAACAATTCATTAACATGCTCAGAAAGAATACATGGAGCGAAAGGTCGAAATTGCTGTCTACGTTTGATTTCATTTACTTTATCCTTTATTTCTGGACCGCGAGGATCCGCTAACAAACTTCTATTGCCAAGAGCACGTGGTCCAAACTCTGCACGCCCGGATGCTACTCCCACAATCTTGTTTACAATCAATTCATCCAGTATGGCATTGACTGGGTATGGTCCAGCAATGTTGTGCCCAAGATAGGCTGACGTCCAGTTGATACGTCCACCATATGCCAATGCAGCAG
>JACCDV011130599.1_pt1 | contig 15801 bp, 12 predicted proteins | sample 7446131 | NCBI WGS metagenome assembly JACCDV01 (sample SAMN15323448, study PRJNA562643) | freshwater metagenome | isolation source: river surface water | place: USA:Blue River Watershed | collected 2017-08-17 | reverse complement strand
TCATCGTGTTGCACAATCGGTGGCGGGTAGTCTCTACCCAAACGCACACCAGCAAGATCTAGTTCAATGTCTCCCGCTAGCCATGGTGCATGAATTGCTTTTTTAGAAAGCTTGGAGAGTTGCGGCAAATACTTTTTAATGAATCTGCCCTCTGCATCAAATTTCTCAGATTGGGTAATCGGATTAAAAATCCTAAAGTAAGGTTGCGCATCGCAGCCACTGGATGAAGCCCACTGCCAGCCACCATTATTTACAGCAAAGTCAAAGTCATTGAGGTGGTCAGCGAAATATTGTTCGCCCCAGCGCCAGTCAATACCCAAGTCTTTGATCAAAAAGCAAGCCACCACCATGCGCAAGCGGTTATGCATGTAACCACTCCGATTGAGTTGATGCATCGCTGCATCTACCAGCGGATATCCAGTTTTGCCTTCACACCAGGCCCTGAAGAGTTTCTGTGCTTTAGGACCACTTTCCCAAATGATCTTGTCGTAGTCTGGTTTAAATGATTCATGACCGGCTGTGCTATGTTGAATTTTTTTCTTGTTCACTGCTGGTGCCAGTCTTGGGTGATTACTGAGAATCATGAAATAAAAATCACGCCAAATCAATTCTGATAACCAAATGGTTGCACCCATGCTTCCAGCTAACATGCGCTGATGTGCTTCACGGACCAGAGCCCTTATAGAAATCGTACCAAAGCGGGAGTGCATGGATAGGTAGCTAGGTCCTTTGACCGATGGGTAGTCGCGCGTTTCGTGATAGTGATCGATGCGTCCCGTAAACTCTTCGAAGAGTTGAGATGCGCCAGACATGCCTGTGGGTAAGTAATTCTGAATACTTGACGCTTCAAAACCCATGGTTGAAAGACTGGGCATCGTTAGGTCTAATGATTTGGGGATAGAGGCAAGGCGACCGCTATCTAAATTCACTGTATGAGAATCTAAGTCAGATGCTCGCAATTTTTTAAACCACGCGTTTTTATAAGGTGTGAATACTGAGAACACCCCACCTTGCCCTGTGAGTACCTCTTGGTGCTCAAAAATCACTTGATCTTTGTAGCCATGAAACATAATCTCACAGGATTTAAGTGTTAGAGATACGATGCGATCACGCTCAATGGCTGCTGGTTCGTAGTCTTTGTTCGTGTAGACAGCTTGAACTCCAAGTTCCTTTGCAAGCTGCGGAATAACCTCTGCCGCTTTGCCATAGCGCACGAGGAGGCCACCACCCTTGGCACGAAGTTCTGTATCAATTTCTTGCAAAGATTGCCAAATGAAATCCACCCGCCGATCTTTTTGAAGACCTCGCTCAAGCAGGCAAGATAAAATATCAGTATCAAAAACAAAGGCTATCCACACTTCATGGCAGGTTTTAATCGCCATACGTAGCGCGTGATGATCATGAACTCTGAGATCACGGCGCAGCCAAACTAAGCCTTTTGAACCAGTGCTATTTATGGCAGTCATGTTCTTGTCTCCTCGGGCGCTGGTGTTGATTCACTCTCTTAGCCTGTGACATTCATTTTATAGAGATATTGGGTTTTAAGGGGGAAAGAGTAATCATATAAAATTGAGTTATGACAGAAAAAAGAAATGATGCACAACACTTAGCCAATCAATTCTTAATTGCCATGCCGGGCATGCTGGATGATAACTTTGCTGGCAGTGTAGTGTATATCTGTGATCACACAGAAAATGGTGCAATGGGTTTGGTCATCAATCGGCCTACTGATATCAATTTAGGCACTTTGTTTGACAAAATTAATCTTCAATTAGAAATTCAGGCAATCGCTAATGAACCCGTATATTTTGGCGGTCCTGTGCAAACAGATCATGGTTTTGTCTTGCATGAGCAAGCGGATTTACCTAAATACAGTTCCTCATTAAGGGTGCCTGGTGGTTTGGTGATGACAACATCGAAAGATGTTCTTGAAGCTGTGATGGCTGGTGAGGGTCCTAAACGTTTTTTAATGACTTTGGGTTATGCTGGCTGGAGTGCAGGACAATTAGAGGATGAAATTGCTCGCAACGGCTGGTTGAATGTTTCAGCGCCTAAAGATGAAATTGCTCACATCATTTTTGATACTTTGGATGAATACAAATATCAGAACGTTTTGGGTTTATTAGGTATCGATGTGGGATTTTTATCAGGTGAGGTTGGACACGCCTAATGACTAATCCAAGTAACTTATCAAATAACAATTACCCCAACACGGTCCAAACTGTATTGGGGTTTGATTATGGTGAAAAGTGTATTGGTGTGGCAGTGGGTAACACTATCACTCAAACCGCAGAACCCTTGAAGATTATTCAAGAGAAAAATCAGGAAGAGCGTTTTAGAGTCATTCAACAACTGATTGTTGAGTGGCAACCGCAATTATTGGTGGTGGGTTTACCCAAGCATCCTGATGGCGCTGAACACACCCTGACAAAAAAATCCAAACGTTTTGGTAATCAACTGCATGGGCGATTTCAAAAGAAAGTGATTTGGATAGACGAGCGCTACACCTCGGTATCTGTTGATGGAGGTAATGATGCTTTGGCGGCACAATTGATTTTGCAGCAGTATTTACAAGAGTCCGGTCGTTAAGGGTAATATAAGGGTAGTGCGAACTGATTCATTGAATAAATTCATTAAAAAACATGACGAATAACTATCAAACTGCACACCAATCTGTTCCTCAGGCTGAGGAGTTGTATCAACTTTTATTGGGTCTGCTAAAAACTCAGCAACAAGCAGGAGCCAGTTTTAAGTTGGCAGGTTTGGCTAGTGGTGGAGCATGGGTGGCAGAGCGCTTAGCTAAAGATTTGGGTTTGCCGCACTATGGCGTGATTAATGTCTCTTTTCACCGCGATGACTATGCGGAAAAAGGTGTGAAAGCTTTTAATAGTGCTGAGGGTATGTCTACCAAGCTACCTTTTGAAGTGGAGGGTGCTCATATTATCTTGGTGGATGATGTCTTGGATACCGGTAGAACAGTGAGAGCTGCTTTGAATGAACTATTTGATTATGGTCGACCAGCTAAAGTGGATTTAGCAGTGCTGGCAGATCGTCACAGAAGACAGTTACCAGTCGACGCGACTTTTAAGGGCGCCAGAGTGCAAGTAGCAGATGAACAGATTTTAGTGCTAGACCAAGTGGACAACGGACGTTTTGAATTTACAACAGAAATTAAAAGTAAATCTTAATAAATTACTGGGACGACAAGTAAAACAAACAAAAAGATAATTCATTAGAAGAACCGATTAAAATACAAACCGAAAATGACTAAAACCCCAACCCAACTACAGTTAAATGATCAAGGTGAACTGACCCATTTATTGACTTTAGAGGGATTGTCCAAAGGGCACATTCTGCATATCTTGGATACTGCACAACAGTTTGTGGCAGTGAGCGACGCAGATCGAGAAGTGAAAAAAGTGCCGCTTCTCAGAGGTAAAAATGTTTTTAACCTCTTCTTTGAAAACTCCACAAGAACAAGAACCACTTTTGAAATCGCAGCCAAGCGTTTATCCGCAGATGTGGTCAACTTAGATATACAAACATCGTCTACATCTAAAGGCGAAACCCTGCTCGATACCATTGATAACTTGGTGGCGATGCAGGCAGATATATTCGTGATGCGGCACAAAACCACAGGTGCTGCAGTTGAAGTAGCTCAGCATTTACCATCACACGTCCATGTCATTAATGCGGGCGACGGCACCAATCAACATCCGACGCAAGGTTTGCTCGATATGTACACCATGCGTCACTTCAAGCAAGACTTCACAAGAATCAAGGTGGCTATTATTGGTGACATTGTGCATAGTCGTGTAGCAAAATCAAACATTCATGCATTAACCACCTTGGGTTGTCCTGAGATTCGTGCAATTGGCCCTGAGAGTTTGTTGCCCAAGGACCTAAATATGATGGGAGTCAAAATCTATAACAATATCGAAGAAGGCTTAAAAGATGTTGATGTGGTGATGACACTTCGTATTCAAAAAGAACGTATGGAGGCATGCCAAGTGCCTGAAGGTGATGAGTTCTTCAAAGAATGGGGTCTTACCAAAGAAAGAGTTCAAATGGCTAAACCGGATGCCATCGTGATGCATCCAGGACCGATGAACCGAGGGGTGGAAATTGCCAGTGATGTAGCCGACGGCCCGCAAGCCGTTATTCTCAAACAAGTAACCTTTGGCATTGCAGTGCGGATGGCCGTAATGTCGATCATCGTTGGAAGTTAGTTTGTTTTTATGGTACTAAGGCTCTCTTAGACTTTTGTAAGTTATCGCGTGTAAGAAGAGGTTAGGTGTTGCCTGATACTTTTTTTCTTGAATTAAAGTTAATTTGAAATCAGAGGTGATCTTTTCTTGAATAGGTTCGGAGCTAATCAAAATGCCATTATCGTCAAAGAGAAGATTTAAAGTCACCCCTTTTTTTTCTAAATAAGCTTGATTTGAATTTTCGCTACCCTTGCTTAGTCTTATGAATAAAGGTAATAGAGCTGGATCTTTGCAATGCACCAATTTTGGGTCGTATGCGCAAAAAAGATCTCGAGAATAGTATTCATAAAAATAGGGTGTTTGCCCTGATTTGATAATTTCTTGGATAGCTGATTTTAATCTTTGATTGCTAGATAAAAAAGCTTTGCAATAATTAGTATTATATGAGCAGAAATATTTTTCAGAGTAAATAAGTAAGCTGTTTTGCCCAATTCCAATTAAAGCCAGGCTAACCATAAAGAACAATACAAATTTATTTCTAGTTGTAAGAGTTCCTACAGTTAGACCTATTAATAAGAATGGAACTATATATAAGAAAACTCTATCCACCGCAAACCCAGTAAATGCGGAGATAAATACTGATAAAAGTATGTGGGAGATGATAATTGGTAATACAACTGGGTTGTTACGGCGAATTAAATATGCCCCTATAATTCCACCAACTAGATACGGAGTTGTGATTATTAAATTGGCATTATGTACCCATAAATTTAGGCGTATGAGTAATATTTCTAAAATGTTTCCAGATTCTGAACTCTGGGCGTAAAAAAACGGGCTCAATCCTTCTGTACGAATTAAAAAAGACGCTGCAAAGGGTAGTAATAAAAAAAATAATCCCCCAAAAAAACGCCCTAAAAAACGAATGTTTTGAGAGGACAAGAAAGATTTTTTTAAAATAAAGAGATTTGTTAGGACTACTGTTAGGGGGATTATTAATAAATTTGTCCAGTGAGCATAAATTGCAAAAGTAGCACTTATTAATAGCGGCCAAATTAGTTTTTTCTGAGGATTTTCTTGGTATCTAATTGTTGATCTTTGAAACATCATACTAAAAACTATAAGTGAAAGAACTCCAAATAAGTGAACTCCAATAGTTGATGAGTAAAATAAATAATGTTGCGTTGCTATAGTTGCAACACATAGAGTTATCAGCCATATATTTTTTGGTGGCTCTTCTTTTGTTAAATCTATGTGGTATAGCATCATTAAAACTAAAATGATGCTGCTTATCAAAATTGAGCTAAAGTTAAAAGCTTGCCAACCATCATTAAAGAATGAGCTGATAAATGTGAATGTTGCTATTGAAGTTAAATTAAGCATCCGAAATGGATCGTTCCAAATTCGAACTGCTATTTGATGAAGAACGGAATTCTGGTCAGCTGCTAGATAAGAAATTCCTTGGTCTGGGAGAAAGTGCTTACTGTTAAGTAAAGATTGAACCCAATATGCGTAATGGGCTTGATCTGTCATAAGATCATTATTTAAAAAGACGCTACGTGTAAGTAGCGTAAAAATAAATAATGTAATAATAATTGATATGTATTTTGACGTATAAGGCTTTAAATTCATGGAGACTTTTTAATTATTTATTTTTAAGTGTACTCTATCATTGAAATTAAGCGGTCATAATAATTGATATTTAATAGTTAAGCTTAATCATAACTTATCAGAAATTAAATAGTTGTCTGAAGTATAACTTCGATAGCAATTAAGTATTGCTTGGTGTGTGATGAGTTATCCGCTCAGGTTATAAATTATTAATTGTCTGAGATTTAGGCTTCTCGAAGGCTATTAGAATATAGCCTTTTAAGGATAAATTGAATAATTCTCTATAAAATGAATTGCGTTGACGGTAATATCTATCAAATTAAAAATAGAAAACTTCTATCATGAAAATAACGGCGCCGAGAAATGCCCAAACTAATACCAAGAGTGATTACGCTGGTACTGATGAATTATGGGCTAGTGAGAAGTATCTGGTTAACTATAATCAGGATCTCATTTTAAAATTGACAAAAAATCAGCGCACTTCTAGTGATGTCCTTGAGTTTGGTGCTGGAATAGGAACGCTAGCAAATCTCTGGGAACGAGAGACTGGCATCAAGCCGGAATGCTTAGAAATCGATCCCAAACAGCGAGCCATTATCGAGTCAAGAGGTTTTTTTTGTTACAACAGCATGATTTCGATCGAAAAAAAATTTGATGTGATATATACCTCAAATGTTCTTGAGCATATAGAGGACGATCAATTAATCCTCAATGAGCTAATTTCAAGATTGAAAGATGGCGGTTCATTAATAATCTATGTTCCTGCTTTTCAAGTTTTGTATTCAGATCTAGATGAGAAAGTTGGGCACTTCAGGAGATATCAAAAAAGAGATCTTCTCAGAAAACTAAAAAAATCTGGTTTTGAGGTGACTAAATTTTTTTACTCTGACAGTATCGGTTTTTTTGCGTGGCTCTATGTGAAAATGAAGGGATACTCCCCAGAAAAATCTGTGGAAACAAGTATGAGGATTTATGATAAGTTTGTCTTTCCTCTCAGTAAACTAATCGACGCTTTGGGTTGTAAATTTCTATTTGGTAAAAACTTACTGGTTTACGCTAAAAAATCCAAATAGTCTTTATTCGTGTAGGCACTAATCTAAAGACTTGGAACTGATGCCCTAGAAAGGTTATGGAGAGCTTTAGGCTAGCGCCCCGAATGAGACTATAAATGAGTGCTTATGGAGTGCTCCGTTTAATGCTGTTCAAATCAATTAATGCGTTAATGATAAATGCTGTCTCAGCACTATCATTCTCAGTAAGTGTCAGCCAGCCTTTATCCTATTCGCCTTCCTCGCTTTGTTTCTCTTTACTTCACGGATCTAAATCTTGTTAAGTTCAACATGTTTTGAAGGTTACTTTCCTTAAGGTTGATAGTCATTGATAGTTTGAATTATCTGACACCGTTTTGTACTTGAGATGCATAGTTCCATTCTTCGGGCCCTTAGCAGCTTTCGTGATGTAGTTGGCATTGTGCTTCAGGCTAGATTCTGCAATCTTGAATTGCTTAGCCTAAGATTCTGGTTGTGGTTTGACCTAAATCTGATGATTTGATTAATTGCATTGTTTGAACATCTTACCTTTCAATATCATTTCAAAATTATTAAAAACTGAAGCAGGAGGGCTCAAGTTCTGCAAAGACAATAGAGGTTGTAAAAAAGATTCCTCTAGCTCCATTTCTCTTGACTGCACGATCGATATTCATATAGTACAGCCCCTTTTTTAAGACCATGAACCATGGATAGTTTTTATGCTGGAGCTCAAACCCCGTTCAAACTTGACCTGAGGCAATGAGTTACACCTTGCCAGGCACACCAAAGCCAAAGCCTTATGAGTATTCTTAATGCGGTACGCTCTAACTAATACCTTTTCTACAGAATGTTTACATCTAGAACTTTAAACCTTTTATTATGAGTTTATTAACTAAGTTTGCAGATCTGAGATTTTAGTGAATACTTTTCATCATCTTGAAGTGTCAATTAAAATCTGGTGTGGATATGGGAAGACATTTTTCGATCCCACAGCTTGTTTATTTAGTAGATTCTTCTTGCTTTTAAATAAAGGTCAGCATCAATATTGGGCTGCTAAACACAGTAAAATAGCATCATGAATCAAATTCAAACAATCATTTTGTGTGGAGGCTCTGGTGCGCGTTTATGGCCTTTATCTAGGGAGTCGTTTCCTAAGCAATTTATACCACTCATCAATGGGCAAAGTCTTTTAGATTTGACCTTATTAAGGGTGGCTTCTTTTGGTTCACCTATTTGTATAACTAATGAAGAGCATCGCTTTTTATTGGCAGCCTCTCTTAAAGCTAATTTACCAAGAATTACTAATCCACAAATTATTTTAGAACCAGCTGGCCGTAATACGGCTGCTGCTATGGCAGTGGGCGCTCATTTGCCCGGAGTGTCGGATGATCAGCTTCTTTTATTTCTCCCTTCAGATCATTTTATTCCTGATATAAACCAATTTGTAGAAACTGTTAAGTTGGGTGCTGCTGCGGCGGAAGCTGGATATATTGTGACTTATGGTGTACAGCCTACATTTCCCAGTACTGCTTATGGATATATAGCTAGAGGTGAGGGTTTAATTTTCTCTAATTCATCAGAGAAGATTTATAAGGTCCAGCAGTTCATCGAAAAACCTAATATTAAAAAGGCTCAAGAATTATTTTTATCGGGTAATTATGCGTGGAATGCAGGTATCTTTCTATGTAAAGCGGGAGTTTTGCGAGAAAGTTTATGGCGACATGCCGCTGATATTGCACAAGCCGTAGAATCTGCCATGAAATCCCCAAGAACTGATGGATTTTTTGTGCGTCCTGATAGGGATGCTTTTTTGGCTTGCCGTTCTGAGTCTATTGACTTTGCTGTCATGGAACTTTTTGATCGAGTAGCCATGGTTTCATTTAATGGGTTGTGGAGTGATGTGGGTAGTTGGAATGCCGTAGCGCAATTACTGCCTGCTGATGAGGTAGGTAATCGTATTAATGGATCCGGTTATTTGTTTCATTCAAAGAATAGCTATATTTGGGCAGATCATCGACCGATAGTTGGTTTGGGCTTGGAAGACATTGTAGTGGTTGATTCACCTGATGCAATACTAGTAGCCCATTCATCTAGTGTTGAGGATTTGAAGCAGGCGGTTAGTGTTATGAAAGAGAATAATATTCCGCAAGCAGTTTTGCATCGCAAAGTACAAAGACCTTGGGGATGGTATGACTCGATTGATATGGGTGAGAATTTTAAAGTTAAGCGTATTTTAGTTAAACCGGGCGCTTCACTTAGTCTACAGTTACATCAGCATCGTGCCGAGCATTGGATTGTGGTGAAGGGTACTGCAGAAGTTACTATTGAAAATCAAGTTTTTTTTCTAAAAGAAAATCAGTCTACATATATCCCTATCGGGGCTAAGCATCGTTTAAGTAATGCTGGAATGGAAGATTTGGAGATGATTGAAGTTCAAACTGGGCTGTACTTGGGTGAAGATGATATTGTCAGATTTGAAGACGCATACGGCAGGCATAATTTATGAATAGATCATCAAAAATAGCTCTTATTACAGGCATCACTGGTCAGGATGGCTCTTATTTAGCCGAGTTTCTTTTATCTAAAGGCTATGTAGTCCATGGAATTAAGCGTCGTGCTTCTTCATTTAATACAGATCGTGTGGATCATATCTATCAAGATCCGCAACTTGATCATCGGAATTTTGTCCTACATTATGGTGATTTGACCGACACATCTAACTTGGTAAGAATCATTCAAGAGATTCAGCCGGATGAAATTTATAACTTGGGCGCACAAAGTCATGTGGCAGTTTCATTTGAGTCCCCAGAGTACACCGCTGATGTGGATGCGCTCGGAACGTTACGTTTATTAGAAGCTATCAGAATTTTAGGTCTAGAAAAAAAGACCCGTTTTTATCAAGCCTCAACATCTGAATTATATGGCTTGGTCCAAGAAATTCCTCAAAAAGAAACCACACCTTTTTATCCTAGGTCTCCCTATGCTGTAGCCAAAATGTACGCCTATTGGATTGTCGTGAATTATCGTGAAGCTTATGGTATCTATGCTTGTAATGGCATTTTGTTTAACCATGAAAGTTCTCGACGTGGGGAGACATTTGTGACTCGTAAGATTACTCGTGGCTTGACCAATATTGCGCAAGGTCTAGATGCTTGTCTTTATATGGGTAATATGGATGCACTGCGTGATTGGGGACATGCCAAAGATTATGTGCGAATGCAGTGGTTAATGTTGCAACAAGATATTCCGGAAGACTTTGTGATTGCCACAGGTGTGCAGTGCAGCGTACGTGATTTCATCATCAAGTCTGCAAAGCATTTGGGAATTTCTATTCGCTTTCAAGGTGAGGGCGTGAATGAATGTGGAATTGTCTCAACCATTGATGGCAATCAGGCACCCGCTCTGAAGGTAGGGGATGTGATTGTTAAAATTGATCCGCGTTACTTTAGACCCACAGAAGTTGAAACTTTATTGGGTGATCCGACTAAAGCTAAAGAAAAATTAGGCTGGGTTCCAGAAGTGACTCTGGATGAAATGATTGAAGAAATGGTAGATTACGACTTGGATCAGGCTAAACGTCATGCCTTGTTAAAAAAACATGGCTACCACATTGCCGTTGGTAAAGAAAACTGATGACGCGAAAAACTAAGATTTTTGTTGCAGGTCACCGAGGGATGGTGGGTTCTGCCATTATTAGGCAACTTCAATCCAAGGGAGATGCTGACATTATTGTTCGAACACATCGAGAATTAGATTTAACCAACCAGCACGCTGTGAGAAATTTTTTGCAACAAGAGCAGCCAGATCAAATTTATTTAGCTGCTGCTAAGGTGGGTGGTATTTACGCCAACAATACCTATCCAGCTGAATTCATTTATCAAAACTTGATGATGGAAATTAATGTTATTCATCAGGCATTTGAAGCAGGAGTAAAGCGCTTGTTATTTTTGGGGTCGAGTTGTATTTATCCAAAATCAGCTTTGCAACCAATGGCAGAATGGACTCTATTAACTGGTAAGCTTGAGCCAACTAATGAACCTTACGCAATTGCAAAAATTGCTGGGATTAAGATGTGTGAAAGCTATAACCGCCAGTATGGCGCCAGTCATGGGATTGATTACCGCTCAGTGATGCCAAGTAATTTGTATGGACCAGGTGATAATTACCATTCGGAAAATAGTCATGTAATTCCTGCGCTGATTAGACGTTTTCATGAAGCCAAAGTCAGTAAGCAACAAGAGGTCATAATTTGGGGTACAGGTAAACCTCGTCGTGAATTCTTGTATGTGGATGATATGGCTCAAGCGTCTGTGTACATAATGAATTTAAAGCCAGAAATCTATTACAAAAATACTCAACCTCTACTTAACCATATTAATGTGGGTTCTGGAAATGATATTTCAATATACGAATTAGCTCAGTTGATTGCCACTGTGATTGGATATGACGGCACTATTTTATTCGATCACTCAAGGCCTGATGGCACCATGAGAAAGTTAATGGATAGTCAATTACTTGGTAAATTAGGGTGGCATCCGAAAATTAATCTAAAAGATGGTCTTGTGAATGCTTACAAAGATTATTTATCTAGACACGTTTAAGCATTGATAAATTTGGAGACAAAATGAAAGCAGTGATTTTGGCTGGTGGCTTGGGAACAAGAATCTCAGAAGAGAGTGCCAGTAAACCAAAGCCAATGATTGAGATTGGTGGTAAGCCAATTTTGTGGCACATTATGAAACTTTACTCTGCGAATGGAATTAATGATTTTGTAATTTGTTGTGGATATAAGGGATATTTGATTAAAGAATATTTCGCAAACTATTTTTTACATATGTCTGATGTCACCATTGATATGGTAAAAAATTCAATTGAAGTTCATGAAAAAAAAGCTGAACCATGGAAGGTAACTTTAGTTGACACTGGTGAATCAACGCAAACAGGTGGCCGCCTAAAAAGAATAGCCGAATATGTTGATGACGATTTTTGCATGACCTATGGTGATGGAGTTGGGTCTATCAATATTCGTGAACTGATTAAGTTTCATAAATCTCATGGTCTTCTCGCAACCATGACTGCGGTTCAACCGCCTGGCCGTTTTGGCGCATTGAATATTAAGGATAATCAAATCCAATCTTTTTTGGAGAAGCCTCAAGGTGATGGAGGCTGGATTAATGGGGGATTTTTTGTACTTAAGCCAAAGGTGTTTGATTTAATTGATGGCGATGAAACTGTTTGGGAGCGTAAGCCTTTGGAGGGGCTCGCAAAACAAAAGCAGCTACAAGCTTTTTTTCATAAAGGTTTTTGGCAGCCGATGGATACACTTAGGGATAAAAATCATCTTGAGGATTTATGGGTTAATAATCAGGCTCCATGGAAAGTATGGGGCTGATGATGTTGGGTTGTGTGAAACCTGACTTTTGGAGGGGTAAGCGAGTCTTTATTACTGGCCATACTGGTTTTAAGGGCGGTTGGTTAACATATTGGCTGCAATTAATGGGTGCTAAAATCGCCGGCTATTCACTCTATCCAAATACTCAACCGAATATTTTTGAAGTTCTTGAGCTTTCTAAATTAATTGAGCAATCGCAAATAGCTGACATACGTGACTTTGAATCTTTAAAAAAGTCCATTGTGAATTTTTCGCCTGACATTGTCATTCATATGGCCGCGCAACCCCTGGTGAGAGTTTCTTACCTAAATCCTATAGAGACTTATCAAGTCAACATTATGGGTACTGTCCATCTTTTAGAAGCTCTTAGATCTTGCCCTTCAGTTAGATCAACTGTAATTGTTACAACTGATAAATGTTACGAGAATAACGAGAGGTTACAAGGGTATAGCGAAGATGAACCTATGGGTGGTTATGATCCTTACAGTAGTAGTAAGGGGTGTGCGGAGTTGGTGACTAGTGCATATCGTAGATCTTTCTTTAGCACATCAAATAATCAAAATCTTATTGCAAGTGCTCGCGCAGGAAATGTTATTGGTGGTGGTGACTGGTCTGAAGATCGCTTAATACCGGACTCAATCAAGGCTTTTGAAGCGGGCAGGCCGATTGTGATTCGTAATCCTAATGCAATAAGACCTTGGCAGCATGTACTAGAGCCATTGTCAGGCTATTTAATGTTGGCGCAAGCTTTGTATGATGGAAATGAGAGTTATGCCTCAGGTTGGAATTTTGGACCTGAAGATTTCGATTGTCAATCTGTCCAAGAGGTCATTGATTTATTTTGTTTTAAGTGGGGTGGTGATGTCGGTTGGCAACATAACTTTTTAGATAATCCTCATGAGGCAACTTTATTGAAGTTGGACTGTACTAAGTCGAAAAGTGAGTTAAGCTGGTCCCCTAAGTGGCATTTGGACTTAGCATTAGAGAAAATTATTGATTGGCATAGAGCCTTTTTGGCTGGTGAAAATATGTCAATTGTTACTAAAAAACAAATTGAAGATTATCAGTCTGCATAATTCGTCTGGATAAAAATTGGATATTAATAAAATTAAACAAGAAGAGTTGCGCAAAGAAATTTCTTTGCTCGTAGAAAAGTATGCTGCTTTAGAGTTTATGCCCAAAGAATTTATTCCTGGAGTAACGGTGATACCTCCATCAGGAAAGTTAATTGGTGTTGAAGAGCTTCAGAATATGGTTGATGCTTCCTTAGATGGTTGGTTAACTACAGGGCGCTTTAATGATGAATTTGAGAAGAGATTGGCTGAGTTCATTGGGGTGAAATATGCAATCACTGTGAATTCGGGTTCGTCTGCAAATTTAGTTGCATTTTCAACACTTACATCCCCTAAATTGGGTGATCGCGCTATTCAAAAGGGTGATGAAGTAATTGGCGTGGCTGCAGGCTTCCCCACAACAGTAAATCCAATTATTCAGTTCGGAGCTATCCCAGTATTTGTTGATGTTGACCAATATACTCACAACATTGACCCTTTGAAAATTGAATCAGCAATTACTCCAAAAACAAAAGCAATTATGTTGGCCCACTCCTTGGGTAATCCATTTAATTTGGAGGTTGTGACTCAACTTTGTAAGCGTTATAACTTGTGGCTTATAGAGGATTGTTGCGATGCTTTGGGATCTAAATACCGAGGTCAAATGTGCGGAACTTTTGGCGATATTGCTACATTAAGTTTTTATCCTGCCCATCACATCACTATGGGGGAGGGTGGTGCTGTATTTACCAATAACTATGAATTAAAAGGGATTGCAGAGAGTTTTCGAGATTGGGGGCGTGATTGTTATTGCCCTCCCGGTAAAGACAATACATGTGGTAAACGATTTTGTTGGAAGCTGGGGAATTTACCTCAAGGATATGATCACAAATATACGTATAGTCATTTAGGTTTCAACCTAAAGATCACTGATATGCAAGCAGCTTGCGCCTTAGCGCAGCTTAAAAAAGCACCAGATTTTATTAAAAAGCGGAAAGAGAACTTTGAATTTTTAAGAAACAGATTGGAGAGTTGTTCGGAATACTTACAGCTGCCTATGCCGACTGATAATTCTGAGCCGTCTTGGTTTGGATTTCCCATAACTCTTAAAGAGAATACCCCTTTTTCTAGACTCGAATTAACAACATATTTAGATCAAAATAAAATTGGTACAAGGTTACTATTTGCTGGAAATTTAGTTCGACAACCCTATATGAAAGATGTTCAGTATCGAATAAGTGGAACCCTTAAGAATACAGATAACGTAATGAGCAATACTTTTTGGATTGGCGTCCAGCCCGCTCTAACGGAGGAAATGCTTGAATTCGTTGTAACAAAAATAGAAACTTATTTGGGTGTTAATTTCTAATGACCAATCAGAAAATCCGAGTTGCTGACTATATTGCTATGCGCTGTTTTGAGGCCGGTGCTAGGCATGTTTTTTTAGTTACTGGCGGTGGAGCGATGCATCTAAATGATGCGTTTGGACGCAATAAAAAATTACAGCCTATATGCTTCCATCATGAACAAGCTGCTGCTATTGCAGCAGAATCCTACTATCGTTTAACTAATAGATTAGCTGTTTTGAATGTTACAACTGGACCAGGAGGAATTAACGCCTTAAACGGAGTGTATGGTGCATATGTTGATTCTCAGGCAATGTTAGTGATATCCGGACAAGTAAAGCGTGAAACATATCTACGTAATTATCCCGGTCACTTAAGGCAGTTGGGTGATCAGGAGGTTGATATTGTCACAATTGCTAAACCTATAGTGAAGTATGCGACAGTGTTACAAGATCCAATGCAAGTAAAAAAAGTAATGGATAAGGCTATTTTTATCAGCCAGTCAGGTAGGCCTGGACCAGTTTGGGTTGATGTGCCAGTTGATGTTCAGGGTAGCCTCGTTGATATTTCTACATTGGAATCATATTCAGGTTCTTTAAATGATCTAATTAATGATCAAGATCTAACTCCAAATACCCGTTTAGAGCTTCAAACTTTATTACTTGAAGATAATTTTGTTTTTCAGTTACCAGAGGTAATAAAAAAGCTAGGCTCCGCAAAAAGACCAGTGATATTTGCCGGAATGGGCGTACGTATTTCTGGCATGCATGAAGAGTTTTTAGATTTGGTAGAGAAGCTTAAGATACCTGTTGTAACTGGTTGGAATGCCCACGATATCTTGACAAATGATAGTGAGTTCTATGCTGGAAGACCTGGAACTGTAGGTGATCGAGCTGGTAATTTTGCTGTTCAAAACTCTGATTTTCTTTTAGTTCTTGGGAGTCGGTTGAATATTAGGCAAGTTAGTTATAACTGGAAAAGTTTTGCCTCAAAAGCATATAAGGTGATGGTGGATGTAGATCAGGCAGAGTTAGATAAGCCGACCTTAAATATTGATTTGAAAATAAGCGCAACCCTACAAAAATTTATTCCGTCTTTAATTCAGGCACTAAAGAATTACCAGCCTAAAGAAGATCACCTAGAGTATTTGAAATGGTGTCGTGAGCG
>JACCDV010582916.1_pt1 | contig 15802 bp, 17 predicted proteins | sample 7446131 | NCBI WGS metagenome assembly JACCDV01 (sample SAMN15323448, study PRJNA562643) | freshwater metagenome | isolation source: river surface water | place: USA:Blue River Watershed | collected 2017-08-17 | reverse complement strand
GTGGCCTACACCGACCCCGAAGTGGCATGGGTGGGCTTGACCGAAGACCAAGCCAAAGCGCAAGGCATCAAGGTGAAAAAGGGCTTGTTCCCTTGGACAGCCTCGGGCCGCGCCATTGCCAATGGCCGCGACGAAGGCGTGACCAAACTGCTGTTTGACGATTCACCCGAGGCCCACGGCCACGGCAAGATCCTGGGCGGCGGCATGGTGGGCACACACGCAGGCGACATGATCGGCGAAATCGCACTGGCCATTGAGATGGGCGCTGACGCCGTGGACATCGGCAAGACCATCCACCCACACCCCACGCTGGGCGAAAGCATCGGCATGGCGGCAGAAGTGGCGCACGGTAGCTGCACGGACTTGCCACCTAGCAAGAAGTAAACGCTTCGCGCTGCAAATAAAAAGGCCCGGACGGGAAACTGTCTGGGCCTTTTTATTCTGCGAAATTTTGGCAATCGCCGCAATTCATGCGGTGATTAAGCGGCGTATTCACCGCATCTCAATGCGCCCCAAGGTAACACCCATCAGCCCGCTCGCCATCCCCGGGCTCATCACCTTCCTCACGGCACAACGCCGCAATCAAAGCTTGGTCCACCACTTGGCCGGGTAGCAGCAACTCTTCATTCGTCCAGCGTTTGACCAAGTGGCCGTTGGCCACGCCACCGGTGTGCGGGGCTTGGTAGGCGCGGCGGTGTTGCATGGTGATGCCGCTGTTGGCGTTGGCAATGAAGCGGCTTTCGCCCAGGGCCCAGGGTTCAAAGTAAGCGTTGGCGGCTACATCGACTTGGCGGAAGTAGTTGCGTGCGCCTTCGGCATCGAGTTTTTTGCGCACGGTGCGGGTGATGAGGCCTTGCAGGTGGTCGAGCGCAGCGTAGTCCATGTGGGCAATGGTGTCGGGGCGCATGTCAAGGCCTGCCAGCGCCGCGGTGGCGGCCAACTCGGCGGGCAGCATTTGGGCCATGGCTTTGACCACATCGTGGTGGGGCGCAATGGCGGTGGCCACGCCACGTGTTTGCGGCTGAATGGGGCAGCGGATTTCCACAAAGCGGGGCTTCACAGGGCCGGTGCAACCGTCGTGGTGGTAGTACTCGCCTTGGCTCAGTCGCCCTTTGCTGGAGCGCCCGCGCACGTCGCGGTAGGTGGGGTGCTGGGTGTGCACATTGAGGCACACCACCAGGCCGGTGGCATCTACCAATTGGTAAAAGGCTTCGCGCCATTCGGGCAGCAAGAGCTTGTCGTGCAGGTAGTCGCTGGGCGCTTGCGCCTCTTGGCCCACTTCGCCTTCGATGACCAACACAAAGGGCCGGGGCCTGCGCACGCGCCATTGGGCGTTGGCAAAGTTCAGCACCGAGGTGGTTTGAGCGTGTGTGTGGGCCGCGACTTCGAACATGGGGCGTATTGGGTAGAAGGGTAGGCTCGAATATCGAGCTGAAGACTGCACCAATTTTAGGGCTTTGCTGTGCTGACTCTTGGATGTGTGTGATGCTCGATAAGATGCCCACCATGAAATACACATGGCTAAGCCTTTGGCTTTTCATGAGCGGTGCACAGGCTCAAGTGGGTGACAAGGTGGTGTTGCCCAACTTTGTGATTGACCGAACCGAAGTCACCATCGGGCAGTTTGAGCGCTACGTGCGTGCCACAGGCACAGTGACACGGGCCGAGAAAGAGGGCGGTGGTTTTGAATACGGCGCAGGGTGGGAGCGACGCCCCGGATGGGTATGGCGCACGCCCGACGGGCAAGCCACGCATGCCGACATGCCAGCTGTTCATTTAGATTTTTCAGAAGCGCAAGCCTATTGCCGTTGGGCCGGTGGGCGTTTGCCCACAGGGGCCGAATGGCAACTGGCAGCCTTTTCCGAGCTACGCGATGCACCGCCTGCGCCGTGGACCAAAGGCAAAACCTACGCGTGGACCACAGGTGATAGTCCGCAAGGGGCCAACACCAGCGATGCCGACCCATGGCCACGCGCAGCACCCGCAGGTGCTACCAAACAAGGCGTGAATGGCTTGTATGACATGGGCGCAAATGTGTGGGAATGGACCATCGACAGTACAGACGCCACAGGCCGCGAACGCAGAACGGTAGGCGGGTCTTGGTGGTACGGCGCATTCAACATGAAAGTCAACGTGCAGGCATTGAAGCCTGCAGATTTTTATGCGGTGTACATCGGATTTCGCTGTGTGTACGACCGCGTCAATTCTGTGAACTAGTCCACCTTACCAATTCGAGTGACCAGTGCACTCATGTCTTTGGCATCTGCTTGCACGAAGCGTTCAAAGTCGGGTGCATCCTGGTACATGAATGATGTGCCGGCGGCTGTCAGGGCCCCCACTGCTCGTGCATCTTGGGCCGCAAATTTAGCTGCTTGGCGCAAGGTTTCTACGACTGAGGCAGGCGTGTCAGCGGGAACAAACAGGCCTGACCACTGCGAATACTGAATAGGCACCCCCAACTCTTTGAAGCTCGGCACATCAGGTATGCTGGCCAAGCGGCCGTCGCCCCAATGTGCCAATGCGCGCAAACGACCAGATGCGATGTGCTGCTTGACGCTGGCTGGGCCAGTGGACAAGGCCTCGATTTGCCCGCCTAACAATGACAACACAGCAGGACCCGCGCCGGTGTAAGGCACATGCAGCATGAAAGTCGAGGTGGCTGTCTTGAGCTGCTCCATCGGTACGTGCATCGTGCCGTAGTTGCCAGAGGAGCCAAACGAAATTTTTCCGGGGTTGGCCTTGGCGTGGGCAATGAACTCGGCATAGGTTTTCCACGGGCTGTCGCTGCGCACCACCAACACGGTAGGGTCTGCTGTGAAACGTGCAATCGGCTTGAGCTGGTTCACCTGATACAGGGGGGCGCGTTGCAAAATTTTGTCTGCTTCAGGCAGCACCACCAACGACGACAGTGACATCAACACGGTGTAGCCATCGCCTTTGGACTTGGCGACTTGCGCCATGCCAATGCCACCACCTGCGCCTCCTTTGTTTTCAACCACCACAGGTTGCTTCAGGTAGCGCGACATGGCTTCGGCCACAGGGCGACCCACCGTATCAGCTACGCCACCCGGCGGGAAGGGGACCACCATGGTGATGGGTTTGCTGGGGTAGGCTTGTGCTGTGGCGGTGACACTGGTCAGCGCCATAGGAACTGCCAATGCCAGGCTGAGCCCCGCGCGAATGAGTTGAAGTCGTTTCATATCTTGTCTCCTTCGGTTGTTCGCTAGCAGGTCAGGGGAATTCCTGCCTGTCTTTTTAGTTTTAAACGAAACGGTTTTCGATGCTGCCCACGCCGTCAATTTCGACGCGGATCACATCGCCTTTGGCGATGTAGCGCGGTGGGTTCAAGCCCATGCCCACGCCAGCGGGGGTGCCCGTGGCGATGACATCGCCGGGGTAGAGCGTGATGCCACGCGAGATGGTTTCGATCAAGGTGGGAATGTCGAAGATCATGTTTTCGGTGGGGCCGTCTTGGCGCAACTCACCATTGACCCAGCAGCGCACGCGGGTGTTGCGGCCGTCCACTTCATCGGCGGTAATGATCCATGGGCCCATGGGGCAGAAGGTGTCAAACGACTTGCCCATGTCCCACTGTTGGTGGCGCATTTGCACGTCGCGTGCTGTCACGTCGTTGACCACGGTGTAGCCAAACACATGGTTCATGGCATCGCTGGCCGCAATGTTTTTGCCGCCTTTGCCAATCACCACAGCCAGCTCGGCCTCGTAGTCGATTTGTTCTGAAATAGCAGCACCTGGCAAATGCACGTCGTCATGTGGGCCGACCACGCACTCGGGCACTTTGGTAAAGACGATGGGCCATGCTTTGGTGTCGGTGTTGCTGTCTTTGAACACCGAGGCTTGGAGCTCTTTGGCGTGTGCGTGGTAGTTGCGGCCCACACACCACACGTTGCGGCGAGGCACAGGCAGAGGGGCTTCCAAGTGAACGTGTGTGATGTCGTGCGGTGTACCTGCCAGCTCGGGCAGTGCATGGCCAGCGACCATCGCATCAATGATGGGCTGTGCGCCCAGATGCGCTTGGTCTTGGGTGAGTGCAAAAGCGGTGACGTGCTTGCCGTCAGCAGAAACTTGGCCCACGTGGCGTTGACCGTTGAGCTTGAAAGTCGCAATGCGCAAAGTGTTCTCCTCAATGAATTGAATTTGTCTAAGACCAATTTAATTCATCTGAAGGAAAAAGTCGCCCCTTCAGAGACACGCATGAGACATGTGTCTCAAGTGCTGGCTTGTGTCAGTGCAGCCCAAACCTCGTAAGCCGCATACGCATCGTTGGCCGCATACACCAGTTGCGATTCACTCAGGCGCGGGTGGGCCCAGTTGCTGGTCGCGGCTTTTTTAGATTTCACAAAGCATTGGTTGAACAGCACAGCCACGGCACCTTTGACGCCCATTTCTTTGCGATAGCCACGCTCCTTGAACAAGGTGTTGAGCTCCACAATGCCAAGAGGTTCGATGCCCAGTTTGTGGATGATGCGTTTGCGGTCGTCACCCAAACCAAAGCCTGCCTTGACAATGTTGGGGGCTGCTAGCAATTCGGCAGCCACGGTGCGGCATTCGGGCTCGTGGAGTTGAATGACCCAAGCATGATCGGCGGTGGCCAGCTGCAAGATGTGTGGCCCGTCAGAGCTTTCGCCCACGCGGAAGGTGGGTTTGGATTCGGTGTCAAAGCCCCATGTGTTGGTTTGCATGAGTTGCGCTTGTGCTGCACGGGCTTGTGCGCCTGTGCTGACTAAAGTGATGCGATCTAGCCCCAGCCTTGGAAATAAGGGCAAGAGGGCGATGGCTTCTTTGTCGGGGATGTGCGGGTGCTGCATGAGGTGCGGGATTAGGCGTACAAGGTTTAGCGACGCGTGACCGCACGACGCGATTTGTTGGCCGCTTTGGCTTGCGCAAATTCTTCTTTGCGAACCGCACGCTCTGCATCAGCTTTGTGTCCCTCGGCCAACCACTGTGCAAATTGCTCGGGGGTTTCAATGGTCAAACGGCCCAAGGCAGCAGATCGAAAATCTTGAATGACGATGTGTGCGGCCTTGGTGGTGTTGATGCGGCCACCGCTTTGCACCGCACCACGTTTGCGGCCAATGGCTTCGAGCATTTCTTCGTCGGTGTGTTCAGCCACATCGGTGACGTTGTAGCGGGCTTGCAAGGCTTCGGGGTATTCGGGGATGAGGTAGTTGAGCAGCTCTAGGGCGACTTCTTCTTCATCAAACGCATTCACGCCCACCGCGCCGCTGACCGCTAGGTTGTAGCCGCTTTGCGCCACGATGATGCGCGGCCACAGCACGCCCGGTGTGTCGAACAAGTAAAAGTCGTTGGCAATGTCAATGCGTTGCTCGGTCTTGGTCACGCCTGCCACGTCGCCTGTTTTCGCAGCACGTTTGCCTTTGAGGGTGTTGATGAGGGTGGACTTGCCCACGTTGGGAATGCCGCAAATCAACACACGCATGGGCTTGGCCATGCCGCCTCGGTTGGGTGAGAGTTCAAAGCACGCATCCATCAAGGCTTTGGCAGGCGAAACCATGCTTGTGTCCAACGCAATGGCGCGTGTGTGTGGCTGTGCGTTGTAGTGGGCGAGCCAGAGTGCTGTACGTGCTGGGTCGGCCAAGTCTTGCTTGCTCAGTACTTTGAGGCCGGGTTTGTTTTTAATCAGCTGGGCCAGCATGGGGTTGGCACTGGAGCCGGGCAGGCGTGCGTCGAGCATCTCGATGACGACGTCGATTGATTTGATGCGTTCCTCAATCGCTTTGCGCGTGAGATGCATATGCCCTGGGAACCATTGAATAGCCATAGTGCTGATTGTCGTTCAAGCGGCGCGAGTGGCAGCTTGCAGTTGAAGGTGAACCTCATCACCCCAATCGACCGGCAGTTGTTGCTTGGCTTTGAGGTAGTGCTCGGTGAACACGTCAAAGTAAGCGTTGAATGCGTGTGCCGCTTGCGTGTCGTTGGCCAAGTTGAGGCACAGTGCGCCCACCTCTGCGGTGCACAAATGGCTCTCGCTTTGCGCGCGGCGTAGTTGGTAGCGCGACAGTTGTTCGGGCAACAGGCTGAGTACGGGCAAGTGTTGCAAGTAAGGGCTTTTGCGAAACATCTTGCGAGCTTCGTCCCATGTCCCGTCGAGCAAGATGAACAAGGGGCGCTTGGTGGCGTGGTGGGTGACCTCGTGCACCACGCGATGCGGTTCAGCAAAGGTTTCTGGAAACACCACATAGGGTTGCCATTGCGGATCGTTCAACAGGGCGAGTAGTTCAGGCGCAACTTCGGTGCGTGCCCAACCGAAGGCAAAGGTGTCAGTGACCACATCGGCAATCAGCCAGCCGGTGTTGCTGGGTTTGAGTGGCTCAATGTCGGCCATGAGCAAACACATGCCTGCACGTGTGGGCACCACAGGGCGTAGGGCGCAGATGCAGTGCGTAGGGACCAAGCGGCAACCTTTGCAACGCTCTCCTTTGGGGCCACCTCTTGCGAGGAAGGGTTTGACACTGCGAGCAAGACGCGAGGCGCGTAGGCGAGCAACCGCGTGAGACACGATTTACTCAGCCACATTGCACTCACGGCGTAGCAGTGCCAACGCGTCGTGCAATTTGTAATCGTGGTCGCTCTCAAGTGTTGCCATCGCATCGTCGATGAACGATTCCCACATGTCGATGTAATCGTCTTGATGTTCCACAGGTGCATTGGCTTGGATGAACTCGGTGGCGAGTTCGGGCTTGACACCGGATTTACGAAGTTTGCGAATCAGCGTGGCCGCAGTTTTTTCGGTCAGCAGGGTTTTGCCTGTGCTCCCTGTGGCAATACACAAGAAGAGGGTGAGCAGCGAGCTGTCGTCGCTATGACCGCCAGTCGCTTTGGCCCAAGCGGCAGAGGTTTGGCGGTCAAAGTGGTCGACTTCGGCCAGACCGTCTTCTACCCAAAAGTAGCGCCCTACAAAAGCAGGTGTTTGGTTGAACAGTTTTTGTGGTGTGAGCTTGGCATCCAAAATTTTGGGCAAGTCAGCTTCCACACTTTGGCGCACATGCTCGACCGCTGCTTTGAACTCTGCAGGCAAGTTCTTGGGTATTGCCAAGTGGATGGTTTTGCTGGCACTGGGTTTACGCAGCATGGCAATGATTTTTTGAAACGCCACCCAGTCTGGCATTTCTTTGTGCTTGACCGCAGCGGTGAGTAGTGCGGTGCGAATGACGGCTTCTGCGTCACAACCAGCTTCTTCTAAATCGTCTGCGTGCACGCCCAGTTGGTCGGCCATCCAAATGGCCGCGTCAATGACGTGGGCCACTTGTTGGCGCTTGGCCAGCTCGGCTTGGTAATCGGCCAAATTGCACAAGGCCCACTTGGCCAGTTGTGGGATGTGTTTGTCGCTGAAACCGCCATGCTCGTTCATGCCAAAGTGCGTGCTTTGCGGCATGGTGATGAGGGCTTTGAGCATGTCCGATGCAGCCTTGGAACGTGACATGAAGCTGTGTTCACGCAAGTGTTCGGCTGCTTTGCGCAAGTCGCCGTTGCTCTGAATTTCGAGTGTGAGGCTCACCAAGTTGACGATGCGGTCTTTGGCTTTTTCAAGCTCAGGGCGTAAAAACTCGCTGCCAAAGTAACGCGCAATTTGCACCATGCCCTTAGGCGCATCGGTTTGGATCGCGTCGAGTTTGGCTTGATCCAAGATGCCGTGCTGCACGCCATAGGCCAGCGCCTTTTCAAAGAAAGGGCGGTCGTCAAAAATGGCGATGGATTGCGTCATGGTCTTTATTTAGATGGCAGATTCTTCGTCTGAGTCGCGTGCCGCTGGTGTGGCTTGTCCACGGTCGGTGGCGCTGGTCTCCACCTTGCCGTCGTCCTCTTCCTCTTCGTCCTCGGACAGGCCTGCGTCGTGGGCGCGTGCTTTGGCACGCAGCACCAACAGCATTTCAATGAAGAGGTCTGGAATTTTGTGGCGCAAGATCCAAGCGAGTTGCATCCAGTCTTGGTCGGCCACTTCGTCTTCTTCAACCCGGGGCTTCACATAGGCTGAACCGAGCAGGGCGCTTTCAGACAACATGTCGCCATCGTCTTCCATGGTGTCAAACGTGCCGGTGCGTGCAAAGGCTTCGATGCGGCTCCACTTTTCGCTGAAGTAGTCGGCCAGCGCTTCAGCGCCGCCTTCCAAATCGCCAATGGCGGTGAGGAACTCAATGGGGTCTGCATCGTCACGGAAGATGATGGAGTTCATCATGCCGCGCAAGTGCGTGCGTGTGAGGTCTTTGTATTGTTTTTCAATGACGACGGCACGTGCGAATTGTTCGGGCGTGACCAAGAGGTTGATCACCGACTCTTTGGAGGTGTCGTACTCACGAATGACGGCCAAGATGTCTTTGGGCGGCAGTTGCTCCAGCACCACCATCAACGCTTGATCGCCTTCGGCATCGGCCAGTTCGACCAGCGCAGCCTCTGCGCCAGTGATGTCGCCAGCGGCGATGAGGGTTTGTGTTTTGGTGATCAGTGCAATGGCGTTTGTTTTGTCGGTCATGTGGCCTCCTGCTGAGCCGCCTCAAAGGAGGCCAAGCCCCCTCGGGGGGCAGTGAATACACGCAGTGATGAACGTGGGGGCATGATTACTTCCTGTTTATTCTTTGCTATCAAAGCCTTGTTCAACCATCCATGCGTTGCCAGCTTCTTCGCGTTCACGGGCTTCGCGCTCTTCGTCTTGCTCGCTGTGGTCGCCGCGTTCGACGTTTTCCAAGTCTTCGTCGGCATCGGCGTCGTGAGCGGCCGCACTGCCACGCATCGGCGTGCCGTGCATGTATTCCAGTGCTGCGGCCACGCTCATGAACCATGCGCCCACAGGCTCGGCCAAGATTTGGTCAACGATGGGTTGCGCCCATGATGCGATGCGTACACCTTCGGATAAGGTGTCCCAACTTAGTAAGTCATCCGCGTCTAACGTGATGAAGTGGTCCATCAATTCGGGCTCAGTGAACTCAAAGGCTTGATGCAAGACCACGGCCACCATCTCGGGGTTGAGGTCCATCATTTGCAACAAAAAGTCCAGCTCTTTGCGTTTTTCAGCCAAACGCTTGTCGAGGATGTAGTGACCTTCAGAGTCTGAATTCAGGTCATCCAGCTCGGCTTGGTAAGCCGAACGGAGTTCTTGGAAAAAAGGTGAAATGCTCATGGTGTTTGTGGCGTGGCGCTGGATGAACGGTGAAGCAATCAACGGTTGAGTATTTGGGCAAAGTAAGCGCCCCAAATTTCGCGAGCCGTCTGCGCTGGGTCGTCCAGCAAGTTGCGGCGACGGTTGTCATCGTAGGCTTTGCGTTTGTCGTCATCTGACAGGATGTCATAAGCCTCTTGCACTTCACGAAAGCGTGCAGGGGCATCCGGATCGCTGTTGCGGTCGGGGTGAAACTGCGAGGCTTTTTGACGGAACGCGCGTTTGATTTCTGAGAGCGTGGCATCACTCTTCAGACCTAGGGCAGCGTAGTGTTCAGACACGTAGGGCTCTTAAAAATTCAAAACGATCAAAGCGGCTGCTTGAGGCGAATTTCTTCTACCTTCACGGGGCCCATCGGTACCGTCTTGGCGCTCGACATTTCGCGTTTGAACCCTGCCAACTCGTGAAAACGCATGGCGCGGTCGTTGGCGATGGGGACCCAAATAGACACATGGGTGCAGCCTTCGTCTTGCAGGCCTTCGCGTGCGGCATCCCACAGGGCAAGGCCGACGCCTTGGCCCCAGTAAGCCGCATCGACATAGATGTCCCAAATTTCGCCTAGGGTGTTGGGTGTGCCTTTGTCGCGTGAGCGGTCGTAGCCTACAAAGCCCACGATCTTGTTGCCATCGACGGCCACTTGAACTTGAGGCTCAGCGTATTCAATGGCTTCACGCCAGTAAACGGTGTTTTTTTCTTCGGGTACAGGCAGTACTTTGGCGCCTGTTTGCATGGTTTTGAAAGCTTCTTTGGCAGTGGCGGCGTACAGCTCAGCAATTTTGGCGGCATCGCGCATCGTGGCGGGACGGACTTCGACAGTTGTCAATTCGGACATGGAAAAAGGGAAATTTGGTAAACAGATAAGACCGCTATTGTCCCAGTAAATCTGCCATGGCTCAGAGTTAGGTAGAGTTAAGCCTTCGCTGCCTGCAGCCTTCTTTTTTAAACTCCCAAACCCATGCTGATTCTTGCCCCAATGGAGGGCTTGCTCGACTTTGTGCTGCGCGATGTGCTAACCCGTATTGGCGGGGTAGATCGGTGCGTGTCCGAGTTCATACGTGTCAGCGGCACTTTGCTGCCCGAGCGCACGTTTTTGCGCATCGTGCCTGAGCTGACGAATGGTGGCCGTACCTCTGCGGGTGTACCTGTGCGGCCGCAGTTGTTGGGTTCAGACCCGCAATGTTTGGCCGACAACGCCGCACGCGTGGCGGGTATGGGCTGCGATGGGGTGGACTTGAACTTTGGTTGCCCCGCCAAGCAGGTGAACCGACATGGCGGTGGCTCGGTGTTGCTGCAAGACCCCGAAGTGCTGTACCAAATTGTGCGAGCCGTTCGTGCAGCGGTACCTAGTCATCAAGTGGTGTCGGCCAAGATGCGTTTGGGATTCCATGACGACAGCACCGCCGAAGAGTGTGCCTTGGCGCTGGAGGCGGGCGGTGCTAGCGAAATTGTGGTGCATGCCCGCACCAAGGCCGATGCGTATCGTCCACCGGCCTATTGGCATCGCATTGCCGACATCAAAGCCAAGGTGAAAACACCGTTGGTGGCCAACGGTGAAATTTGGAATGTGCAAGACGCACTCAACGCACGTGCTGAGTCGGGGTGTTTTGATTTGATGTTGGGCCGAGGCATCGTGACTAACCCTGGATTGGGTTGGGCCATCAAAGCCCACGATGCAGCGGTTCAAGGTTTGCCCTCACCCCAAGCGCAAGTGCGCTGGCAAGACTTGCCGCCGCACCTGCTCACGTTTTGGCGCATTGTGTCGGGCCATGTGAGTGAGCGTCACCAAGCAGGACGATTGAAACAGTGGTTGAACTTTTTGCGCAAGCATTACCCCGAAGCCGAAGCAGCCTACATGCATGTGCGTACTTTGACCAACCCCAAAGACATCAACGCTTGGTTTTCTGACTTTTCTTGCGCACCCGTGTGACACACAAACACCTTCATCCTTGGCAAGTCATCACTGGTGGCATTTGCGGCTTGGTGTTGACCATTGGCCTGGCGCGTTTTGCCTACACGCCTTTGTTGCCAAGCTTGCAAACCCAAACCGGATTGACCGATGCCGCCGCTGGCGGTTTGGCTGCCATCAACTACGCGGGCTACATGAGTGGCGCTTTGGCTGTCACATGGATTGACAACGTGCGTTGGCGGCATTGGTTGTACAGCGCAGGTTTGTGGATGGCCTTGCTCACGGTGGCCGCCATGGCGCTGACCACTTGGATGCCCGCCTGGGCTTTGATTCGCTACATCGGTGGCTTGTGTGGCGCAACAGGCATGTTGCTGGGCTCGGGATTGGTGTTGGGTTGGCTCATGCGGCAGGGACGACGGCCTGAACTGGGCTTGTATTTCATTGGCCTGGGGCTTGGTATTGTGGTGTCAGCTTTGGGCGCGTGGGTGTTGTCGCAGCTCTGGCCCCTCTGGTCTGACCAGTGGTTGGCATTTGCGTGTGTGGGCTTGGTGTTTTTTGTGCCAGCTTGGAAGTGGCGTCCGCCCGTACCGCCGCAAGTGGTGGTGTCGCATGATGAATTCGCCAGTGGTTTTGGCTCTCGTCGCTGGACATGGACCATGCTCACCAGCTACTTTGCAGCAGGCTGGGGCTTTGTGATCAGCGCCACGTTCACCGTGGCGATTGTCGAGCGTGAGCCTGCATTGGCGGGGTTGGGGCCACTCGCTTGGGCGATGGTGGGCTTAGCTGCCATGCCTGCGGTGTTCATTTGGGATTTGGTGGCACGCCGCTTTGGTGACAAAGCTGCTTTGCTGATGGCCTTTGGTTTGCAAACGCTGTCAGTCATCTTGCCCGCTATGTCGGGCGATTTATGGGCGGCATTGGCCGGCGCTGTAGGGTATGGCGCGACCTTCATTGGCATTGTGAGCATGACCTTGGCCTTGGTTGGCCGCAAAGCACCCAGCAACCCAGGCAAGGCCATGGCCAAGCTCACGCTAAGTTATGGCGCCGCACAAATTTTGGCGCCAGTGGTGGCAGGTTATATGGCGCAGACCACGGGCACGTTCAAGGGGGCATTGTGGCTCACGGCCGGTGTGATGGCGCTTGGTATGGCGTTGTTGGCCACTTTACCCAAAGATAGCTAAATCAAGTTAAAGACCATGGCTCTCTAGGACGACAACACCTTTGGGCGTTTGCAGTGTGGCCTTGAGGTTGGCCGCCCCTTCAGTGACCGTGACACGTTTGAGTTCAATGGCATCAAACGCACTTTGCAATTTGTCAGCGCTGGGGTGTGTCACTTCGATGCTCTGCAAGGTCACGCCAGAGCGGGTGAGGGTGTTGCGGGGATGAAGCTTGAGTGGGTCTGTGGCATCTGGCTTGCCCCATTGGATGAGTGTTGGCAAGCAACCATCAAATAGGCGCTGACCATCCGCGCGTACCGAGATTTGCCAGTTGAGCGTGCCACGGTTTGTTTTACGGCTGGCGTGTACGGCAGGGCCGCGGTCAATGCCTTGCATGCGAATGGCCATGCGCGCGGCGCGAATGTCGGGGGTGTTGACCACAAAGTGCACCAAGCGCGGTTCTTTGGCCACGGCTTTTTGCAAAGCGGGACTGTCCATGTCGAACCAACGTGTGGGACAGGCGCGTTTGGGGCGAACGGCCGCAGGGTTGATGGCGATGATTTCGCAATAGGCCATGGGGTTGGCCGGCGAGGCGATTTTGAACAAGCGGTTGTGCGTGCCGTACAGCGTGTGCTCGCCGCCGGGGCCGGGCGTGATGCCCAGCGTGTCTTCACACCATTGCACACCTTGTTCTAGGGTTTTGGCAACGATGACGAGATGGTCGATTTGTGTGTGCATGGGGCAGCACGATACCACTAGGTTTGGCTGAGCTTTTGGCGTAGCTCGGTTTTAAGCACTTTGCCGTAGTTGTTTTTGGGCAGGCTATCAACCAGCACATATCGCTTGGGGCGTTTGAAGCGCGCGATTTCATTCAAGCAAAACGCATCAAGGTCTTTTGCGCTGATGCGCGCATTGGGTTGAACGACGACAAACGCCACAATGACTTCGCCCCACTCAGGATCGGGTGCGCCCACCACAGCCACTTCGCTCACACCAGGGGCTTGCAACAAGACTTCTTCAACTTCGCGTGGGTACACGTTTGAGCCGCCGCTGATGATGAGGTCTTTGCTGCGGTCTTTGAGGGTGAGAAAACCATGCGCGTCTAAGCAGCCCATGTCGCCCGTGAAGAGCCAGCCATCGCGAATGGCAGCTTGAGTTGCTTCTGGGTTGCGCCAGTAACCGGCCATGACGCTGTCGCCTTTGATGAGGACTTCACCCACTTCGCCCAAAGGCAGATCGTGGCCGTGTGCGTCGGTGATGCGAATTTGCACAGGTGTTTGTGCCACGCCAATCGAGGCCAAACGTTGCGCGTATTCGGGGTGAGTGGTGTCGCTCAAATGGAAACGCGACAGCGCTGTACCCACCATGGGGCTTTCGCCTTGTCCATATATTTGCACAAAGCGCGGACCCATGACGCGCAGTGCGCGTTGAATGTCTGCAGCATACATGGGTGCACCGCCATAGACGATGGTTTTGAAGGCGCGTGCGCAATCGGTGGGCGCGAGGTGGCTTTGTTCGGCATGGTCCACCAAACGTTTGACGATGGTGGGGGCGGCGAATAGCGACAGCGGCCCCACGGCGTGCCCAAGCTCAAACAGTTCTGCGGCATCAAAGCCGCCAGAGGCTGGCACCACATGGCGTGCGCCAACCATGAGGTGTGGAATGGCATACAAGCCTGCACCGTGCGACATGGGGGCGGCGTAGGCAATGGCGTCTTGTGCATCGACCGCATCCACATCGGTGAAATAGGCAAGGCCCATGGTCATCAAGTTGCGGTGGGTGATCATGACGCCTTTGGGTCTACCCGTTGTGCCGCTGGTGTAGAACAGCCAGGCGAGGTCATCAGATTGACGTTCGCTGATGGGTTTGATGGATGCGGTTGTCTTTGTGTTGGCTTGTGAGGGGATCGCCCACAGGTCATGGGCTTCTTGTGAGTCCACATCCATCACGCGTTGCAAGCCTTGCTGTTCTTCGCCGATGTCGGTGGTGATGTCTGCTGTGACGTCAGATGTAACAAAGGCCCACCTGGCTTGCGCGTTGTCAATGATCCACTGTGCTTCACGCACATGCAGCTTGGCGTTGATGGGTACCACGGCCAGTCCGGCCCACCATGCGCCAAACATCACTTCGAGGTAACGTGGGTGGTTGTGCATGAACAAAGCCACGCGGTCGCCGGGCTTGAGACCTGCATCTTCAAACTGCTGGGCCAAATGTGCACAACGCTGTGCCCACTGCGCATAGGTGGCCACCACCTGTGTGCCATGAAAAATCGCAGCCCGTTCGGGGTGTTGACGCGCCATGCGTTGGAGTAAGTGGGCCAAGTTCAACGAAATCTCTCCAGAAAGAAGTGAATGCCTCAACGATACAACGACTAACTGTGGGAGGATTCAGCCCTTATGAATTCCAATCAACCTAAGAGACCCCCGCCCACCGAGGGCGAGCGTTTGTCCAAACGCATCATGCATCTGCGCGACTGTTCGCGTCGCGAGGCTGAGCAATACATTGAGGCGGGCTTTGTGCGCGTCGACGGTGTGGTGGTGCAAGAGCCGCAGAGTCGCGTGACCACGCAACACGTGACGATGGATGCGAACGCGAGCTTGCTCAACTTGTTGTCTGTCACGCTCATTTTGAACAAACCTGTGGGCTGGACCGATGGCCTAGAGCCATTGCCCTTGAAGAAGCCTGTGGTGCGTGAGGGAGCACGTGCGCCTAAGGGGCCGCAAAACGTGCGCAGCTTGCTCACGGCCGAACGACACAGCAAGCATGACCTCAGTGGTGTGCGATTTTTAAAAAGTCACTTGACCCGACTTGATGCCAGCGTGCCGCTGGAGTACGAGGCCAGTGGTTTGGTGGCGTTCACGCAAGATTTCCGCGTGCAACGCAAGCTGACAGAAGACATGGCTTTCATCGAACAAGAGCTCATCGTGGATGTGCGCGGTGAAGTTGGCCCCGATGCTTTGCGCCCGATTGAGCGCGCGAAGCGAGATGTGTGTTTGCGTTTGCCCGAATTCAAGATCAGTGTGGGCAGTGCCAACGACGAACGAAGTAAGCTGCGCTTGGCGGTGAAGGGATCACACTTGGGCTTGGCGGCTTACCTATGTGAATTGGCCGGCTTAGAAATAATGGCGCTTCGACGCATACGTCTGGGGCGCGTGAATTTGGGTGATTTGGAGGAGGGTGCTTGGCGCTACTTGGCCGAAGGTGAGCGTTTTTAAGCTACTTAATTAAGCCCACTCGCAAAAAAGTCGCGAGCTTAGTTGCTGTCATTGTTGACTGCGGCAGGTACACGACGTGCACCCGTGAAACGGCGTTCCCAGTAGGCGTCGCGCATATCTTCCACACGCACGTTTTTGCCAGAGCGTGGCGAATGGATGAACTTGTTGTCGCCCACATAAATGCCCACGTGGCTGAAGGTTTGGCGCATGGTGTTGAAAAACACCAAATCGCCCGGTTTCAAATCTTGTTTGTCTATTTTTTCGGTGGCGGCAGCTTGTTCGCGTGCGCTGCGAGGGAGTACACGACCAACGGTTTGTTCAAACACAG
>JACCDV011082151.1_pt1 | contig 15804 bp, 16 predicted proteins | sample 7446131 | NCBI WGS metagenome assembly JACCDV01 (sample SAMN15323448, study PRJNA562643) | freshwater metagenome | isolation source: river surface water | place: USA:Blue River Watershed | collected 2017-08-17 | reverse complement strand
GCTGTTTTGTAATGCTTTGAGCTTCCTCTCGCCATGCTTTGAGCGCAGCGAAAGATCTCCTTTGTTTTGAGCTTGGGAGATTCTTCGGGGTGTAAAACCCCTCAGAATGACAGGAAATTTGTCATCTTGAGCGAAGCGAAAGATCTCAAAATTCTGTTTTTAGTCTTGGTAGATCTTACATGTGGCCTCAGGTAGAGTGCATTCAGGCATAGATGCTAATTGGTTTGAATTAGGTATAATAGCCTTGTTGTAGAAAAATTTCGCAGAGCTAGTAGTAATTTTCCATTATGACTTCTTTCCTCATGGAGACAAGCTACATAGTTAGGCTTACATTCCTCCCCCCCCTATCATGATAGGAAATCTTATGCAGCTCTGTTCTGGTGCTGGTGTATTAAACCCATAAGTCATCTCTTCTTCAAATTGCTTACACATAGCTAATCCTGTTTTCTTTGTACAAGAAAAAAGAAGGCTTCATCCAAAGAAAACTGTGAATAAAATTCGCATGATTTGTTCCTTTCATATTGTTGTAGAACAAAGAAAGGATCGGACATTGTGGATAGAATTTTAATACCTGTAGTGCTCTGGTTTAAAAGGGCCTTCTTTTGGAATTCCTAAGTATTTTGACTGCTTATCGCTTAGGGTTGTTAGTTTTGCACCGAGTTTGTCTAGGTGAAGAGCTGCTACTTTTTCATCAAGAGTTTTTGGGAGGGTATAAACATTTTTTTCATATTTGCTAGCGTTTTTCCAGAGTTCCATCTGAGCCATGACTTGGTTTGTGAAGGAGTTTGACATCACAAAACTTGGGTGTCCTGCAGCGCAGCCTAAGTTCACAAGTCTTCCTCGTGCAAGGACAATAAGGCTTGTGCCGTTTTGAAATGTGAAACTGTCCACCTGAGGTTTGATGTTGTCTTCTTTTATTTCTGGATGAGTTTCGAGCCATTTTACATCAATTTCTGAGTCGAAGTGACCAATGTTACAAAGAATTGTATTGTGTTTCATTTTTAAGAAATGATCTTTTGTGATTACATCGCAGCAGCCAGTGCTTGTGACAAAAATATCTCCTCTAGAAGCAGCATCTTCCATAGTGCAAACTTCATAGCCTTCCATGCTAGCTTGAAGGGCGCAGATAGGATCGATTTCTGTCACAAGAACTTTTGCCCCAAGAGACTTCATCGAATGAGCACAGCCTTTTCCCACATCTCCGTAGCCACAAACAACAACTGTTTTTCCAGCAATCATAACATTAGTAGCACGTTTAATCCCATCCGCAAGAGACTCTCTACAACCATAGAGGTTATCAAACTTAGACTTTGTCACAGAGTCGTTTACGTTGATTGCTGGGGCTAAGAGAGTTTTATTCTCGGCCATTTGATAGAGTCTGTGCACCCCTGTTGTGGTTTCTTCAGAGATTCCTTTTATGTCTTTAAAGTATTCTGGGTATTTTTTATGCACATAAACAGTAAGATCTCCTCCGTCATCAAGGATCATGTTAAGAGGTTTTCCGTTACTGAAGTGGATCGTTTGTTCGATACACCATTCATATTCTTCTTCTGTCATTGCCTTCCAGGCAAACACAGGAATACCACGAGCAGCAACAGCACTCGCTGCATGATCTTGGGTTGAGAAAATATTGCAACTAGACCATCGCACTTCGGCGCCGAGTTCCACAAGAGTTTCAATGAGCACTGCTGTTTGAATAGTCATATGCAAGCAACCAGCAATACGGGCTCCCTTGAGAGGTTTTCTTGCGCCAAACTCACGTCGAAGACTCATGAGTCCTGGCATCTCATGTTCTGCTATTGTGATTTCTTTACGGCCCCAGGCGATATGAGTTTCGTCAAAAAATTTCACTTTATAGTCTTTTGCTTGGTTCATGGTTTCTCATTCCTTTTAGTGAATAAAAATATTTTCTTTATAATTCGAGGTGCTTAAAGGGAGTATCATACGCGAATTTTTATTCTGAGGAAGGTCTATTCTCGGGGGCTAGAAAGATCAAGTTTAGGATTGTTTTTTTTTAGGCGTGCTTTACTATGGGCTTTTTATTCCCCTCATCTTTTTTCAGGTTGTGATTATGACAGATAGTGAGCTTAAAAATTTAAAAGAGGAGCTGTCTCAGGTTTGCCCTCTTTTTTTCAAAACTTTTACGGAAGCTCGAAATTCCCAAAAAAAAATTCTCGACTGCTGCGGAAAATATCGCGCAGTTTATCTTGTGATTGAAGAAGAGGGCGATATGGATGATATGACTCTTCTGTCTCTTCATAAAGCAGTGAAGGTTTATGCTGGATCAGCTTGGTCTAGTATTCATAAAAGACGTCTTGAGGATGGTCTCTATAGCGATAAAAAAGTTTGAGAGCATTTAAAAAATAGACAAAGCCATTTTGAGCGGTTACAAAACACATTGCGGAATTTTTACTCTCTAAACAAAAGAGGGGATTTCTTTATGTGGTCAATTACATGGAATATTGAAAGTACTGTTCGGTATAATGAAGTTCGCTTTAAGACAAAGTCACAAGCCTATACTTATGCAAATTATTATAAATCTCTCCTTGAGGTTTTTCACGAATCAAAGCATTTGCAGAAAAGATTTTGTTCCAAAAAAGATTCTGAAAACTTAACAAAAAATCGTATAAAAGTTTCTTTCACGGTAGATCAATTGGAATAAAAGACATGTTATTTTTTGTTTTCATGTTGCTCTGCTAAAGTTGCGTAAAGCGTATCTGCAAGCCATGTTTCATATTGGGATGGTGTCCACTTTCTTTCTAAAACAAAAAGTTTGTAAAGATCGCGACTTGTAAGGGACCAGATAATATCTCTTACTTCTTTTAGACCAAATTTTTTTTTGAAAAATCCTTTTCCATAAGATTCTTCTACGCTTTCTTTTTGTCTTTCATAACGACGAGATTCCATTTTTTTTTGGAAGTTTTTTATTTCTGGTGAGAGAAGAGAGGCTCCTTGAAAAAGAGAAAGAACTGAACTTTCCGCTTCATAAAGAGTTCTTGAAAGTTTAGCTGTACTTTGAAACCTTTCTAAACAGGTAGTTCCTCTGTAAACTTCACTGACAAGTTCGCCAAAAGTTTTTTCTGAAAGAGCGCTGTCTAGAATTTCTAGAAGAATCCCGTCTTTAGATGCAAAAAGCGCATAGAGGGTCGGTTTAGCTAGTCCAGAGTCTTCTGCGATATCAGCAAGGGAGGTTGTTTTAAATCCTTTTTTTTCAAAAAGTTTTTTTGCTACTGCTAAAACTTTTTTTCTGTTTTCTAAAGCTTTTTCTTTTCTAAAAGAAGAGTCGTAAGATCTTTTTTCTTTTGTCATAGAGTTCAACCTACTCGAAAATTTCTTTTCTATCTTCTTCTTTGACTCCAGTTGGGTCATAAAAACAGTCAATTTTTTTTATTTTTTCTCCTTCGAATCTCATCCAAATAGCAGTTCTAAGAGCTTTTTCTTGTCCTTTAAAAAAAGTGTCACAGACCATTAACACTTCGTTTTCTCCTTGAACTCTTGTTTTAAAATCAATTCGTTGAACAGCATCTGAGAAACCACAGGCAGCACGTGTGACAGCATCAGCTCCTTCTAAATGCCCAAGGGGAGTCGTAAAACTTACATCTTCGTGGTAGAAGCTTTTGATCTTGTCCTTTTTGTTACTCTCTAAGTTGTTGTAGTAAGCCTTTGAAATTTCTAAAAGTTTCATATTTCTTGTCCTATTGGAAGTGTTTAATTAGATATACTATACTATATCTAATTAATTTAGGCAAGAAAAACCTGAAGAGCCATGAAAACTCTCTTTAAGGTAGAGCTTCGGTGCAACAAGATTAATTGAGTGTTTGAAAAAAGGGGAAAGAGGCTCATGACTCAAGGTTTAGTTATTTTCATTCAGTTTATAAATAACGCTGTTAGTTTTAAAAAGAATATCTTCTGTTAGGCTATTCGCTATTGCAATATAATCTTTTCCTTTGCTTTCAAATTTTGCTGCAGAAACAGCTCCTGATGTTACAATCCCATCAACCTTCTCAAACACACCATTATTAAAAAGATAAAGAGGAGAAATTTGTTTTGTTTTTGGATTTTGTCTTGTGCCAGTAATGAAAACGAGTTTTAGAAGATAGTCTTTGTTTTTATGTTTAAAATGTAAAAAATTTCTTCCACCAATGCCATCTAAAGTTTGCACTAACTCAAAGGAACCTTTGTTCCAAAGGTATATTGTGGATGGAGCTAATATATTAGCTAAGGCTATGTAGTGAGAGCTTCCAACTTTAAAATGATAGAAAGCACGGCCTCCTTCATTATCAAAAGACTGAAAAGGGACAAAAGTTTTTCCATTCCATTTATATATTTGGGAAGTTTTTAAATGATCTGTTAGGCCTAAAAATTTTTGATCACCAATATTAAATTGAGTAAACTTATAAGCCCACGATGTGTCAAAGCTTTGAAATTTTTCAAAATTCTCACCATCCCACTGGAATAAAGTAGAACTTGTATCATTTGTTTCTTTATTGTTTGGTAGAACAACTCCATTAGCTAAAGCTAGAAAGTCTTTTCCGTCTAGGTTAAAATGGCTCCATGCTTTTGAGGCATAAGCTTTAAACTCTTGAACTTGTTTAAAGAAAGTTCCATCCCATTTATATAAAAATTGGGTCGAATGATTGTTGTAAGGAGGTTGTGAGCCAACAGCAACAGAGCAGGTAGCTAAGTAACTTTCTCCGTTCATTTGAAAAAATTCAGCACCTTCATTGTGAAATCCTGGAAGTGACTGGTATAGTTCAAATTTATTTTCGCTATTTTTCTTGAAAATTAGAACATGAGCGTCTTTTCCTCCATTCATATTTGGTGGGAGGTCTAGATTGTCATAGGCAAGCTGAGGAACTGCTAAGTATTCATCCTCATTTATTTTAAAAGGTGTGATTTCTCTTGCACCTGAGGTTTCTAATACTTGGTGTTGGATAAGAACTTTATTGTCATTGTTTATAGAAGGGTATTCTGTAAGATTATTTTTGAATCCTGATGTTAATCCTGGAATATCGATGTCTTCTAGAATGCCTTTTTTAGCAGCGTATTCTCCTGCCATCCAAAATGCAACGGTATTTGAAAGCATTTCTGTTGGATTTTCTAGTGAAAATTTAAGCCTCAGTATAAAGTCTTCTATGTTGTCACTATTTGTTACAGTATAGTTACCTGGTAACTCTTCTTTTTTTTCTGAAAAATCTATACTCGGTATGAATCTAAACACAGATTTAGCAATCTTTGTTCTTGCATAAATACTCCCCCAAACACTGTCTTTGTAGTAGTTTAGATTTTCTTGGGACAAAATTTCTTGACCTAAGTCCTTTGTTTTTTCTATGTAAGGTGCAATTAAAATACGATCTTCTTGTAGAGAGCCATTAGATAAAGTTTGAAGAACAGGAACAAGCCAGTTATTTTCTTTGCTTAATCCTGCTGTAAAATTTCTTCCTGGAATAAATTTTATAAGAACTTTTGCTTTTGACCAGTCTAAGTCTAAGGTTTTAAAGGCTTCGTGCATAGAGTGAAGTGATTCTAGGGCAGATAGCATGAATGTGCCAATCATGACATTATTAAAAGGAACAGGGAATTTGTCGTTTGAAATGGTATAAAAATCTTTTTCCAATTTAGTCACATCAAAATTGTTTGTTTCAAAAACATCTTCTATAAAGTGACTTGTTAAGTTTAAAGCATAATCCACCATATTTTGAATTTTGCTTTTAAATGGTTCCCATGATGTAGCTTCAACTCGATGAATCCAGTTATCTTCTTCTTGGCTATTTAATTCTTGAACAGATTTTACATTGATAAGAAGTGCTCTAAGACCTTTCCTCCATAGTTTTGAACCATTTTCTTTTGCTTTTGCATAGTAAGCTAAGGTAGGTCCAATGTGTGAAATAGCTGTCATTTCGAAGAAACCACTTTTCCTATCAGCTCTTATTGGTAGGGTTAGGAGTTTTTCTCCTTTGTTGGTATAAACAAAAAGATCTGAATCTATGATTAAGATCAAGGGTCCATTTTCTTTATTTTCTTCCACACCTGAATTCATGGAATCTATCAAGACTTGAGAAGCATTTAGTTTTTTTTTCTCAGAGTTGTGAAGGTTTTTTCCAGTAAAATCAGAAAATAAATCCATAAATGGTTTTTCGATTTCATAAGCTAATAGATTTTTTCCAGAAGTAAAGAAAAGATAGCACATTAAAATCATCAGAAAAGATTTTTCCATTTTATATCTTTCGCCTTATTTAGAAATAATTTAAAAGAAATATTTCTTTACTAAGGCTAAAAGGCAATGGATAAAATAAAAATGGGGGATATTCTCTTACTGCAATTCCTTGTGAAAACTGCGTTAAAATTTTATACCAATTCGTTCCCAAATAATCTTTGGCAAAGACGTCCAAGATGCCCAATCAAGAGAAAAATAAACAAAAGAAGCTCTCCCTAAGATATTTCTCCTTGGAGCAAAACCCCATTCTCTGCTGTCTATGCTTTCATCTCTATTATCTCCCATTGTGAAATATTGATCTTCTGGGACTGAGACAGAGATTCTTTTTTGACTAGAAAAATTTGGAACTCTTCTTATGGTATAAGTTTTGTTTTCTAGAGTTTCTTTATAAAACCCACCATTGATTAGAATTTCTGACAACTTTTTTTCTTCTTGTATTGAAAGAGTTAAAGATTTCCCATTTATACGAATAAAACCATTTTCTACTTCGATGAGATCTCCCGGAAGACCAATCACACGTTTTACAAAATTTATAGAGGGATCATAAGGGCATTCAAAAACAATCACTTCTCCTCTTTTTGGATTATCGTAGCGAAAAAGTGAGTATTTGCTGAAAGGAATTCTTAAATCATAAGCGATTCTATTTGCGATAAGTTTATCTCCAGGTTCAATCGTTGGTTTCATAGATCCTGTAGGGACTGTATAATTGCAGATAAAAATAGATTTAAAACTAAAAATGATAAGAGCAATAAAGAGAAGAGAACGAACCTCTCCTATTAATTTAGAAAAAGTCATAGTAGAAACTCCATTTAAATAAACTAAATTTTAGATTTTTATTTAATTCAAATGAAGTGTGGGAGGACTTGTTCCTGATGTTAAAAAAAGAAAATCTTTTTTTCCAACTTTGAAAGAAGGTCTTTCAGATAAGCAAGAAGGGTATTTTTTTTCAGGTTTTATGAAACCTATGGTGCTTTGAAGGCAACCAAAATATTGATAGGATTCTTGAGGAAGCAAAGTACTTTCTTGTGTTTCCTCAAGATTTTTTTTCGAATCAATTTTATCGGCAGAAAGCTCTTCAAGATAAACGTAAACATCTTGATTTGTTTGATCTTTTATTTGAGCGCAAAGAGAGTTTGCAAACCCAAAAAGATTCCAAAGAAAAATTAATAGAGATGTTTGACGTAAAATTTTTAGCATAATAGGCTGATTATAGAGAATAATCTAAGCGGTGTCAAGCGCAATCTAGTTCAAAACATTCTCATCTGCTGTTTCTGTCTCTTTTGTCTCTTTAATTTCTTTTTCGTGAGAAGGGGCTTGTTCTTTTGCAGCAAAATAGGCTTTTACGTCATTTTCTATTTTTTCTGCTAGATTTTTATCATCTGATATAAGTTTTTTTACACTTTCTCGTCCTTGGCCTAGTTTTTCTTCTTTGTAAGCAAACCAAGAACCAGATTTTGTAACAATATCATGAGCCACAGCAAGGTCTAGGAGATCTCCTGATTTTGAAATCCCTTCGTTGAACATGAGGTCAAACTCAGCTTGTTTGAAAGGAGCTGCCATTTTATTTTTCACAACTTTTACACGAACTCTGTTACCAAGAGCTTCTTCACCACTTTTTAGTGTGGAGATTCTTCTGATATCAAGTCTTATAGAAGAATAGAACTTAAGCGCATTTCCACCTGTTGTTGTCTCAGGACTTCCAAACATCACACCAATCTTCATACGAATTTGATTGATGAAAATAACAAGGCAATCTGTGCGAGAAATAACTCCAGAAAGTTTTCTCAGAGCTTGGGACATCAGTCTTGCTTGAAGTCCAACATGACGATCGCCCATTTCACCTTCGAGTTCTGCTTTAGGTGTTAGTGCTGCTACAGAGTCCACTACGATGACGTCAACACTCCCGCTTTTTACAAGAGTTTCCACGATATCAAGAGCTTGTTCTCCTGTGTCAGGTTGTGAAATAAGAACATTGTCTAAGTCTACACCAATTTTTCTAGCATAAGATGTGTCAAGAGCATGTTCTGCATCGATAAATGCACAGATGCCACCTTGTTTTTGCGCTTCTGCAATTGCGTGAAGTGTGAGAGTTGTTTTTCCGCTGGACTCTGGACCATAGACTTCGATGATCCTTCCTTTTGGATAACCACCACAACCAAGGGCTAAGTCAAGAGACAAGCACCCTGTGCTGATTGATTGTATAGGTTCGTGCTGAGCACTGCAGCCAAGGCGCATGATAGAGCCTTTGCCAAATTGTTTTTCAATACTGCCAACAGCAAGTTCTAGAGCTTTTAGTTTTTCTTTTTTTGCTTCGCTTAATGAGTCGACAGCTTTTTTTGATGCCATGACATGTCCTTTCTAATGTGAACTAATACCAGATTTTTGTTTAAGGTGTTCCGTAGCTAACATAGTTCCACCTATGACAGCAAGAGGCATGAGAAGAAATTGTAGAAGAGGGATACATAGCCACATGCCTAGACCTATGATAGAAGCCCCGTGGCGTATGTTAAAAAGCAATCTTTTGCGAAAGGTCCAGGACCTTCTAGCTAAGGGGTAATCGTAAACGCTTGAGCCTAGAAAAAAAGCAGTTGCCACTGGAGAAAAAAGATTCAGTCCTGGTGTCAAAAGAAGCACAGTCGATGCGATAAAAATAAAGAGCGCTTTCTTTAATTCTTCACGAATGAGTCTTAGACTTTCGAGGAGACTGGGTTCTTCTGGTTTTCTTCCAATGAGATTTTCTTCTACTTTTAAAGAAACATAATCATAAAGTGGGGCTGCAAGAACATTGCTCACAAGAAGACAAAATAGAACCCCTGCTATAAAAGAGACTAGGTAGCTCACAGCTCTTAAGAAATAATAAAGAGCTGCCATGAGATAGCCTTCAGGCTTTTGGAATATGAGCCACTCAAATAAAGTCTTTTGATAGGAAAAAAGAAATCCCCAGCTTGCTCCTAAAACAAAAAGAGCAAAAACCGCAGGAATAAAAAGCAGCATAAGGTAGAAAGGATTTTCTTTGGCCCATCTCAAACCTTTTAGATAGATGAAAACCCCTTGTCTGAATTCTCGAAGAATGGAAGGAGTCATAGGAAAAAATCCTCCACAGGAGTTTATTTTTTTGTTATAAGTTTCAAGAGAAATCACTTAGGACCCTACTATGACACTAGAAGTTTCACAACAAAGAAGAAGCGTAAAATTAGAAGAAGGCTGGAAATCGTTTCTAGAGCTTGAGTTTGAAAAAAACTACATGAAAAGCTTGAGAGAATTTCTTGCTGCCGAGAAGAAAAAAGGCAAGGTGATTTTCCCAAAGGGAGAGAATATCTTTAGGAGTTTTGATTTAGCCCCGTTTGAAGATGTGAAAGTTGTTATTTTAGGTCAAGACCCTTATCACGGTGACGGGCAGGCTCATGGTCTTTGTTTTTCTGTTGAAAAAGGTGTCACTCCTCCTCCATCTCTTCAAAATATTTATAAAGAAATAGAACGAGACTTAAATATTAAAAATTCTTTGGAAGGAGATTTGTCTTCTTGGGCTAAACAAGGAGTTCTTCTATTGAACTCTGTTCTCACAGTAGAAAGAAACCATGCTGCTTCTCATGCTGGAAAAGGCTGGGAAACTTTTACAGATAAAGTGATCGAAGTTTTGAGTGAAGAAAAAGAAAATCTTGTGTTTCTTCTCTGGGGCAACTATGCGAAAACAAAAGGCAAAAAAATTAATCGCAAAAAACATTTGGTGTTAGAAAGTTCTCACCCGTCACCACTTTCTTTTTACAGAGGGTTTCTTGGGAGTTCTCACTTCTCAAAAACAAACGAGTATTTAAAAGCCCAAGGTAAAAATGAAATTAATTGGTGTGTAGCGTCATCTTGATCGAAGCCCTGTCATGCTTTGAGCGAAGCGAAAGATCTCCTTAGAGCTACTTTGGATACATTTTTTCGCAAGCCGTTTTTATTTCATCATTATCTTTATCTTTCATAACAGCACAAAGAAGTTTGATTCCTGCTTGTACAAAAGGAGCAGCTTCTGTGCCTTCACTTAAGCTTTCTGCTTGTGCTTTCATGTCTTCGAGAATAGTGACATTTGTATTATCTTTTTTCTTCCACTTGACATCATCTTTTGAAGTAGTTGATGTTTCAAGCTCATCTTCTGAAGATTTGAGTTTAGCCATCTTTTCATAAAAAGAATTAAATTCGTTTTGATTCTTTTTCAACGTATCATAACAAATTTCATGACAAGCATCATAAGAGAAACGAAGAGCTTTCCTTGTTGGTTCGTTAGCTTGTTCAGTTTTCTTAATAAAAGCAGCTCCTCCCAATATGGCTGCTGATATTTCAGGTTGTCCAAAAAGTGTAAAAAGCATAGCTGCAGCTCCTCCTGTAATCGTAGATGCTTTTTGTGCAATTTTAGCAGCTTCATAAAAACCTTCTATCCTATTGACACCGTGGTAACAAAAACTTGTTCCTGGTTTATCCTTTAGAGTAGTGTCCTTAGTGGAACAAAGAGCTTCTTTTGTGGAAAGTTCTCCATGAGGTTGGTTATTATCTGTTTGGCATTTCTTGTCACATTTTTCTACTTTTAGATTATTAGCATATTCACCATCTTTTTTTGGTGATCTAAATCCAGATGTGAATTCTGTTTTTATTTTTTTCCAATTTTTATCAGACGTTTCATAAATATCTTTTCTTACAAGAGCTATTCTTTTGTGATAAGTTGTTTCAATAACACCATCGTGATCTTCTGAAGTATAGCTAGCTAAGAAATATTTTACGTTATCAAACTCTGTGTAGAGACGAAACTGTTTTCCAAATTCAATAGAATCTTCTTCTATAAAAAACTCAAGTCTTTCATCAGAGGCATTTGCTTTTATGTCATGATTTTTTTCTGTGGTGATAAATTTGATAACATCATTATTAGGCTGTAATAAAAGCTTATTGGGGTAGTGAGATCTCTCTAAAAAACAATAACCTGTATCCACACAATGAGTGTTTGTTTTAAGATAAAAAGGCTCTCCTTTTTTTATTTCACTTCTAGAAAGATCACCATCTTTGTTTTCATCTTTTTTTACAGCAATAAAATCCACGTAAAAATTTCGTTTTTGTGTTTTCTCATCAGCTATTTTCCCTTGTCTAATAAACCAACCTTTTTTATTTGCTGGAGGTTCTCCATCTTTTATTATGAAGTCTTGCCAGCCTTTTTGTTCTGTCCTATCCTTGTAGTCAGGTTGCCAAATTTGAAAACGAACGATATCTTGGTATTTCCAAAGATTAGCTTTTTTATCCTCATCTCCACCTCCATCTCCACCTCCACCTCCATCTCCACTCCTTTGTCTTCCTTGTGAGCTTTTACACGAGTTCAAATAGAACGTAAGACACAAAAAAGCTAGAAAAAAACAAGATGAAGAAAGCAATTTTTTTTTCATTTAATTTCCTTTGTGAGAGAAAAAATTACCCGTCTTTTATGTTAACATATGACTAGAGTTAATAGATTTTTTTATTTACTTCGCGAAGCCACAGGAGGTGGTTTTTTATGAAAATATTCTCTTTTAGTGAAAGAAAAAAACAGTTTCTGTTTTTTGTTTTAATTTTAACACTTTCTTCTATTGTCTCAGATCTTTATGTTTCGTCTTTTTTAGAGATGTCTCTTAAGCTTGAAACAACTATGAATGGAGTGCAGTGGAGTCTGTCTCTTTTTGTGATCATGCTTGCCTTGTCTCATCTTGTGTATGGAGCCTTAGCAGAGCGTTTTGGTAGGAAAAAAATGCTTCTCTTAGGGCTAGCTATTTCTTTTCTAGGTTCTTTGTTGTGTGCCGCTTCTATCAATATCTTTGATCTTCTTGTTGGTCGTGTGCTCCAAGGTTTTGGTGTGGGGGCTTGTGTAGTTTTGTGGCGAGAGATGGCTCATGAAAGGTATGGAGAGAGTTCTCTTTTAAAAGAGAGCTTTTATCTTATGCCTGTAAGTGTTGCTATTATGATTTTAGTTCCGTTGCTAGGAGGTTTGATTCAAACATACTTAGGATGGAAAGCTAATTTTGTTTATATTCTTTTTCATGTTTTTTTTGTTTTTTTATTTGTTTATTTTTTCTATCAAGAAAACATGGAAAAAAAAGCGACAGATTTTAAATATTTTTCTTTTTCTTTTTATAAAGAACTTCTCCGACAAAAAACATTTATGGCTTATTCGATTTGTGTTTTTTTAAGTTATGGAGCTTTTTTTACATGGACTGGATCTGGGACTGTTGTTTTAATGGGAAATTTCCGTCTCACTCCTTATGAGCTTGGTCTTGCTATGGTATTAACAGCTTTTCCCTTGTCTTTTAGTTCTTTTGTTTATGGTGGTTTTCTAAAAAAATGTAAAAGAAATTTTATTTTTCGCTTAGCTCATCTTGGGATGATCTTTCCTGTTTTTTTTCTTATGATCATTGATTATTTGGGGGAAATGTCTGTTTGGTTATTTCTTTTTTTGATTTGTATTTTTATGTTTTTTTCAGGATTTTTTTGGCCTATTTTTTTTAATAGTTTTTTAAAATCTCTTAAAGAAGAGTCGTCTCGTTTGGTGGCTTTATCTCTTTATGGTTTTTTTCAGTTTATGGGAGCTGGAATTATTGGTGTTTTTTTATCTTTTATGACAAGGGAGAGTCCATTTTCTATTGGATTTATTATGTTTATCTGCGTTCTCTTCTCTACTTTTATTTATGAACTACTCATTGCTCGTGATGAAAAGTAATGCTATAGCAACAGGATTTCTCATTAAAAGGCTTTCTACCGTGCGTTATTCTTCTTTATCCGAGTGTGTGAGCGATCTTGAAAAAAATAAGAGACTTCTTCGTATTAAAGAAGAGGTGGATCCTTATCTTGAAATGGCCTCTCTTCATAGAAGGGTTTTTGAAGCAGGAGGCCCTGCACTTTTGTTTGAGAAGGTCAAAGGGTCTTCTTTTCCAGCTGTGAGCAATCTTTTTGGTACAGTTGAGAGAGCTGAGTTTATTTTTCGCGATACTCTTCCTCTTGTAAAAGAGGCTATGCGACTTAAAGCTTCTCCTGAAGATTTTTTAAAGACCATGTGGAAGAATCGGTTTCGCCCTTACTCTACTTACTTCAAGCTTCCTTTTGTGGGGCTTTCTTCTTTGCCTAAACAAATATCTGTGACGAAGTCTCCTGTTGCTTACAAAGAAACAACCGTGAGCGCTCTTCCTCAAATTGTATGTTGGAAAGAGGATGGTGGTGCTTTTATGACACAACCCCAAGTTTTTAGTCGTTCTCCTAAAAATTCATCTATTCTTAAATCTAATCTAGGGATGTACCGGGTGCAGATGAACGGAAATGATTATGTGAAGGATCAAGAGGTCGGGCTTCACTATCAGATTCATCGAGGAATTGGTGTGCATCATAGTGAGGCTTTATCAGAAGGAAAAGATCTTCCTGTGACGATTTTTGTGGGAGGTCATCCAGCTCATGCTCTGGCTGCTGTGATGCCTCTGCCAGAAGGGGTGAGTGAGCTTCTTTTTGCTGGGATGCTTGGAGGAAGACGTTTTCGGTATAGTCTTGTGGGAGAGCATGTAATTTCTTCGGATGCTGATTTTTGTATTCTTGGTTGGGTGAGAGGACGGAAAACAAAAAGAGAAGGCCCTTTTGGCGATCATCTTGGGTACTATAGTTTAGAGCATGAGTTTCCTTATCTTGAGGTGACAAAGGTTTATCACAGAAAAGATGCTATTTGGCCATTCACTGTGGTGGGACGTCCTCCCCAGGAGGATAGTTGTTTTGGCGCTCTTATTCATAGCCTCACTCATTCTCTTGTTCCTTCAGAAATTCCAGGGGTAAAAGAACTCCATGCTGTGGACGAGGCAGGGGTGCATCCACTTCTTCTTGCCATTGGTAGTGAGAGGTATGCCCCATACAGAAAAAGAGAGCCTTTAGAACTGATGACACAGAGCAATTCCATTCTTGGCTTTGGTCAATGTTCTCTTGCTAAGTATCTTTTTCTAGTAGCAAGGGAAGATAATGAAAACTTAAGGGCTTCAGAAATCAAAGATTTTTTTATTCACTTGTTAGAAAGGGTAGATTTTAGAAGAGACCTCCATTTTCAAACAAAAGTCACAGTAGACACCCTTGATTACTCAGGTGAGAGTCTAAACAAAGGATCAAAGCTTATTATCACAACGTGCGGTGATAAAATAAGAAATTTAGGTCGAGAGTTCCTGTCTTTTCAGGTTTCTGATATTTGGAAGAATCCTCTTCTTGTTATGCCTGGTGTGGTAGCTGTCACTCTTCCAGGTTTTACAAATTATGAAGAGGAACAAGAAAAAATCAAAAGAGATCTTGAAAAAATTCCACAAAAAATAGCACAGAGCTATCCTCTTATTGTTCTTGTGGATAATAGTGAATTTGTTGCTGAGAAGTTTTCTAATTTTCTTTGGGTCACTTTTACTCGTTCTAATCCATCCCATGATGTTTACGGAGTGGGAAGTTTCACAAAATTTAAGCACTGGGGGTGTGAAGGGTCTTTGGTGCTGGATGCACGTATAAAACCACATCATGCTCCACCACTCCTAGAAGATTCTCAGGTAGAAGAAAAAGTTGATAGAATGATGAGGAAGATTGGTTTTTAATCTCTAAAATTTTTATTTTTTTCCAACAAATCGAACGAAAGTAGCTGATGCAGCAAGTCTTTCTTCTCTGTCTTTTGCAGCCAAGGCTTTCTTCTCATCTAAATTTTGCTGATAAGATCTCTGTTGTTCTTTTTGTTGTTCGTGTTGTGCTATTGTTTTAACCCTCATTCTTTTAAGCTTCTGTGTTGCTGATTCTCCTGAGTTGGGCTTATTAGGATTATTTTTAGGTGGTGTAGCAGAATCAGTAGAGTAAATTTTTCCACTTGGATAGGTGGCTCGGTAATCTCTTTTTATTGCCATGATAAGGTTATTACTTTCTGGAGTTGCTTCGATGGAGCCCCTATTTACACTCTTTAAACGGGAAGCTAAAGCCATCTTTTCATTATGAAGCTTTTTATTATGACCTTTTGCTTGCGATTTCACAGCTTGACTATGAAGCTTACATTGTTGTTTCAAATATTTTATAAAATCGGGGTGAAGTCTTCTACCGTTCAAAAGCGAGGATGTAGCAGTTTTACTTGCAGCTCCTGTTGCAGAAGAGCTTGCTGAAAAAGCAGCCTTGCCGACCGAAACGCATAAAATTAGTGCTAAAAATAGATTTCTGAATTTCATGAATATCCTTTGTTTTGATAAAAATTTATAAGAAAAATTATAACCGTATCAAAAACAGAAGTCTTGTCAAGAAATATATTTTTGTTTCAATACATATCAGAGATTATGGATTTAAAGGTATTGCCAGAGGATTTCATATGTTGCAACTAGAAGGATTCGACTAAGAAAAATCAACAAGGGATCATAAATCCATTTATATTTTAGTGTTCTTAAAAAAAGATCTAAGAGAAACATCTTATTTTGTTAATTCGTAGGGCCTATCGTCATTTAATTCATACAAATTTATAAGTCTTCAATTTTTCTCTGATTTCTTGTATCTATTTATTTCTATGAAACAGAGGAATAGACATGCGCCGTTTTGCTTTAACAGATGAGCAG
>JACCDV010310948.1_pt1 | contig 15809 bp, 16 predicted proteins | sample 7446131 | NCBI WGS metagenome assembly JACCDV01 (sample SAMN15323448, study PRJNA562643) | freshwater metagenome | isolation source: river surface water | place: USA:Blue River Watershed | collected 2017-08-17 | reverse complement strand
TCCCCATCATAAGGCAAGAGATTTTGTTCGGACGAAATGGGGAATAAGGAAAGCATGCCTCAAATTACTGATTCTGACTTAAAAATTTTACCTTTGTTACAAATTTACCTTACATGTACAAAACTACTGAAATTGCCTCGTCTGAAATTCCATCAGATAATCCTGTTCACCAACGTTTATTGTTTCCCTACCAACATGTTAGTTCTTTGGTCAGCGGTAATGTGCTTGAAATTGGTTGTGGAACGGGACGTGGTGTAGCTGTTTTAGCGGACAAGGTAAGTGCCTACACAGGAGTGGATAAGAATACGGAATTGATGACAAGCTTATCGGTCCAATATCCTGATTTCAAATTCATCGATATGTTTCTGCCGCCACTAAAGGATTTGCCGGATAATCATTTCGATTTCGTGATTACTTTTCAAGTAATCGAGCATATCGAAAATGATGCTTTTTTCTTGCAAGAGGCGGCTCGTGTTTTGAAACCTGGAGGGAAACTATATTTAACAACGGTAAATCGTGATTTTTCTTTGACACGTAATCCTTGGCACGTGCGTGAGTATTTGGCTAATGAATTGGGAGATTTGATGAAGAAATACTTCTCTGAGGTAATTATGCAGGGGGTTCATGGCAATGAAAAGGTCATGGACTATTATGAGGCGAATAAGAAATCGGTCAAGAAAATTACAAGATTTGATATTTTCAATTTACAATATCGTTTACCGCGTACTTGGTTACAAGTACCATATGATATTGCGAATCGTTTGAGTCGATTAGCTATCTCGAAATCGAGTAATGAGTTAGTCAATTCCATTCAGGTGGATGATTACTTTTTGAGTGAAAAGCCGGCTGAATCTTTGGACTTCTTTTATACGGGAATAAAATAATGGAATTCATCGACGAGGCTATTGAGGAGTATTCGCGTCTTTTTTCGGATGCTCCTTCTGAATTGTTACAATCCCTTGATCGAGAAACGCATGCCCGTATTTTACAGCCGCGGATGTTGTCCGGACATTTGCAGGGACGTTTTTTATCGATGCTTTCGAAACTGATTTCACCTCAATTGATCGTTGAAATCGGTACCTATACGGGTTATTCAGCATTATGTTTAGCAGAAGGGTTGAGGTCTGAGGGTCAGTTGATTACGATTGATATCAACGAAGAATTGGAGACGTTTACACGGTCTTTTTTTGATCGCTCGCCATATGCTAAACAAATTGATTATCGAATTGCCGATGCACAATTGGAATTAGCGAATATTGATGGACCGATCGATTTGGTATTTATTGATGCAGATAAGCGTAATTATGCCCGATATTTCGATTTGATTATTGAGAAGATGCGACCGGGAGGATTAATCTTGGTGGATAATGTGTTGTGGAGTGGTAAGATTGTTGACGAGAAGGCCAACGATAAATCAACGAATGCCCTACGTGAGTTCAATCAAAAGTGTTTGGATGACTCTCGTGTTGAGAAAATGCTTTTGCCATTACGAGATGGGCTTTACATGCTTCGAGTGATCTAATTAGGGTTTCAATTTGATTTTTTGACCCACCTTGATTGTTGGGTTTTTTCCCAAATTATTCCAGCGAACTAAATCATCGACACTCACCTGATAAACTCTGGCTAATTTAAATAGCGTGTCCCCAGGTTCTACTTCATGAATGTAGAAAACAGGCTCTGTCGGTTTTGATACTTGTTTTTCGACAACAGGTTCTTCCTTTTGAGGTTCTGCTTTCTGAACATTTATGGTGATTGGCTCGTCTGTTTTTGTTTCCGATTTGATGATGATCTCACGGGATTCAGCCGGGGCAATGTAGAATGATTTTTCCGTTTCTTTTGAAGAAATTTTGCGAACCTCTTCTTCCTCTACTTTTATATCTACTTCAGTTACAGGTGGTGTAGGTTTCTGAGGCTCATTTTTGCTTTTTTCTTCCAATTTTTGGGAGATGATTTCAAGCATCGGTACTCTTCGATTCACTTTTATTTTTTGTCCAATAGTTACCATGCTGGACATATTTAGGTTATTCAGGTGAAGTAAGTCGGCTAATTTCATTTCGTATTTCGCGGCAATGCTACTTAGACTTTCACCGGCGACAACAGTATGATTTCGAACCTCAAATTGATCGCTTAGGATTTCCTTGTTTTTCGTTTTTATGGACTTATTGGGTGTATATAACTTGGTTGAATCGACAGATGCGGTGAAAATAGGTTCCTCATGTTTGGGCTCTAGTCGAACGTAAGGTTTGATATTGGATGGGTGATAAACGGTGTAGTTTTTATCCTCAGGTATCCAATCTTTTAATACCCAGGCATTGTATCGTTTTAATTCATCATAATTTACCTGAAGTTCATCAGAAAGTTCATATAAGTTCTTCCCTTTGCTTCCTTGGTAGGTAATTAGGTTAGTACTGTCATTCGTGATGGGTAGGCTCGCCATTTTTTCAGACCAGAACTCCTTATAGGCCAAGAAACGTAAAACATACCAATCGGTCGATGAATCTACTTCAATAATCGTTTTATCCGCCCAATTAACGGCATATGGCAGTTTTTTGAGCGTGCCCAAACCAACGCGATAGGAGAGTAAGGTACTTACCCAATTGCGCAGTACACCATTATTTCGATTTAAGTAATTAACCGCACCTTTGGTTGCCTCCATGATGTGACGTCGTTCGTCAATCTCATCATTTACTTTTAGGCCGACGTCCTTAGCCGTTTCTGCTTTAAATTGCCAATATCCTACTGCATTTGAGGTGGAAATGGCATTGGGATTCAATGAACTTTCTTGTACACTCAAGTATTTAAAATCCAATGGGATATTTCCATTCGCTAAAATGGGTTCCATCACTGGAAAATAGAGTCGCATTTTATCTACCTGAGAGGCAATGTATTTCTTATTGATGCCCAGCATGGCAAATTCTTTTTCGAGAATTGGCTTCGCTGATGAGTGAATGGAAACCCGAACATTCCCGATCGATATCGTGTCAGGAATAGATGGGGTCGCCCAAAGATTTCCAACAGATAAAGTAAATAATAGTAAAATGAAGGATTTTTTCAAGCGGGATTTCAAAATGATATAAGACAAAATTACCAAAATATTTCATTTAACGGAAGGCCTCTCTTTTTATTGCGCTTCCTAGATTAAGCTATACCTTTGTAGAAATTTGAACTTGACATGATATTAATAGACGATACCGTAATCAGCGAAGATGTTGCCGATGAGTTTTTTGTGTGTGATTTAACAAAGTGTAAGGGTGCTTGTTGTGTGGAAGGGGATTTAGGTGCACCATTGGAAACGGACGAATTAGCGATTCTGGATCGTATTCAGGAGGAAATACGACCCTTTTTATCGGAAGACGGTTTAGCCGAAATCGCTAAACAAGGAAATTATATTTTAGAGCCCGACGGGGATTATTCTACGCCTATTATTCAAGGGCGTGAATGTGTGTATGCGATTTACGATGATAAAGGATACCTTAAATGTGGCATTGAGCAGGCTTATTTTGCAGGGAAAACAGATTTTCGAAAGCCAATTTCCTGCCATTTGTATCCCATTCGGATTCAAAAATTAGCTGAATACCAGGCGATTAACTATGAGCGATGGACAATTTGTTCGGATGCATGTTCCCATGGCAAAGAATTAGGAGTTCCTGTTTATAAATTCTTAAAAGATCCTTTGATTCGTAAGTTTGGAACGAAGTGGTATGCCGAATTGGAACGTGAAATTGAAGAAAGGAAGCAAGATTAATGGCTGATTCGAATGCATTTGATTTGATATATCAGGTGGTTCGTGAGATACCACGGGGTCGTGTGACGTCCTATGGGGCGATTGCGGCCTATTTAGGGATGAAGGGAGGAGCTCGAATGGTCGGTTGGGCGATGAATGCTTCCCATACCTTATCGAACGTGCCTGCTCATCGTGTTGTGAATCGTAATGGAGTGTTAACCGGCAAGAATTTCTTTGGTGGCGATCGCATGCAAGAACTCTTGCAATCCGAAGGAATTCAGGTGAAGAATGATCAAATCATTCAGTTTAAGGATCATTTCTGGGATCCATCTGCCGAATTATTATAGGTTTTTGAGGAATTTCTTGCCACCCAAGGCAGACATTTGCCGTTTGATAAATGAGGTACGTTTGCTCACATACCCCGATGGGTTTTTAATGGAGAATCGGATGGGGTTGGGTAAGCATGCTGCGATTCGTGCGGCTTCCGTTGTACTCACTTCGGCGGCGGTATGGCCGTAGTAGCGCCGACAGGCTTCTTCGACACCAAAAGTCATTTTGCCCGTTTCTGCCACATTCAGATATACTTCAAGAATTCGTTCTTTTCCCCAAATTAGCTCGATCAAAACGGTGAAATATGCTTCAAGCGCTTTTCTGAAATAGGAGCGATCTTGCCAAAGGAATACATTTTTGGCGACTTGTTGGGAAATGGTACTGGCTCCCTTAATCCTTTTCCCTTTTTGGTTTTTTACAATTGCTGTAGTCATTGCATCAAAGTCAAACCCGCTGTGCTCAAGGAATAATTGGTCTTCAGATGCAATCACAGCTAATGCACAATTCCGATCTATTTCATCAAGCGATGACCATTGGCTGTGAATTTTGCTTGGCTCACCCTCAATCAGGGCATCGATTTTTCTTGATGCCATCGTCGGAGTGAAGTAAACCGGGACAAATTTAAAGACAACCACTGCCACGATCGTACTTATCCAGATATATAATAACAGCCTTCCAATGATACTCAGGATTGATTTTCTGCCTTTTTTGGGGGGCTTGTTCAAACGGTCGAATTTATTGGTTCGAGTAGTATTTAGGTTGGTGTTTTTAAAGTCGACTCGTTTAGCCATGATTGGGTACCTGTGATATGTAGCAAAAATAAGAAATTAGCATTAAGTCAGATAGCGTTCTTGTCAAGAGTTTTTGTTTAGTCTTTGAATAAGCCTGATTATGCACCTGATTTCCAGTGTTTTTTTTGGCAATCAATAGAATTGTATGTTGATTTTTGTCATTGAAAAAGTCATTTTTGGATATATTTAAGCCATTTTTTGTTTTGAATGACTGAATTTAATGGCATTGATATTTTTGTAATTTTTGTCATTGATGTGAATAATTTATGTGATTGGAGCTAATTTGGTATCTATCTATTATTTATTCTTACCATGAAGGAATCTAAACGAAAATCGAAAATCATCAAGGCGCAGCCTACCCAAGAAAAAGTTTTAAATCTGTTGGTTTATTTGTTGGAAGCCGAAGCTCCGGTATCCATGATTAGTTTAGAGAAGTTATATGGAGGAGGGGATCATGTAGATACGGATAAGCGAAGGACGATTTTTCGACACTTGGATTTAATTGAAAATAAGTGGGGGATTGAGTTAATTCGTGGCGATCATTATTCAATCAAGAAAAAATCAGCATTTAAATCGGTAGAATTAAATTCCATCGAAGCGCAGGCCCTCTATTTTTCAGCAGGAGACATCACAGATCCTGATTTACGATTAATGACTCAGGCAAAATTGTTGCGTATTTACCAGGAGCGGCGTAAAAAGGAAGATTTGATTCCTAAACGTACCTTGGATTTGATGGATTGGTGTGAAACGCATATTAACAAGTCGAAAAATCCTGTTCAAATGCGTATAAAGGGATACAAAAGTATTAATTCTGGAGTCATTGCAGACCGCTTGGTTGTTCCTATTTCGTTCAACTTAGAGAATTTGGAAATATATGCGATTGATTTGGAGGGTGCTAATATTTTAAAAGTGTTTAAGCTTGAACGGATGGATGGTATTGAGAAGTTGAAGGAAAAGGCTCCCAAAGAATTGAAACTCGACAAATTTAAGATTGAGCGAGATCCATTTGGTTTTTTACTTAATCAAGAGGAACTCAAATATTTGGACTTACGAATGGATTTAAAGGCCTTTATTTTGTTTTCTTTACATTTTTCGAAATTGGTACCTATGATCGAAAAATTAGATGAAAATGAACACGCAAGACCTTTTCGAATTCAAATGAATTTGTTACGCGTAGACCCTTTAGTTGGCTGGATCTTAGGATTATTGCAACATATAGAAATAGTAGATAGTCCCGCATTTAAAGCCGAATTCATGCGTTTCTACGAAAAGAATGTAGCTTCCCAAATTGGACTTAAGTTTCTGTAGAGGTAAGAACCAGGAACTAAGAATTAAGAACTAAGAACTAAGAATTAAGAACTAAGAACTAAGAACGTAACCTCTAACCTCTAACTTCTTACCTCCAACCTATATAATGAATAGCTGTGCCGCCAGTCCATCTGCGATCAGCTTGCCTTTGTCCACCAAGACCAATTGACCATTTCGTATTTCAGCTAATCCTTTTTTTACCCAATCTTGGATTTCTTTCTCCGGAAATGGCACTTGAATTGCTTGGAACTTTTCACTTAGATAATTCAAATCCACGCCCCAATGCGTTCGTAATTGGGTCATGATATACTCATTAATTTGATTTTCGGGGCTTAAGCTTTCTACCTCCGACGGAATTATGCCTGCGTTGATTTGTTTCGTGTATTTGGCATTATTCGCCACATTCCATTGCCTGCTCACCTGATTAAAACTATGTGCCGCCGGTCCAATTCCTAAGTAGGATTCCTGCTTCCAATAGCTTGAATTATGCTTGGATTCAAACCCCGGCTTTGAAAAGTTGGAGGTCTCATAGGCGATGTATCCATTTTTTCCCAAGTATTCATGCGTAAACTCAAAACAGGATGCCATGTTTTGTTCGGGTATTTCTTGCATTTCACCTTTCTTCAACCGATGTCCAAATACCGTTTTGGGCTCAATCGTCAAACTATACGCAGAAATATGTTGGGCTCCCGTCGCAATCGCTTGGTTTAAATCGCTTTCGAGATGAATCAACTCATTGCCTGGAATACCATAGATGATATCAATGCTGATATTTGAAATTCCAATTTCTTGTGCATCACAAATGGCTTGTAACGATTGTTTGGCATCATGATTCCGATTCAAATAGCGTAGGTTTTCGTCATCAAAAGACTGAATCCCGATGCTCAATCGGTTCACACCTAATTCTTTCAAATGTGTCAGATAATCCCTGGTTAAATCCTCCGGATTCGCTTCCAAGGTGATTTCCGCGTCGGGGTTTACTTCGAAATGTTGGTGGATGGCTTCAAATAGCCGACTTAATTCAGTCTCGCTGAGTGTAGAAGGGGTTCCTCCACCCAAATAGATGGTATTCAATTTTGGCCCTCCTAAATAGTCCTTACGTAAGCGTATTTCCTGTATCATCGCATCCACCATGGCCGATTTTCCATCCATCTTGGTGGAGAAATGGAAATCACAATAGTGACAGGCTTGATGACAGTAGGGGATATGCAGGTAAAGATGCACGGGACTAAGGTTCAAAGATCAAGCAGCTCAATTGGTCGGCCTGCAACATTTCTTGAGCTAATCGCTGTAATTGCTCCGAGGAAACTAGATCGATTTGTTCGAAAATCTCATCCAAGGTTTCGATTTTCTCTCGGTCTAGGAGGCTTTTGGCCATCATCAACATGAAGTTCAAATTGCTTTCCTCAGCCATGGCCATTTGTCCCTTCAACTGCGATTTAATCTTCAACAGTTGGGCAGGACTCATCGTGCGGTCTTGCAATTTTTCGAATTCTTTGTGAATCAATTTGACTGACTTGTTTACCTGATTCGATTCGGTACCAAAGTATAACGCCCAAAATCCGGAATCCACGTAGGACGTGAAATTGGCTTCGATGGAATAGACCAAACCTCTTTTCTCGCGGATCGAAACATTCAAGAGCGAATTCATCGATGGGCCACCCAATAAATTGATCAACATAAAAAAGGCCAAGCGGTCGGGGTGCTTAATCGCATAGGATTGACGACCCAAGGCCACATGCGATTGATTTAGGCCTCTTTTCGTAATTCGTTCCATCGGTTTCATCGCCGGTGGGAGTATCCGCTTTACTTGATTGCGTTTGGCTGGTATATGGCCTAAATGCTTCTCAGCCCACTTGAAAACCTTATCATGCGAATGTTTGCCGATGGACGAAATAACGATCCGACTCGTATCCATGTTTCGAGCGATAAAGGCATTCAAATCCGATTGCTTGAATGAATTAACTGTTTCTTGCGTGCCGAGAATGTTAACTCCCAAAGAATGATCCGGAAACAATAATTCGTCAAAATCATCTTGTATGGCATCCTCCGGTGCCTCGTAATACATGGACATCTCCTCCAAAATTACACTGCGTTCCTTCTCTAATTCCTTCGCAGGAAAGGTCGAATGAAAGGTAATATCGGTGATTAATTCCAGCGCACGCTCAAAATAGGGGCTTAATACCGAGGCGTGGAAACAGATCTTTTCCTTTGTTGTGTAGGCATTCAATTCACCTCCAATCACCTCGAGGCGATTGATAATCTGCATATTATTCTTTTTTTGGGTGCCCTTGAAGGCTAAATGCTCCCAAAAATGCGCTAATCCTTGTTCGTTGTCCAATTCATCCCGACTACCGATATCGAGCATGATACCCAAATGAGAAATTTCGGTATGCATTACTTGTCGGTGAACAATCGTTATCCCATTGTTCAAAGTTGTCAACTGAATTGAATTCATAAATAATCGTTGCGCAAAAGAATTCAAAATTAACTAATTTTATGCCGAATCACGCACAATTCTTTCATGTCCTTCCCAAACAAAGTACTGATTATTCAAACGGCCTTCTTAGGTGATGCCATTTTGATCAGCTCCTTGTTGGAGAAAATCCGTATCGAATCCCCGGAATCCTCCATTCACTTATTGGTGCGTAAGGGCAATGAATCCATTTTTCAGGCCTATCCACATAAAAACTTAGCCAAAGTTTGGACCTATGATAAAAAGCAAAAATGGGCGTCTTGGCGTGCGTTAAGAGCACAGTTTCAAAAAGAATATTTTGATCAGGTCTTTGTTGCCCAGCGTTTCTTCGGAATGGGTTTATTGAGTGTGTGTATCGGAGCGAAAAAGGTGATTGGATTCGACAAAAATCCATTGTCTTGGTTATTTACTGAAAAGGTGCGCCATGAGTGGGGAACGGGAAAACACGAGACCGAACGCAACACCGATTTATTAACGTCTTGGTTAGGTCCTAAAGTCTATAAACCCTTCTTAAATCCGAATGAAAATTCTTTGCCCGTTGGTCTAGCGGCGAAACAGTATATCTGCATTTCTCCGGGTTCCGTTTGGGAGACAAAACGACTTCCCGTTCGCGTTTGGATTGATTTCATCAAGCTTTTACCCAAGAACCAAGTGGTGGTTTTGATGGGTGCGCCGAATGAATTGGATCTATCGAATGAGATTGCACAAGCCTGCCCGAACCATCGAATTTTCAATGAGGCGGGGAAACATGGTTTGGTGGATGCGATACGGATTTACCAACAGTCCTTAATGTCATACGTGAATGACTCAGGACCCATGCATATCTGTTCCGCGGTGAATACGCCCACGGTCGCTGTGTTCTGTTCTACGATACCTTCTTTTGGTTTTGGCCCCTTATCGGACTGGAATCGGATTATTGAAGTAAAAGATTTGACTTGTCGGCCTTGCGGTGACCATGGCAAGAAATCCTGTCCCTTGCAGCATTATGCCTGTGGAAATCAAATCACAGGTGATTCACTGTTCCAATCTTATCAGGAATTATTAGCCTCGAGAAGCGAGTAGGTAAAGGACCGCCATACGGACAGCCACGCCATTTTCTACCTGGTCTAGGATGATGGAATGGGGTGAATCCGCGGCATCTGAGCTTAATTCCACGCCGCGGTTAATCGGGCCGGGGTGCATCAAAACGATTTCTTTTGGCAATTCCTCCAACATCTGGCGTGTAATTCCAAAGAATTGGGAATATTCGCGAAGACTTGGGAAGTATTTGATTTGTTGGCGCTCCAATTGAATCCGCAACACATTCGCTGCATCACACCATTCCAGTGTGCTTTTTACGTCGTGGGATACTTCGACGCCCAAGGATTGAATATGCTTGGGAATTAAGGTGCTTGGTCCGCAGAGACGAACATTGGCGCCTTGTTTCTTCAAGGCATAGATATTCGAAAGGGCTACTCGCGAGTGGAGGATATCTCCGATAATCGCGATGTTTTTACCCGCTAGGTCCCCTAATTTTTCTTGGAGTGAATAAGTGTCCAATAAGGCTTGCGTCGGGTGCTCATGCGTTCCGTCGCCGGCATTGACGATATTTGCCTTGATGTGTTTCGCTAAATAATGCGGAGCACCTGGGCTCGCGTGGCGCATGACAATCATGTCTACTTTCATCGCGAGGATGTTATTCACGGTATCCAATAAGGTTTCTCCTTTTTTGACTGAACTGCCAGAGGCTGAAAAATTGATGGTATCGGCTGATAAACGCTTTTCGGCTAGTTCGAAGGATAAACGGGTACGGGTGGAGTTTTCAAAAAATACATTGGCAATCGTAACATCACGCAAAGAAGGAACTTTTTTAATCGGTCGGTTGAGAACTTCTTTAAATTCTTTGGCCGTTTTAACGATTAGGTGAATAGATTCTTCATCTAAATCTTTGATTCCTAATAAGTGTGGCGATTTCAACATATTGTTATTGGGTGATTAACCAAATTTTATCTGCTTCATGTCCTTGTTCTTTCCACTCGACGAGCACTTTTTCGGTTGGGAGTGTATTGACACTCTTGCCTACGTAGTCGGCATTAATGGGAAGATCTCGGTTATATATGCGGTCGATTAAGACACAAAGTTCAACTTTTGCGGGTCTGCCAAATGAATTCATGGCATCCAATGCCGCGCGTACCATCCGACCCGTCGCTAATACATCATCCACTAAAATCACGCGCTTATTCTCGATTAGGAAGGAGATATCGGTGGAGTTAGGTGCGATGGTATCGCGTCTGCGGTAGTCGTCACGAAAGAAGGTGGCGTCTAAACGACCCACGGGAAAGGAGGTATTTAATTGTTTGCCGAGTTCGTTCGCGATGCGTTCCGCGAAATAGATTCCACGCGGCTGTAAGCCTAGAATAACGGTTTCGGTATCTTTGATTTGATTTTCAATGAGCTCTTGGCATAACCGGGAGATGGTTATTTCCAGTAGTGGGCTTGATAGAATCAGCTTACGAGTCATTGATGCAAAGGTATGAATTTTACTTAAATATTGTTTCGTTTGAATCAAATAGCGGTAAAATTTGGTCTTTATCCGATACAATTGGGTTTTCTACACCCCATTGGATGTTTAAGGTAGGATCATTCCAGCGAATTCCTGATTCAGCTTCTTTGTTCCAAAAATCGGTACACTTATAAACGAAAATGGTTTCGGTAAGTGCGACGAATCCGTGAGCAAATCCTACGGGTACGTAAAGCATATTGCCTATTTCAGCGTCTAGGATGTACTTACCATGTTGGCCAAAGGTAGGCGAGCTTTTTCGCAAATCCACCACCACATCCATTACTTTACCTGTCATGCAACGAACAAGTTTGCCTTGTCCATGGGGATCTTTTTGAAAATGTAGGCCCCGGATTACACCAGCGGTAGAGAAAGAATAATTGTCTTGCACGAAATTTTCGGTGATTCCATTGGCCGCAAAACGAGTTTGGTTGTAGGATTCGTAAAAATGCCCCCGGTCGTCGTGAAATTTGGTAGGTATATATTCAATGATGCCGGGTAGCTCGTGCTGGATGAATTGCATAGAAATTAAATTCCTTTGTTTGATTTGACCTTGGAAAGGCCTTAATTTGTGCCAAAATTATCGATATTTAGGCATTAATACAAAGCCTTTCTCCCAATTCAGCATGAATTCAAATGAATTAGTTAAGCATATTGAAAATAAGCGCTCATTTCTATGCGTGGGCTTGGATACGGATCCCAAATTAATCCCGTCTTCCTTTCAAAAAGAGGCGGATCCGGTATTTGCTTTTAACAAAGCGGTGATTGATGCCACAGCAGATTATGCAGTTGCTTATAAGCCAAACATTGCCTTCTATGAGGCATTTGGGCCCAAAGGTTGGGAGAGTCTTCAGAAGACCATGGAATACATTCCAAAAGATATTTTCACCATCGCGGATGCGAAGCGTGGGGACATTGGGAATACGGCCTACATGTATGCGCAGACTTTTTTTGACCCAAATTCAGCGGGTTTGAATTTTGATTCCGTGACGGTAGCCCCTTACATGGGACATGATTCGGTGGAGCCTTTCTTGCGATTTGAGGATAAGTGGGTGATTTTGTTGGCCATGACTTCGAATCCGGGTGGTCATGATTTCCAAATGACGAAATCGGAGGATTACATACCGATGTATGAGCGTGTGATGCGTTTAGCGCAGACCTGGGGAACGCCGGAGCAAATGATGTTTGTGGTAGGAGCAACGCGTTCCGAATTTCTGCAAAAAGTTCGAGAGATTGCGCCGGATAATTTCTTTTTGGTACCCGGTATCGGTGCACAAGGGGGTAGTTTGGAGGATGTAGCGAGGTATGCGATGAATTCGCGTGTGGGACTTTTGGTCAATTCATCACGGGGAATCATATACGCGGGAGATAATCCAGCCGTGGATGCGAAGCGTGAAGCAAAGAAGGTTCAGGAAGAAATGTCGATGTATTTAGACGAATATTATATTAAGTAAGATGGAATTAGGCATAGGTACACCGGCATTATTATTCTCAACGGTTTCATTGTTGATGATTGCATTCACCAATCGGTTCATGTCCATGGCTTCCTTGATTCGGGGCTTGCATGAGAAGTTCCAACAGAATCCGGACGATTCGATTTTAAAGCAAATTGAAAATCTCCGACTACGAATGAAGTTGATTCAGAACATGCAAATCATCGCCATCGTTAGTCTGATTTTGAGTGTTATCTGCATGTTTTTTATCTTTTTTGAAATGCAGATGGTCGCTCGATGGTTCTTTGGAATCGCCCTTTTGGGAATGAGCGTGGCATTGATGCTGAGTGCTTGGGAGATTACGATCTCGACGAAAGCACTGGAAGTGGAGCTTTCCGACATGGAAGATATCTTGGCCAAGAAACATTAATTATTCGAAAAGTATAAATTTTCCGCTGAATATTTCGAAAATTGAAATATAGTAGTATTTTTGTGTACAATATTGATTTAAAAGGGCTCAAAAGGGCTTGATTATACAAATACTACTTAGGCGGATTGAATAAAGGCTCGGAATTTTTCTGAGTCTTTATTGTTTCTGCCTAGTTGTATTTAAGCCTTTAGGATGAGGCAAGAAAGGGGAGGAAGGTTTACGGAGATAGAGAATGCCTTGCCGTGCCAACCGTATTCTTCGGTCATCGCTGCGCCGGAAGTAGGGTAGTCGGACCCACCAAAAACGCCCTTATCCGAATTAAACAACACCTTCCAAACACCCGGCAATGGTACGCCAATACGGTAATCCTCGCGAGGGGCAGGGGTCAGGTTAAGGATAACGATGATTTGATCCTTGGTTTTTTCGCCTTTACGAAGGAAACTAATCACGGAATTTCCTTGGTCATTGGACTCTAGCCACTCAAACGTCTCATGCGAGAACTGTTTTTTGTACAAGGCCGGTTCCTCGCGATAGAGCTTATTTAAGGCCTTCATGGTCTCTTGAATCCCTTTGTGTGAGGCATGTTCGGTTAAATGCCAATCCAAGCTAACGCTGTGGTTCCATTCTTCTCTTTGGCCAAATTCACCTCCTTGGAAGATTAACTTCGTGCCGGGATGCGTGAATTGCTCTGAGAATAAAAGACGCAGGTTGGCAAATTTTTGCCAATCATCCCCCGGCATTTTATTCAATAAAGAGTTCTTGCCATAGACCACCTCATCGTGGGATAAAGGGAGGCAGAAGTTCTCCGTGAAGGCATAGATTAACGAAAATGTCAATTCATTCAGGTGGTGCTGGCGATAAATCGGATCTTTTTGAAAGAAACGAAGGGTATCGTTCATCCAGCCCATCATCCATTTTTGGCCAAATCCTAAGCCACCCATAAAGACCGGTTTGGTCACGCCGTTAAAGGAGGTAGATTCTTCGGCAATGATTTGAATATCAGGGAATTCGCCGTACATGTGCACGTTGAGGTCCTGCAAAAAGGATATCGTATCTAAATTATGGTTTCCGCCAAACTCATTGGGAATCCATTCGCCATCATTACGGGAATAATCCAAGTAAAGCATGGATGCCACAGCGTCTACGCGCAGTCCGTCGACGTGGTAGCGATCCAACCAGAAGGCAGCGTTGGACAATAGGAAACTGCGCACTTCGGTCCGACCGTAGTCGAAGATATAGGATTTCCAGTCGGGGTGATAGCCCTTCCTCGGATCCGGGTGCTCATAAATAGGTGTTCCGTCAAAGTCTTTTAAACCATGTGCATCACCAGGGAAGTGGGAGGGAACCCAGTCGAGGAGCACACCGATGCCTTCTTGATGGAATCGTTCCACGAGGCGCATGAATCCTTGCGGATCGCCGAAGCGAGAGGAAGGAGCAAAGTAGCCGGTGATTTGATAGCCCCATGAGGGAGCGTATGGGTGTTCCATGACTGGCATGAATTCCACGTGGGTGAAATTCATTTCTTTGACATAGGAAACGAGTTTATCTGCGAAATCGTCGTAGCTTAAATATTGATCATCGAGCGTCTTTTGCCATGAGCCTAAATGTACTTCATATACCGACATTGGTGCATCCAATGCGTTTTTGGCATGTCGGTTTTGCATCCAGGGCGCATCATTCCATTCTTTGTAGGTCGACCAAACGATACTGGCTGTTTTGGGCGGCGTCTCGCAGAAAAGACCCATGGGGTCTAATTTCTCCAGGTATTCGCCTGATTTGGCTTGTATGCCGTATTTATAGGTTTCCCCGTTGCGTACGCCGGGGATAAAACCTTCCCAAATGCCGGAGCTGTCCCAGCGTTTTAGGAGTGGGTGTGAAAATTTATCCCAAAAATTGAAATTTCCGATGACGTGAACAGCGTCTGCGTTGGGAGCCCAAACCGCAAAGAAGGTTCCGATCTCTCCCTCATGTTCCAATTCAAAGGCCCCTAATTTCTCGTAAAGCCGTGTGTGCTTGCCATTTAGGAAGAGCGCCACATCAAAATCAGTCAGTTTAGAATAGGGTTTTACAATGGCCATAAGGGGTTCAGTTTCAATGATAAGGCTAAAATAGCGAAAATAAATTAGAAAAAAATACGCTTTTTTTTGAGGAGGTAGTTTGTATTTAAACCGGAAAAGTCTACCTTTGTGCCACCAAAATAAATAATGGTCCGTTCGTCTAGGGGTTAGGACACGTCCCTTTCACGGATGAAACACGGGTTCGATTCCCGTACGGACTACTTCGGTAGGCAAAAAACCACTCAGGGCGAGTGGTTTTTTTGTTTTTGTCTAATGCATAAAAAAAGAGGACCCTCGCTGAGGGCCCTCTTTTTTATTCGAGGAAAGAATCCTTATGCTTTCGCTGCAGAAGCTCCTTTTGCGATGCTGTATACAACTAAACCGAAACCGATTTTGTTGATGGCATCCGCAATGTTGTAAGCTAAGTCAATGTTACCTGACATGCTGCTCAACAAGTTGCCTGGCAACATCATGTAGCCGATTGGATAGATTGCCCAACCTACTAATGTGAACCAACGCATTACTTTGTATCCTGATTTTACGTGCTCGTTATCAGATGATGCAGCTAATTTAGATGCCTCTCCTGCGTAGATCTCGTAAATGATTACCGCCCAACCTAATGTTGAGATGATTCCCCACATTACGTTTTGCTCAGGTACAACAGCCTCACCGATGTAACCTGCTACTAACATAACTACTGATCCAAAGATCAAACGAGTTA
>JACCDV010293368.1_pt1 | contig 15810 bp, 17 predicted proteins | sample 7446131 | NCBI WGS metagenome assembly JACCDV01 (sample SAMN15323448, study PRJNA562643) | freshwater metagenome | isolation source: river surface water | place: USA:Blue River Watershed | collected 2017-08-17 | reverse complement strand
TGCGCCGTCGGCCACCACCAGCCAGTCGGCCTCGATGTCAAACGTGCCGTCAGGCGTTTCCACCGCCAACGTAGCATGGTCCTCATGGCGTGTGACGGCCGTGACCTTGTGCTGCCAGCGGATGTCGACACCCAGCTCCAAAGCGCGGGCGATCAGCATTTCCTCGATGTGGTACTGCTGCAGGTTGATCATGCCGGGGCGCTTGTGGCCTGCGTCGGGCACCAGGTTGAACTGGTAGACCTCGTCCTCTTCGAGGAAGGTGCGGCCGATGTTCCAGCTCACGCCCAGCGCACAAGCGGGGTCGGCGATGCCCAGGCGGTCGAGGATTTCGAGCGAACGTTTGGCATAGCAAACGGCGCGCGAGCCGACCGACACGGTCTTGTCGTCGTCGAGCACCAACACATCGAGCCCCTGCAGGCGCGCGTCCACCGCGGCAGCCAGGCCCACCGGGCCTGCGCCGATGACGATCAGCGGTTTGCGCTGTGGCGGCGTGGCCTTCAGATCGGTCGGCGCCTTGTACGGATAAATCGGGTTGACGTAAGCCCCCATGCGTGGTCTCCGGCTGTGTGAAAAAGCACGTGTTGTGTGAAAACTGTAATTTACTATAGATAAATTAATTTACCTAATCGTAATTTTAAACACAAGCCCAACGCCCGTCCAGCCGGTCTCATCCATGCCCGTGATGCGCCCCAAGCCAGAGCAAGCTATGCTTTGGACTTGTTTGTTTGTATGACAAGTACATGAGTCAACACTTCACCCCCGTCTCCAGCGGTGCCCGGCTGTCCGATCAGGTGGCCGAGCAGTTGGCGACCGAAATCAAGCAGGGGCGCTTGCAGCCAGGCGACAAGCTGCCCACCGAAGCCCGCTTGGTGGCGCAGTTTCAGGTCAGCCGCACCGTGGTGCGCGAAGCGGTGTCGCGGCTCAAATCGCTGGGGCTGGTCGACTCGCGCCAGGGCAGTGGGGTCTTTGTGAACAACCAACTGCCGTTTGCGCCTTTGAACTTTGAAGCCCAGCTGGCCGCCTCGCAAGAGGCCGTGATCCAGATGGTCGAAGTGCGCCGCGCCCTGGAAGCCGAAGTGGCCGCGCTGGCGGCGCAGCGGCGCAATGCCGCCGACATCCGTGCCATTGCACAAGCCGTCAAGGCACTGGACGCGGCCGTTCGGGCGGGCCGCAACGGTGTGGACGAGGACATGAAATTCCACCGCGCCATTGCCGATGCGGCACGCAACCCTTTTCTGATTCAGACGCTGGAATATCTGGGGCAGTTCCTGCGCGGCGTCACCCAGGTCACACGGGCCAACGAAGCGCGCCGCGTTGACTTTGCCAGCGAAGTCCAGGCGGAACACCTGGCGATTCTGGAAGCGGTCAAAGCGGGTGACGCAGGCCAAGCACGCCAGGCGGCCGCCACACACATGGGCAATGCCATCGTCCGCATCCGCAGCGCCGACCCCGCTTTCTGGCAACAAGAAGGCGAGCGTCTGGCGCAACCTCTGGTCAAAGGCGTCAAACGCGACCAGCCATGAACACTTCACGTCAACCCACCACCCGCGCATCATGGATCTGAAACTGCACCACCAACACATCTTGATCACCGGCGGCAGCAAAGGCATTGGCCTGGCCTGCGCGCAAGCCTTTTTGGAAGAAGGCGCACGCGTGAGCCTGGTCTCGCGCGACAGTGCCAACCTGAACGCTGCACGCGACAAACTGCAAGTGCAATTTGCCGCCGACCGCATCCACACCGTCGCGGCCAATTTGCGCGATGCCCATGCCGCCATGGCCGCACTGGATTCAGCGCAAGCGGCATTCGGTCCTGTCGATGTGCTGGTCAACTCGGCCGGTGCGGCCAAGCGCACCCCGGCACCTGAACTGACGCCCGAGGCCTGGCATGACGCCATGCAGGCCAAATACTTCACCTACATCCACATGATCAACCCCACCATCCAGCGCATGGCCGCGCGTGGACAAGGTGCCATCGTCAATGTGGTGGGCAATGGCGGCAAAGTGGCCAGCCCGATCCACTTGCCCGGCGGCGCAGCCAACGCGGCACTGATGCTGGCCAGCGCCGGGTTGGCCGCCGCCTATGGCCCGCAGGGCATCCGCGTCAACGCGATCAACCCCGGCCTGACGCGCACCGACCGCCTGCAAGAAGGCCTGGTGGCCGATGCCCGCAACCAGGGCATCAGCACCGAGCAAGCGATGGCCCAAGCCGTCTCGCGCATCCCCCTAGGCCGCATGGCCGAACCCGAAGAGATCGCCAACGCCGTTGTCTTTCTGGCTTCCGCCAGGGCCAGCTACATCACCGGCATTTGCATGAGCATGGACGGGGCGCTGAACCCGATCGTGGTGTGATGCGCCCCTCCACATGGCTGGCCGCGCTGTGTCTGGGCCTGTGTGCGCTGACGGCTTCGGCCCAGGCCCCTGCGCCCTTGGGCACGGTGGCGTCCGTGGACGTGCCGCGCTACATGGGCACCTGGTACGAAATCGCCAAGTACCCCAACTGGTTTCAAAAGAAATGCGCCAGCAGCACCAGTGCCACCTACAGCCTGCAAGCCGATGGCCAGGTGCAAGTGCTCAACCGCTGCAAAACCGCCAGCGGTGAGTGGAGCGAAGCCCTGGGCATGGCGCGCCAGATTGGCCGCGCCAACTCGCCCCGACTGCAAGTTCGCTTTGCGCCCGCATGGCTGTCGTTCATCCCCATGGTCTGGGGCAATTACTGGATCATCGACCTGGACCCGCAATACCAGTGGGTGGTGGTCAGCGAGCCCAGCCGCGAGTATTTGTGGATCCTGTCGCGCACGCCCGAGTTGCCCGCCGCGACCTACCAGGGCTTGCTGGACAAACTGGCGGCCAAGGGCTTTGACCTGCAACGCATTCAGGCCAGCACACCCTGAAGTCCACACCCGCTCACTTGACCTGGATGTCTTCGAGGTATTTGAGCAGCGAGATGATCCGGTTGCGGGCTGACCATTCCGCCGTGACCGACGAGTCACCGGGTTGTCCCATCGCACGCTTTTTGAATTCCTGCCCCCACACCGGCATCTCGCGCGAGCCGTGTGGGCCCCCATCACCGGACCATCGGCCATCGATCAGCTCCCAAATCAGCTCTTGCGGAAACTGGCCGCCATGGCGCTGCGCGATCGTCGTCAAGTCGGCAGGCGGTTTGACCAAGGCAGAGCGCATCGGTCCATCGCCTTTGCCCGCCAGGCCATGGCAACTGGCGCAGTTGTCGCGAAAATCAGCACGCCCCAAAGCGATGGAGGTCTGCGCCCATGACGCCGGAGCGGCGAACAACAAGTTGACCGAGAAAGCCAACAAGGAAAGTGTTTTTGTCATGAAGTCTGCTCGTCAAAGTCAATGCTTGCATCCTACAGAGGCCCTGTGACCGTTTCCTTGATCTGACGCACACCAAGTTGTCAAGCACCTGGCTTTCACACCCTGGTCATTGCGTCGGGTTATCTTTCGTGCCACTGCAGGCCGGATCAACCTGACACTGGCTTGAATTTCTGGAGAACACCGATGCCCAAAGACTTTTCGACCATGGAAGACAGCAACCGATCGGGCAACCCCTCGATCCATGACCTGATTACCCACCTGCCCATGGACCGGCGCACGTTGCTGCGCGGGGCAGGCCTGGCCAGCTTGCTGGGCGTGCTGCAGCCTTTGTCGGGCTGTGCCAACCTGGCCACAGGCAAGGCGCAACTGGGCTTCACCGCCATCCCGCCCGGCCAGACCGATGCGCTGGTGGTGCCCCCCGGTTACGTGGCCCAAGTGATCGCACGCTGGGGCGAGCCCGTGGGCATGGCGGGCAACATGCCCGCATTTCGCACCGATGGCAGCAACAGCGCCGCAGACCAGGCTGTGCAACTGGGCATGCACCACGACGGTCTGGCTTTTTTCCCCCTCAACGGTTCCTCCACCCACGGCCTGATTGCGCTCAACCACGAGTACACCGACGACGGCTTGCTGCACCCCGATGGCTTTGAGCCCATGAACGCGGCCAAGGTCAAGAAGTCGCAAAACGCGCATGGCCTGTCGGTCTACGAAGTCAAGCTCAACGGCACGCAGTGGGAGATGGTGCGTCCATCGGCCTATGCGCGCCGCTTCACCATGGACACCCCGTTTGAGATGTCCGGCCCTGCAGCTGGGCACCCCCTGCTGCGCACCGCCGCGGACCCGCAAGGCCGCACCACGCTGGGCACCTTGAACAACTGCGCCAGCAGCGCCACGCCCTGGGGCACTTATTTGTCAGGCGAAGAAAACTGGATGTTCTATTTCGGTGGTGGCAAAGACATCACCGCGCACCACAAGCGCTGGGGCATGAACGAAAAAAGTTTTTACGCCTGGGAGCGTTTCGACGAACGCTTTGACGCCCGCAAAAATCCCAACGAGGCCAACCGTTTCGGCTGGGTGGTGGAGGTGGACCCGATGGACCCGACCAGCACGCCCATCAAACGCACGGCGCTTGGCCGTGCTGCACACGAGGGCGCCTGGGTGGCGCTCACGCAAGACCAGCGTGCCGTGGTCTATTCGGGCGAAGACGCCCGCTTTGAATACATCTACAAATTCGTGAGCGCAGGCCGCATGCAGCCCGGCGGTGCCAAAGCCAACCGCCACCTGCTGGATGAAGGCACGCTGTATGTGGCCCGCTTCGATGCCAACGGCCAAGGCCAGTGGCTGCCGCTGGTGCATGGCCAAGGGCCGTTAACGGCGGCCAACGGCTTTGCCGACCAAGGCGAGGTGCTCATCAAGACGCGCCAGGCCAGCGACTTGCTGGGCGCCACCAAGATGGACCGCCCCGAATGGCTGGCCATCGACAAGGCGTCGCGCTGGGTCTATTGCACCTTGACCAACAACAGCCAGCGCGGCCAGGCGGGCAAGCCGGGCGTCGATGCCGCCAACCCGCGGGCCAACAACAGCATGGGCCAGATCATCCGCTGGCGCGAAGCCGGGGACTTTGATGGCCTGCAGTTTGAATGGAACCACCTCTTGCTGGCGGGTGATCCGGCCAACGAACGGACCGAGGCCAAGGGCAATGTGAAGGGCGACATCTTTGGCTGCCCAGACGGTTTGGGCTTCGGCCCCAATGGTTTGCTGTGGATACAGACCGATGCCCACGCCACGCAGATGTACAAGGGCGAATTCGCCCGCATCGGCAACAACCAAATGCTGGCCTGCGACACGGCCACTGGAGAAGTCCGCCGCTTTTTGACCGGCCCCACCAACTGCGAAATTACCGGCGTGGCCTTCACCCCTGATGGCCGCAACCTGTTCATCAGCGTGCAGCACCCGGGCGAAACCCCCACCGACCGCAGCGACCCCAAGCAGCCGCAAAAGTACTCGAGCTGGCCGGACTACCAGGCCGATGGCCGCCCCCGCTCTGCGAACGTGGTGATCCGCAAGATCGATGGCGGCGTGATCGGGACTTGAAAATCAGCCGTTGAAGATCGAAACCGACTTGGTGTTGAGGTAAGCCTCCAAGGCCTCGGGGCCGCCTTCGGAGCCGTAGCCCGAATCCTTGATGCCGCCAAAAGGCATCTCAGGCCAAGGCGCGGCAGGCTGGTTGACCCACAGCATGCCCACTTCCAGGCGCTGGCTCAGCAGGTGCATGGTTTTCAGCGAGTTGGTGAAGGCATAACCGGCCAGACCGAAAGGCAGGCGGTTCGCCTCAGCGATCGCGTCTTCGATCTTCTCGAAGGTGCGGATCGCGGCGATCGGGCCAAAAGGCTCATTGTTCACCACATCGGCGTCCAGCGGCACATGCGACAAGACCGTGGGCGCAAAGAAGTTGCCTTCGGAACCAATGCGCTCGCCCCCGGTGAGCAGTTTAACGCCTTTGGCCAGCGCGTCTTTCGTGATCGCCTGCATGGCCGTCAGGCGCCGGTCGTTGGCCAAGGGGCCCATGTTCGTGCCTTCGGCCAGGCCGTCACCCACCTTCAAAGCGCCCGCGTGCGCGGCGAACACTTGGGCGAATTCGTCGGCGATCTTGTGGTGCACCAAAAAGCGTGTGGGCGAAATGCACACCTGGCCGGCATTGCGGAACTTGGCAGCGCCTGCGGCTTTCACTGCCAAAGCGATGTCACCGTCTTCGGCCACGATCACCGGGGCGTGACCGCCCAGCTCCATGGTCACGCGCTTCATGTGCTGACCGGCCAGCGCGGCCAGTTGCTTGCCCACCGGCGTGGAGCCGGTGAAGGTCATCTTGCGGATGACCGGGTGCGCGATCAGGTAGTTCGAGATTTCGGATGGGGTGCCGAATACCAGACCGATCACACCGGCAGGCACGCCCGCGTCGTGGAAAGCGCGGATCAGCTCGGCGGGCGATGCCGGGGTTTCTTCCGGGGCCTTGACGATGATGGAGCAACCGGTGGCCAAAGCGGCCGACCTCTTGCGCACGGCCTGGTTGATCGGGAAGTTCCAGGGCGTGAAAGCGGCCACCGGCCCCACGGGCTGCTTGAGCACGTTTTGCTGCACGTGGATGTTGCGTGGCGGCACGATGCGGCCATACACGCGGCGGCCTTCTTCGGCAAACCACTCAATGATGTCGGCGGCCGACATGGCCTCGATCTTGGCTTCGGCCAGCGGCTTGCCTTGCTCTTGTGTGAGCAGCTGGGCAATTTGCGGCGCGCGTTCGCGCATCAGGGCCGCGGCCTTGCGCAGGATGGCGCTGCGCTCATTGGCAGGCACATCGCGCCAGATCTCAAAACCCTTTTGCGCCGCTTGCGCCGCACGCTCCAGATCGGCCACACCGGCGTGGGCCAATCGACCAATCTCGGTGCCGGTGGCGGGGTTGAACACGGGCAGGGTGCGACCGCTTTCGGCATCGCACCATTGGCCGTTGATGAAGAGCTGGGTGTTGGGGTAGGTCATGCTGTGTTCCTGCAAATAGGGTGTCGAGACAGTGGGCGCATTGTGTCCGAAATGGGTCCAGCCTGCGTCAAGCACGGGACACGATCAAGCTGATCGCAGGGCTTTGGCCAAGTGTTCGATCAACACGTTCACCCGGTGCGGGATGTAGCGGTTGCTGGGCAGCACCGCGTAAATGCCCAAGACCGGTGGCGCGAAGTCCTGCAGCAACTCGACCACCTCGCCCCGTGCCAAGAATGGCTGGACGATGAAGTCCGGCTGCCGCGTGATGCCCATGCCTTGTGCAGCCGCTTGCGTGAGGGCCAGGCCGTTGTTGGCACGGATGCGGCCGCGCACAGGGAACGCCGACACCTGCGCACCGATCTGGTAAGACCAGGTGGCCGCGCTCATGGTCATGGAATAGACCAGACATTCGTGGTGCCGCAATTGATCCGGGTGCAGCGGTTGGCCATGCTCGGACAGATAGCCGGGTGACGCCACCGTGAACAAGCGGCACTGGCCCAGATGGCGCACGATGTCGCCCGGCTGCAAATCGGCGGTGATGCGGATCGACAGGTCGATGCCTTCTTCGATCAGGTTGGAGCGCTGGTCCGAGAAGTCCATCATCAGCTCGATGTGCGGCTGCGCCTTGGCAAAGTCAAGCAGGGCGGGCATGAGCCGCTGCAAGCCAAAGCTCAGCGGCAAACCCAGGCGAATGCGGCCACGCGGCACCGCCTTTTCTTCGTCCAGACTGGCCTCGGCCGCGTCCACCATGTTCAGGATGACGCGGCACTTTTCCAGATAGGCCGCCCCGGCGGCGGTCAAGGTCAGGCTGCGGGTGCTGCGCGTGATCAGCTTGACGCGCAGGTGCTTTTCCATTGCGTCGATCTGGCGCGTGACCACCGAGCGTGCGACCTGCAGCTGGTCGGCCACGGCGGTGAAGCTGCCCGCTTCGGCCACGCGCACAAAGATTTGCATTGCATCGAGTTTGTCCATTGTTGCCAATTTTGCAACAAATATTTGCACATTGGCTACTTTTTCAAATCATCTGCACGGCCTACAGTCACCCCATCGAAAGCGAAAACACCATGTCCACCCCACGATCCGTCCTGTTTGTGCCCCACGGCTCCCCCATGTTTGCCCTGCGCCCCGGCGCTGCGGGTGCGGCCATGAGCGAACTGGTGCCCACGCTGGGCACACCCCGCGCCATCGTGGTGGTCAGCCCACACTGGGAGACTGCCGAACCCACCGTGGGCTTTGCCACCCGACCCGAGACCATCCACGACTTCGGTGGTTTTGACCCCCGCCTGTACGAGATGCAATACCCCGCCACCGGTTGCCCCGAGGCCGCCGCGCAGGTGGTGGCCGTCTTGCAGGCCGCAGGCATGCCTGCCCGGCAAGACGCACAGCGCGGTCTGGACCACGGCGCCTGGACACCCTTGCGCCAGATGTTCCCGGATGCCGACATCCCGATTGTTCCGCTGTCGGTCCAAAGCCATCTGGGCCCAGCCCACGCCTTGCGTGTGGGCCAGGCGCTGGCGCCGCTGACCGAACAGAACATCCTCATCGTGGCCTCGGGCAATGTGACGCACAACCTGCGCGACTTCATGATGGTGAGCATGCAAGGCGGCGCCACGCCCGCTTATGTGCAGGAATTTGCCGACTGGATCCACACCCACATGGTGCAGCGCGATGTGACGGCTTTGCTGAACTACCGGCAACAGCCCTCTGGCCAACGTGCGCACCCGAGCGACGAACATTTGCTGCCTTTGTTCACCGCGCTGGGCGCTGCAGGTGCTGATGCACAGCCCGAAGCATTCTTTCGCGGCATCAGTGACCACGTCATCGCCATGGATGGCTACACCTTTCATTGAACAGGACACACACGATGAGCACCCACTACACCTCTGTCGCCAAAAGCCTGCACTGGCTCATGGCCCTCATGATCTTCGGTCTGCTGGCCTTGGGTTTTTACATGAGCGACTTGCCCTTGTCGCCCGAAAAACTGCAACTGTATTCCTGGCACAAATGGGCGGGCATCACCGTCTTTGTACTGGTGTGGCTGCGCCTGGTCTGGCGCATCACACACTGCCCACCGGCCTTGCCAGGCAGCATGTCGCCCCTGATGCAACTGGGCGCACATGCCGGTCACCTGCTGCTGTATGTGCTGATGATCGCCATCCCCTTGAGCGGTTGGTTGATGAGTTCGGCCAAGGGTGTTCAGACCGTGTGGTTCGGCGTTTTGCCCCTGCCCGATCTGCTGGCCAAGGACAAGGCCTTGGGCCAACTTTTGGCACAAATGCACGAAGCTTTGAGCATGGGCTTGCTGCTGCTGATCGCAGGCCATGCCGTGGCCGCATTCTTTCACCACTTCTTTCACAAAGACGACACGCTGCGCCGCATGCTGCCCTCGCGCTGATCGACGCATGCACACAAGGAAACCCATGAACACCATTTTGAAAAACATCGTCGCCCTGTCTGTGGCGGCCCTGGCTCTGCAGACCCATGCCGCGCCCTACCAGTCCATCGTGCCGGCCAAAAGCAGCGTCCGCTTCAACTACAAGCAAATGGGCGTCGCCATGGACGGCCGTTTCAAGAAGTTCTCGGCCCAGGTCAACTTTGACCCCGCCAAGGCCGAACAAGCCAAAGCCAGCTTCGAAGTCGAGCTGGCCAGCGTGGACGCTGGATCGAGCGAGGCCGACGACGAAGTCGTGACCAAGTCCTGGTTCAACGCCGCCGCATTCCCCAAAGCCACCTTTGTGGCCAGGCAGATCAAACAAACGGCGGCCAACCAATACGAAGTGACCGGCGCACTCAGCATCAAAGGCCAGACCCGCGAAGTGAAGTTCCCCATGAAACACACCGCGCAAGGCAAAGACGGCGTGCTGACCGGCAGCTTCACGATCAAGCGTGGCGACTTCAACATCGGCGAAGGCATGTGGGCCAAGTTCGATGTGGTGGCCAACGACATCCAAGTCAACTTTTCCCTCACCGCTCAATTGAGCCACTGAATTTCAACCCTACTGGAGTACTTCCCATGACATCCTTGAAAAAACTGAGCGCCGCTTTGGCCTTCGCATCCCTGGCCGCTGGCTCGGCCCTGGCCGCACCCGTGACCTACACCGTCGACAGCTCGCACACCTTCCCGCGTTTTTCATATTCGCACTTTGGTTACTCGACCCAGCTGAACAGCTTCACCAACACCAGCGGCAAAGTCGTGTTGGACGCTGACGCCAAAACCGGCTCGGCCGACATCGTGATCGACATGAAATCGGTGAACACCGGCTTTGCAGACTTCAACGGCCACATCCAGGGCGAAGACTTCCTGGACACCGCCAAGTTCCCCACCGCCACCTTCAAGTCCACCAAAGTGGTGTTTGAAGGCGACAAGCCCAAGGCCATCGAAGGCAACCTGACCATCAAAGGCGTGACCAAGCCCGTGACATTGACTGTGACCAGCTTCCAGGCCATGCCCCACCCCATGATGAAAAAGCCAGCACTCGGTGCCAACGCTTTCACCACCATCAAGCGCAGCGAATTCAACGCTGGCAAATACGCCCCTTACGTGGGTGACGAAGTGCGCATCGACATCGCCATCGAAGCCGTGGCACCCTGATGCACTGAACGCTTGATCCGGCACACCGGGTCATGAACCCCAAAGCCCCCCGACATGCCTGCATGCCGGGGGGCTTTGTTTTGGGTGTCTATCGGATCCACACCGTCTGATCAATGGCCTGCTCACCTTGGCCGACCTAGGATGCTGGTTCACTTTTCATCAACCCAGCCGGGAGTTGTGCATGCGACCCGAAGTGCTCGCCCAAATGCAACTGGCCCCGCATGCCCAAATGGAGACGGTCATGTCCTTGTTCAAAAAAATCCTGGTGCCCATCGATGGCAGCAAAACCTCTGACAAAGCACTGGACTATGCCTTGCGCCTGGCCCGCGAAGGCAAAGGCCAGATTCGGCTGGTGCATTGCATCGACGAGCTGTCCTTTCTGGGCAGCCACGAATACTCGGGCGAACTGATGCAAATCGCCCGTGAGAACGGCAACCGCATTTTGCAAACCGGCACCGCCACCGCCAAAGCCATGGGCGTGGCCGCAGACCATGTGCTGATCGACCGCGTGGCGCAGCGCCTGGGCGATTCCGTGGCCGATGCGGCTGGCGATTGGGGTGCGGACTTGATCGTGATCGGCACGCACGGGCGGCGCGGCATCGGGCGTGTGCTGCTGGGCAGCGGCTCCGAGCAAATCATGCGGCTGTCACCCGTGCCGGTGCTGATGATCCGGGGCTTTGATTGAGCTGCGCAGGGGCTTGGCTTCAGGCCTCGGGTTGTGCGTCGGTCACCAAGTCAGCCTGTACCGCGCGCACACGGTCATCGATGTAATAGCCTCCGTACTCGGTGTACTTGAGCAACACACGGTCGCACTGGCCGCATGTGAAGACATCGCAACGGTTGTACGGAAAAAATGCTGGCGCGATCGGCGCATCGGGCGAGTCGTAGCGCGTTTTGTGGGGGTGAAATTCTTCATAGGTTGGCTCTGGCCCAAATGCATCGGCCTGCCTCAGGCTAGCAACACGCTTGACGTGCGCAGCTGGCCAACGCTCACCGGGCACGCTCTCCCAAGCGGTACACGCACCCATGACACACGTACAAGGTCTGCCTGTTGCTTGTTGAGCCAACAGCTTCAACGCAGCTGCGGTCAATGGCGCTTTTTCTGAAGAGGTCATGAATATCCTTGATTGATCCGGCACGCTGAAGTTTGAATTTTTGCACCGCAGCCCCGTAGGTCGGTGGCTTCAGCCCCGACAAGTGCCCACGCCAAAGCTCGCCATGTCGGGACTGAAGCCACCGACCTACAAAACCTTTGATCATTGAATCCTTCACAGGGCCGGATCCATAGGACACGATTGTCAATGAATAAACTATCCTCACCACAGCTCTTGTTCGTGCTGCCTTGTCAGAGGAAATTCACCATGTCCAACCCCACACCCCCTGCCCACACTGTGACCAACTCACGCACCGTGGAGCGCCTGGTCACCGGCCAGGCCACCTCGGACGGCGCAGGCGTCAAACTCAAGCGCGTGCTCACACAGGACTTGCAGCACCGGCTCGACCCGTTCTTGATGCTCGATGCCTTTGACAGCGACAAACCCGACGACTACATCGCTGGTTTCCCGAACCACCCGCACCGGGGCTTTGAAACCGTGACCTACATGATTGCCGGGCGCATGCTGCACCGCGACAGCGCAGGTCATGAAGGCCTGCTGCAAAACGGCGGCGTGCAATGGATGAGCGCAGGCAAGGGCGTGATCCACTCCGAAATCCCGCAACAGGAAGAAGGTGTGATGGAGGGCTTTCAGCTTTGGCTGAACCTGCACAGCAGCGAAAAAATGAACGCGCCTTGGTACCGTGACTTTCAAAACGACCAATTGCCCCAACTGAAGACTCCCGAAGGCGTGCAAGTCACCGTCATCGCCGGGGCCAGCCATGGCGTGCAGGGCGCCGTGACCCGAGAGATCACGCAGCCGGTTTACCTGGATGTGCGCATGCCCCAGGACGCACGTTTTGAGCAGGAACTGCCCGCAAGCCACAACGCCTTCATCTATGTCTACCGTGGCGAAGTGCGCATCGGCGGCCAGGCGGTGCCCGTGCAGCGCATGGCCATACTGGCGAACACGCCCCAAGCCGATGGTGTGGTGATCGAGGCCCGCGCCGATGCGCAGTTCATTTTGGTTTCCGGTCAACCGCTCAAAGAACCCATCGTGCAATACGGCCCATTTGTGATGAACACCAAGGAAGAGATTTACCAAGCGCTGGCAGATTTTCGCGATGGGCGTCTGGGTGAGACCGCCTGACCGTGACCAGACCCCAGTGACCTTTGTGAAACGACCGTGATGGCGCAGGCGATGCCCAAGTGGATCTGTCGCCGGGCCTGGGCCGTTCACACTGCTTTGTGAAAAGGCAACGCCATCTGGTGGGGCTGTGCTTCGCGCTGTGCAAAGTAGCATTCGCAACACACGTCTTCCAGCAATGCCCGGTCTTTGATCTCGATCTGGGCCCGACTGGACTGAATGCCCGGCAGCTTGAGCAATGCGTTGGTGATGGCCTCACGACGCACACCCAGCGAATCCGCGATGTTCTGATGGATCACCTGCATCACCGACGAGCCTGAATGATCGTGCCGGATCAACAACCATTTCGCCAAGCGTTGCCCGATGGTATGAAAGTGGCAGCATGCAGTTTCTATCGATACGTCTTTCAAAATACGGTTCACGGCATGCACATACATCCGAAACAGTGCCGGCACGGACGACATGGCCCGCTGCAGGTCATGGATGCTGATCTGGTAAGCAAAGCCACTGGAGGCCACATGAACCCGGTGCAGGCTGACGCCTGTCAAGCCCCTCAGGCCCACCATGCCCTCTGAACCGATCAAGGCCATGTCAATCGACAGGCCATCACTCAACTCTTTGGCAAAGGCGACCAAAGCCGTGACGGGAAAATAAACCAGGTCAATGCGATCACCTGATTCATACAGCAATTGACCCGCAAGCAAAGAGACCAGTTGAAGCCGGGGCAGCAGTATTTCAAAATCTGAATCAGGAAGGCCGCCAATCAATTCATTCATTCTTGGATTCAGCATGGTCAACCTCAAGAATTGTTATTTTGATAAGCGAAGCTTATGAGGCTTATTCAAAATCAATGGTGCGAAAACGCACAGAAGACCCCCTCTCATAGATCCGTATTTACCTCTATGCCCTGTTTTGCATAGCGGCCCGGTGTCACTTTTGCTCTCGCCTTGAGCGTTCTCCCTATGGTCGACTTGAGTCAAAATTTGTATGATGACCTGATAAATATCCGTCAGGAGACTTCATGCAACGTCGCGTTTTGTTCACATGGGCTGCATTGGCCACCGTTTTCGCAAGCCCATCGGCCTGGGCACAGACTTGGCCTGCACGGCCCATCAAGCTGGTGGTGCCTTATCCGCCCGGTGGCCTCATCGACAACATGGCGCGGCTGATCGCACCCAAGCTCGGACAAGAGTTGGGGCAATCCATCGTGATCGACAACAAACCTGGTGCGGGTGGCAACCTCGGCGCCGCTGAAGCGGCACGCGCCAACCCGGATGGCTACACCTTGCTGATGGCTTCACCCCCATTGACCATCAACCCTTCGCTCTACACCAAACTGCCCTACAAGCCCGAAAGCATCATGCCACTGGGCTTGCTGGGACGTGTGCCCAATGTACTGGTGGTCAATCCGACTTCTGGCATCCAAAGCGTCGCCGACCTGAGTCGCCGCATACAGGCGCAGCCGGGCAAACTCAATTACGCATCCAACGGTCAAGGCACGTCGCTGCATCTGAGTGCCGAGCTGTACAAAAGTCAGGCCGGTCTGTTTGTCACGCACATCCCTTATCGGGGTGCTGCGGCAGGCCTGACCGCTGTGATGGCCGATGAAGTCAGTCTGATGTTCGACAACCTGCCCTCGGCACTGGGCCTGATCAACGGCGGCAAGCTCAAACCCCTGGCAGTGACCACGCCCCAGCGCAGCAGTGCCTTGCCCAACGTGCCCACCATGGAAGAGGCGGGCCTCAAGGGCTATCAGGTCTTTGCCTGGTTTGGTCTGGCCGCTCCCGCCGGACTGCCCGCACCCGTGCAGCAAAAAATCGAACTGGCCCTGGAACGCGTGGCGCAACAGCCTGATGTGAAAGCCGCCATGCAAAAAGCAGGCGCTGAGCCCACTTGGATGAATGCCCAAGGCATGGCCAGCTTCATGCAAGCCGATACCGCGCAATGGAAGAACGTGGCGGCTTTCGCCAAGATCACATTGGATTGACAACAGCGACTGTTGCGGCCGAGAAGCCGCACCGTTGCACTCTGGAGAAAATGACATGGTCACAGTGGGTTTGATCGGTTTAGGAGCCATGGGCTCGGGCATGGCGGCGTCACTGCGGCGCGCCGGACACGCCGTGCATGTGTTCGATGTACGCCGCGAAGTGGCGACTGCGTTTGCTACAGATGGTGGCGTGGCGCACGTCACCTTGGCCTCTTTGGGTGCCGCGTGTGACTTGATCGTCTCGGTGGTGGTCAATGCCGCCCAGACCGAGAGCGTGCTCTTTGGCGATGGCACCACGCCAGGGTGTGCCGCCAGCATGAAGCCCGGCAGCGTGTTCGTGATGTGCTCCACCGTGGACCCGAACTGGTCGGTGGCACTCGAAGCGCGGCTGGAAGCCATGGGCCTGCGTTATGTGGATGCGCCCATCTCGGGCGGTGCGGCCAAGGCCGCCAGTGGTCAGATGACCATGATGACGGCCGGCAAGCCCGAAGCCTATGCATTGGCAGAACCGTTTTTGAACGCCATGGCCGCCAAGGTCTACAAGCTGGGCGACAGCGCAGGTGCGGGCAGCAAGGTCAATATCATCAACCAGCTGCTGGCGGGCGTGCACATTGCAGCGGCCGCCGAAGCCATGGCGCTGGGCCTGCGCGAAGGCGTGAACGCTGAGGCGCTGTACGAGGTGATCACGAACAGCGCAGGCAACAGCTGGATGTTTGAAAACCGCATGGCCCATGTGCTGGCGAACGACTACACGCCGCTCTCGGCCGTGGACATTTTTGTCAAGGACCTGGGCATCGTGCTCGACGTGGCACGCGCCAGCAAGTTCCCGTTGCCCCTGTCAAGCACTGCGCACCAGATGTTCATGCAGGCCAGCACCGCTGGCTTTGCAAAAGAAGACGACAGCGCGGTGATCAAGATTTTCCCGGGCATCGAGTTGCCAAAGGGGAAAGCATGAGCGCGTTGAAACTGGGTTGCATTGCAGACGACTTCACCGGCGCCACGGACCTGGCCAACAACCTGGTGCGCTCGGGCATGCGGGTGGTGCAGACCATGGGCGTACCTGCAGCACCGCTGGCGGCGGACGTGGACGCGGTGGTTGTGGCGCTCAAGTCGCGCACCATTCC
>JACCDV010079648.1_pt1 | contig 15816 bp, 15 predicted proteins | sample 7446131 | NCBI WGS metagenome assembly JACCDV01 (sample SAMN15323448, study PRJNA562643) | freshwater metagenome | isolation source: river surface water | place: USA:Blue River Watershed | collected 2017-08-17 | reverse complement strand
TTAACCACGTCAGTGAGCCGCACCTGGCCTTGCGTGAGCGTGCCCGTCTTGTCGAAAACCACAACCGCCGCCGAGGCTGCACGTTGTAAAGCATCGGCATCACGAACCAGAATTCCCTGGCGGGCACCCTCACCGATGCCTACCATAATGGCCGTCGGCGTTGCCAGACCCAGTGCACAAGGGCATGAGATAACAAGCACGGCGACGGCGCGCACCAGCCCCGTCTGCCAGTCGTTCACAAGCAGCCCCCCATAAAGCAGAGTTAGAAGCGCGATCAACACGACCATCGGCACGAACCAGGCCGAGACGCGATCAACCAATGCTTGAACCGGGGCGCGTGAACCCTGCGCCTGTGAAACCAGCCGGGCAATGCCCGCCAGCACCGTCGAGCGCCCTACGCCCGTAACACGGCAGATGAGCGTGCCATCGCCATTGAGGGTGCCGGCGTAGACTTTATCGCCTTCGGCCTTCTCGACAGGCGCGGGCTCACCTGTGAGCATGGCTTCACTCACAGCGGATTGCCCTGTGACCACGACGCCATCCACAGGTACGGATTCGCCACTCATAATGCGCACCTGATCGCCGGGACGAACATCAGCAAGCGGCACACTCACAAACTCGCCGGAGGCTGTGAGCTGCCACGCCGTCTTCGGTGCCAGATGCAACAACCGTGTGATCGCCGATGCGCTGGATTGCTTCGCGCGATGCTCCAGAATCTTCCCCGCCATGACCAGCGTAATGACAACGACCGAGGCTTCGAAGTACACATCACCTGGGCTATCGGTCCACCAGAGGACCAGGGAATATGAATAGGCCGCCAGGGTGCCTAGGCTGATCAGCACATCCATATTGGATGTGCGCAGCTTGAGCGCATGCCAGGCACCCCGGTAAAATGGCCAGGCGACCCATACTTGCACCGGTGTGGCCAAGATCAACTGCCAAGTCGCAGAAAAATGGTCGTGCATGCCCAGTAAACCAAGCGGCATTTGCAACACCAGGGGCAGCGCACAGACCACGGCTAGCCAGAAGCGGGCACGACCGAGCGTATCGGTTTCAGCGGCGGCAACATCAAGGTCATCACGAATTTCCGTAGCACCGTAGCCCGCCGCCTTGATGGCTTCGATGATCTGCGCAACCCCCACATGGTCCGGCGCGCGAACAATGGCTTCTTCCGTCGCAAAGTTCACTTCGGCAGACACATCACGGATCTGCTCGAGGGCTTTGCGTGCCGTATTGGCACAGTTGGCACAACGTAGGCCGGTGATTTTGAAGAGGTGTTCGGTCATGCCCATCCTCAGGCACTCACGGTCTTCAGTTGCGGGGCAATCAGCAGGAACAAACCATACGCCCCCCAAGCCGCTACGAGCAAGCCAGCCAGCCAACGCACGGATGATTGTCGCAGTTGCTGCAACGTACCGGCACCAACCCAACCTGCTAACAGAAGATTGGGTAACGTACCCAGCGCAAACGCGGCCATCCACACCCCACCCTGCACGGGTGAGCCGATGGCAAAAGCCGTGGCAAGAGCGCTATAAACCAGGCCACAGGGCAACAACCCCCAGAGCAGGCCAATACCAAACGCACGCGGCACGGTGTTCACAGGAAAGAGCCGACGACTCAACGGTTCGACATGGCGCCAGAGGTGTTGACCACCACGCTCGAGCGGTCGGACTAGCCAGGGCAAACCGAGTAGATACAATCCCATCCCAATCAGCAACAGATTCGCCAAGGCATAGAGCAACGAGGGCGCAACGCCCAAAGCCCGGAGTCCCAACTGACCTAGCGAACCGGCGAGCAGACCAAGAGCGATGTAGGTGAGACACCGACCGAAGTTATATGCCAGTAAGATGGATGAGCGACTCGCCTCCGGTGCGGAAAGTGTCAAAGCACTAACGATGCCGCCGCACATACCTAAACAATGCACGCCTCCCAGCCACCCAATAGCAATCGCAGAGAGAAGTGTTAATTCAGGCATTGCCGTGTTAGATCACGCGCGAATAACGTTGCCGCCCTTCCGGGGCTTTTTTCCGGTCTGCCTGGAGATATGCATCAAAAGCCATCGCAAGGATGCGCACAAGCAAACGGCCCTTGGGCATTACGTCAATACGCTGTGCGCTGATCTGCAAAAGGCCCGCCTCGGCCAGTGGCTGTAGCTGTTCGAGTGCATCGGCAAAGTAACTGGCAAAATCGATGGACCACGACTGGGAGACCTTGGCGAAATCAAGGCCGAAGTGGCACATCAGCTCCTGAATCACGGCGCGCCGTAGTTCGTCGTCGTCATTCATCCGGTAACCACGACGCACGGGGAGATGCCCCGCGTCCAGATCACCATAATAGTCATCCAATGTTTTTGCGTTTTGTGCATACACCGGGCCGACCTTGGCAATGGCCGATACGCCAAAGGCCAGCAGATCAAGTTCGGCATGTGTCGAATAGCCCTGGAAGTTGCGATGCAGTTTTCCGGCCTGTTGCGCCAACGCCAGTTCGTCATCCGGTCGGGCAAAGTGATCCATCCCGATGAAGACGTAACCGGCGTCAACCAGCGTTTCAATTGCCATGGCCATAAGGGACAGTTTCTCTTCGGCTTTAGGCAGCTCGGTCTCATGAATCCTGCGTTGTGGCATAAAGATTTGAGGCAGGTGCGCATAGCTGTACAACGCAATCCGGTCGGGCAAAAGGCTGAGCGTTTTCTCCAGCGTTGCTCGAAAACCTTCCAGGGTCTGACGTGGCAGCCCGTAGATCAGATCAACCGATACAGACTTAAAACCCGCATCACGGGCAGCAAGCAGCACATCACGCGTTTGCTCGAACGTCTGATGCCGGTTCACGGCCTCTTGAACCTGCGGATCAAAATCCTGAATCCCGAGACTCATCCGGTTAAAGCCCAGTTCAGCCAGCAGATGGGCGCGCCGAGGATCCACGGAACGAGGATCAATTTCGATCGAATACTCACCATCCGGCAAAAACTCGAAGCGGCTACGCAGAATCCCCATCAATCGCATCATTTCCTCATCGGAGAGGAAGGTTGGGGTACCTCCCCCCCAGTGCAACTGGGCGACCTGCCTCGAACCAGCCAACGATGCCAGCTGCATATCAACTTCACGCTCCAGATAATCCAGATAGCGCGAGGATTTGTTGTGATCCTTGGTGATGACCTTGTTACACCCGCAGTAGTAGCAGACCGTGCTACAGAACGGGAGATGGACATATAATGAAAGCGGCTGATCAGACGCGGGGCGTTGCTGCAAAGCATCAACCAGCAACTGATGGCCGGGATTAGATTCAAACCGGTCAGCCGTCGGGTACGATGTATAGCGTGGTCCGCTGATGTCAAAACGTCGACAGAGATCGCGATCCACCAGAGAATGAGTTGAATTGTTCATAGCATAATTATATGTCTACAAAGCCAGAACAACAGAATTGCCAGAGTTCATCGTGTGGCAACGATCTGCAGGGTCTTGTTGCGGAAGCCAAGGCACATTGCCAGCATTGTGATATGAACCCCGTCTGTCATCCGCCCGCGCTGAACACAGCGCAGCTGGAATCACTGGAGCAGTGGTTCCCGACCAGACGCCGACTCAAGCGGGGTGAAGCGCTCTATGAAGTGGGCGAACCTTTCAATGCAATCTATGCTGTGCGAAGTGGTTTTTTCAAGACCTTGCTGCCCAGCCAACAGCAACGTGATCAGATTACCGGCTTTCAAATGACCGGTGAAATTCTTGGTCTAGACGGTATTGGCAGTGGCTTTCATGCCTGCCAGGCGATCGCGCTGGAAGGCAGCGAGGTATGCATGGTGCCCTACGGCAGCGTGGATGAATTAGCCAGCAACCTCCCAACGCTACATGCCCATCTCAATAAACTGATGAGCCAACGGATTGTTCAGGATCAAACAGCATTCCAGATCCTGGCCAACCTCCGCTCCGAGTCCCGCCTTGCTGCATTTCTGATGGATCTGGGTAAACGATTCGCGGCATTGGGTTACTCCCCTAACTCATTCGTTTTAAGAATGACACGGGAAGAAATCGGCAGTTATCTGGGGCTCTCATTAGAAACCGTTTCGCGGCTCTTCTCTCGCTTCCAGGAAGATGGCCTCGTTGATGTTCAAACGCGCCACCTTCACGTGACCAACCCTGAAGCACTAGCGCTTATCGCTTCTGGCAAACACCCTCACTAGGATGAATACCATGTTCAAGCATCTGCTCATACCCATTGATGGCTCAGAACTTTCGCTGATGGCCGTCCGCAAAGGCGCTGAATTCGCCAGCGAGATCCGGGCTTTAGTGACATTGCTCTTCGTCAAACCTGAATATCCCGTGAGCTACTATGGTGACGGTGCCATGATTGACCCCACCACCCCAGAAGAATTCAGCAAACTGACCAATACCATTGCCCATCGCAACCTCAAATCTGCTGAAGAAATCTGTGCCGCTGCCGGTGTTACCACCACAACGGTGACGGAAACCAGCGATGTGCCTTATGACGTAATCATCAGCACGGCCGAGCAAAAACAGTGCGATCTGATTTTTATGGCTTCACATGGCCGTCGGGGAATCACCGGGCTGTTACTTGGTAGCGAAACCCAGAAGGTACTGACACACTCGAAAATCCCGGTACTCGTCTATCGCTAATACACAACACGCATAACGAAAAAGCCCGGCTCAGTTTCAACTGGCCGGGCTTTTCATTCCTAATGCATCACGTTAATAGCGGGCATCTTTGGGTTTTTCACCGTTTGGCCAATCGTTTACTTTTTCAGGAAAGTCAGGTCGCTTAATATGTGAGAAATACTCAGCAACATCAACAGCTTCCTGATCCGAAAGGCCTCCGTGACCTAAAGGGAATTTAGTTGAGTGCCCCATTGGCATATTGCTCTTTATGAAAGCCGCTGCTGTGTAGGTACGTGCCATACCTGCGCCGATGTTGAAAGAGTCCTCTCCCCATACCGCTGGGAAGATATACGAACCATCAGGCTTCTGAACGCCTTGCCCATTACTACCATGGCAAACAGCACATTGTGCCTCATAGATTTTCTTGCCATTTTTCGGATCGGGAATGATCGAGTTATCAATCTTGCCAATACCCCGACCCGGTATTTTTTCGTCCATCTTGTACCCGTTGTTCATCCACTTAAAATAAGCAACCATAGCCTGCATTTCTTTGGATTTTTTAGGCACGGGCTTCCCGTTCATGGAACGTTTAAAGCAGCCATTAATTCGATCTTGCAAATCAATTTCGCGCCCCGCACGGGCAGCATAGCGTGGAAACTGAGCTGCAACGCCAACAAACGGTGAGGCTTTGGCGACTGTCCCTCCATTCAGATGACAGCTACTACAATTAAGCCCATTACCAACATTGTCCGGCAGTAATGCTTTGGTTTCGGTCATTAGACGCATGCCATAAATAACCTGATCAGCATTTGCAGTTTCCAACATTGATGAAAACCTTGGCGTTGAAAACTTAGTCTGTTCCGGCTTCGACAAATCAAGTTGATCACGCACTTTCTTTACCTGACTAGCATTAACGTGCGATGCCTGATTACCCCATGTTGTTCTCATGAATGTGATGATGTCTGCAAGCTCTTCATCCGTCAGTTGACCAAATTCCGGCATTCCAACAACTCGTGGTTTATCTTTCGTAGATGCCGATTTCCATCCGCTAATAGTGACGTGGATTGCTGACGTAGGATCATCAGACAGAATTGACCGGTTTCCGGCAAGCGGTGGGAACAATCCTGGCACCCCCAAGCCGTCTTTACGATGGCAAGTCGCGCAAAATTGGTCATAACCAAGACCGCCAGGCGTCTTGTACAGTTTATCCCCAACGGCTTGAGCCACAAAAGCAGGTTTAGCCGCCAGGCTTTCCTTTTTAGTATTTGATGGCAACGACTTGAGATATGTTGCAATCGCCTTAAGATCAGTATCCGTAAAATGCTGTGTACTTAATCCGATGACTTCAGTCATCGTGCCAAATGCTGTCGCATGCTTGTTTTGACCAGTTTTTAGAAACTCAACGATATCAGACTCTGTCCAAATATCTCTTAAACTAACTGCATGCCATGCATCCACCGTTGAGCCCGCCAGAAACAGGTGACCATCTTTGCCGGATTGACTCATAGTCTTTTCCTGGAACGCCAAACCACGCGGTGTATGGCAGGAGCCGCAATGGCCTAGACCTTGGACGATATACGCACCACGGTTCCAGGCTTCACCTTTAGATTGATCTTCCACAAATTTGCTTTGATCCAAAAACAACTTGTTCCATATTGAAAGGCCCCAACGCATGCTGAATGGCCATTTCATATCATTAGCCTGATTCACCTGTTCAACGGGCTCGACACCCTTCATCATGTACACATACAGCGCACGCATATCATCCTCTGACATCTTTGCGTATGACGGATATGGCATTGCCGGGTAGAGATTATGACCGTCTGCTGCAACCCCATTTCGCATTGCACGATCAAATTGCTCAAATGAATAACTCCCGATCCCAGTTTTCCTATCCGGGGTTATGTTTGTAGAGTACAGTTTGCCGAAAGGGGTTTTGAGCTCTAGACCACCCGCCATAGGTTTACCACCAGCTTTTGTATGACAAGCAACGCAGTCACCCAAGGTAGACAGATAGGCACCTCGCTTGACTTGATCTGCCTGGCTTGCTTCAAGCTGTGGAGAGGCCGCATTGGCAGTCCCGTACAAGATGAAAACGGCAAAGAAAGCCGTCAAACGATAGATTTTCATTACTGACCTCACATTTTAGGTAGGCCGATGTTACTATCGTTGTTTATATATTGTTTGGCGAAATACTATTAGCCCCAATCTTTTTTGCAATTTTTTGACGTAGATCAAACAAAAGGAACAGACATGAAAACTGCACACGACCTCGTGCTTGAAGCTAAGCAGCATATTTATGAGATTTCATTAGAGGATGCACTTTCAGCATTAGCTGCAAAACCCTTGGTTCTAGACGTCAGAGAACCTGAAGAATACCAACTTGGCCACTTGCCATCAGCCACAAATATTCCAAGAGGCATTCTGGAATTTCGCATGAGCCAGGAACCTACCCTGACGGATCGTCAACGAGAAATTCTCATTTACTGCAAAACAAGTGGCCGCGCGGCGCTGGCAGCGGAAGCCCTACAAAAACTCGGCTTTTCAAATGTCAGAAGTGTTGCCGGTGGATTTGACGCATGGTGTGCGAGCGGCCTACCAACAGAAACACCAAAATCACTATCGTTCGAATGATGGCTCGTCTTTGACGAGCCGCGATGACCAAGGCGGAGGGTTCGCGCATCAGACCCTTTGTCCTGGTTTCTACCTGTTCTCTAAAAAACACCCGATTTATTGATCTACATCAATATGCATTTACGTATACTGTCGTACAATCGATATATGTGTTTATATATCGTAGGGTCGTGATGAAATACCCAATCTTTAGAGTCGCATTAGGCTTGGCCGTCACGTTAACCGTGTTAGCTAGTAGCACTGGCGTGATTGCAACCCCCGCCTTAACGACAACTAACAGTGTCGACGTGTCTTTTGCAGGCAATAGCAAGCTTCCCGCATCAACTACTGACCACAGCACCCTCCCCGCACTCAAGGGACCTTTCAAAACAGGTCCAGAAGTTACCAAGGCTTGTCTGCAATGTCATAACATGGCGGGTCACCAGGTGATGGAAAGCATCCACTGGAAATGGGAAGCGGTAAATCCCCAAGATGGCAGAAAACTTGGTAAGCAGCATGCGGCTAACAATTTCTGTGGATCCATACTTTCCAACGAGCCCCGCTGCACCAGCTGCCATGCCGGCTATAACTGGAAAGATAAGAATTACGACTTTTCCAATCAGGATAACGTAGATTGCCTAGCCTGCCACGACACGACAGGCACCTACAAGAAGATTGCCACAGATGCCGGACACCCTCTGTATGAGCCACGCGAGCTTCCTAAAGGCAGCGGCAAGATTATCCAGCCACCTGATTTGACCAAAATTGCCCAACACGTGGGCAAACCAGGTCGCAAGAATTGCGGTGCCTGCCATTTCAATGGTGGCGGTGGCGATGCTGTCAAACATGGCGATCTTGACACTTCTTTGATCAAACCCTCCAGAAAGCTTGATGTCCACATGTCCTCAGAGGGTGCCAACATGAGTTGTGCGGATTGCCACACCTTTAACAAGCATCAGGTGTCTGGCAGCCGTTATACAACCAAGGCAAAAGACCCGCATGGAATGGACACCCCCATTGGAGATGACAAAAACCGTGCTACTTGCGAGTCCTGTCACGGCAATGCACCACACAAGGAAACCGTCGTTAACAATCACACCAACCGTGTTGCCTGCCAAACCTGCCATATACCCGCGTTTGCCCGCGGTGGCATTGGTACAAAAACCCTTTGGGACTGGTCAACCGCTGGTAAACGTGATGCTGATGGCAAGCCTTTGTTCATCAAGGATGAACATGGTCATATGATCTACTCTGCAGAAAAAGGTGATTTTAAGTATGGCGAGAACGTCATACCCACTTACAAGTGGTACAACGGCACCGTAAAACAAGTCACGATCACAGATAAGATTGATGACACGAAAATCCTTGATCTAAATGCCGTTGAAGGCTCGGCCAGTGATCCCAAGGCACGGATATGGCCATTTAAGGTGATGATCGGCAAACAACCTTACGATGTGGTCAACAAGACATTGATTGTGAATCATGTCTATGGCAAGGATGACACCTCATTCTGGGAAAACTTCGACTACGACAAATCGATTAAAGCCGGTATGGAATATGCCGAGCTACCTTACAGCGGCAAATATGGCTTTATAGAAACGCGTATGAACTGGTTCATCACGCACATGGTTGCACCGAAGGAAGATGTGGTGAAGTGCGCCGAGTGTCACTCGAGGAACCCTGACAACCGTCTTGCAGAGATTAAAGATATTTATATTCCAGGTAGAGACTACAATCCGATTATTGACACCCTGGGCTGGTTGGCTGTTGCAGGATCCATCGGTGCAGGGGCATTCCACGGGACTGTCCGATATATCAGCCGTCGCCGTAAGGACAAAAATCATGACTAATCAACAACCCAGAATTTACATTTACAAACGGTACGAGAGATTCTGGCACTGGTCTCAGGCCCTTTTGGTTATTGCCATGATGATTACCGGATTCGAGATCCACGGTACGTATTCGCTACTAGGTTTTGGGAAAGCCGTGCAAGTTCATACGATGGCAGCTTGGGCCTTGATAACGTTGTGGGCATTTACAATCTTCTGGCAATTCACAACAGGCGAGTGGAAACAATACAAGCCATCGCTTAAGAATGTGACAGCGATGATTCGCTATTACACCATCGGTATTTTTACAGGTGCCCCTCATCCATTCCACAAAACAGCACAGCAGAAACACAATCCGTTACAACGTCTGGCTTACCTGGCTTTGCTGGCCATGATATCCCCACTTATCTGGATATCCGGGTTGCTTTATCTCTTTTACGGTGACTGGACAAGCTGGGGATTGAGCAACTACCTGTCACTAGAATGGGTCGCTGTCGCCCATACACTGGGCGCCTTCTTGATGACCGCCTTCTTCTTCATCCATGTCTACCTCACCACTACAGGCCACACATTGACCGCACACATCAAAGCCATGATCACTGGTTGGGAAGAATCTGAGTCATCCGGCCACTCTCATACCCATTAAATACTGGCTTCATAAAGACCAAGAGACGCCCTGCTATGCGGGGCGTTTTTCGTGGCTCATTCTATTTGAGTGCTTTTAATATCCGATACACTGTCCGTTCACTCACCTGAAGCTTTTCAGCAATTTCCTGCCGGGTGAAACCCTCCTGCAGTAATTGCCCGATATCATCGATACGCCCTGCTACATTGCCGCTCGCTAACACATTGTCATGCGCTGCGGCCACAAAACCTGTGACCTCCGGCGGCAGATGCGCCGGAGTGATAAGGCGACCATCGCAAAGAATGACCGCTCGCTCGAGGATGTTTTTGAGTTCACGGATATTCCCGGGAAATGGATAGGCTTCCAGAAGATTCAGCGCTGCTTTGTCAAGTTTAAAGGCGTCACCTTTGGGCAACCGCTTGAGTAAAGAGGCCACCAGTAATGGCAAGTCTTCCTTACGCTCTGTTAACCTGGGTACCCAGATCGGGAATGCGCTGACCCGATAATACAAGTCATTACGGAATTCATTAGTTGCGACTAGGTCCTTCAGAATGCGGTGCGTCGCCGACACTAGGCGCACATCTGCATGTAACACCTGATTGGAGCCTACACGACGATACATGCCGGTTTCCAAAAAACGTAGAAGCTTGGCTTGCAACCCCAGAGGAATATCACCAATCTCGTCAAGGAACAGGGTGCCACCGTCGGCCTCTTCTACCAAACCACGTTTGAGGGCATAAGCTCCGGTAAACGCACCTTTTTCATGGCCAAAGAGCTCGCTTTCGATCAAGGTTTCGGGTAACCCCGTGCAGTCAACGGTGATGTAAGGTTTAAGCGAACGCTTGCTGGAATCATGCAATGCGCGTGCCACCAACTCTTTTCCTGTGCCGGATTCTCCTTGAATCAGCACGGTGGTTTCAGTGGGCGCAACACGTTGTAACTGATCAAGCATGGCGACAAAAGTCGGTGCACGACCCGTCAACCCCTGATGCTGACTAGAAGGGCTAAAGTGATGAAGCGGTTGAATCCGCTCAAGAAAGTACGCTGTCTCACCTTCACGATTTTTTAGCGGTGTAAGTTCAATCGTTTCGTACAAATCAATACCGGCGTGCCTGTGAATATGCACGACTCGCTCGGTTGCACCCGAGTCCCTACTCAGTGATAAAGGGCAACTTTCACCGGACTGATCGCAGGGTAGCTGGTACCCATGCGAAATTTCATAACAATGTTTTCCTACCAGCCCGTTTAGCGACCCCTTTTGATGGAGATGCAGGTACGCCTCATTGGCAAAGCGCACAACATAGTCCTGATCAATCAGGACATAGGGTTCGTGCAGACTGGATATGACCTGTTCCAGCAAGCCGGGGATACGCGTTTGTGCCATCTGCAGATTCTGCCAGTTCCTGCCATTTCGTGCCATATATTCAGCTGTTACACGACAAACCCCTGCGACAGTGGACACAAAGATGACAAATGTGTCTATAAAACAGTTGGTTACAGCGCGCCCAACGGTTGGCACATAAATTGCATTAAATCCGGCATGAAAAAGAGTCTCAAGAGCCCAGACGTCAAACTCAGAAACGAGCTTGTGCTGGTCGTTGTCATCAAGCTACTCATACTCATGACGATCTGGTGGTTCTTTTTCAAGGATCAACGTGCCAACGTTGACATTGAGGCTCCATGGCCTGAAACCTCCACTGCATCCAAGCATTCAAAAACCGGGGAGTCACTGTGATTAGCGACCAACTTGTAGACTTATCGCGACTTCAGTTCGCTGCAACAGCCTTGTATCACTTTCTTTTTGTGCCCTTAACGCTCGGCATGGTGTGGATTCTGGTCATCATGGAAAGCGTTTACGTCATGACCGGAAAAACCATCTATAAGGACATGACCCGCTTCTGGGGCAAGCTCTTTGGCATCAACTTTGCCCTTGGCGTCACCACAGGTATTACGATGGAATTCCAGTTTGGAACGAACTGGGCCTACTACTCACATTACGTGGGCGATATTTTCGGTGCGCCTCTGGCCATTGAAGGCTTAATGGCGTTTTTTCTAGAGTCCACGTTCATCGGCCTCTTCTTTTTTGGCTGGGATCGACTCTCTCGCCAACAGCATCTCTTGGTCACCACGCTCATGGCCGTGGGCACAAATCTTTCAGCACTGTGGATTCTAATTGCCAATGGCTGGATGCAAAATCCTGTTGGATCGGAATTCAGTTACATCACGATGCGGATGGAAATGGTCGATTTTGCTGCCGTTCTGTTTAACCCTGATGCGCAGGCAAAATTTGTTCACACGGTTTCGGCTGGTTACGTCACAGGCTCCATGTTTGTTCTAGCAATATCTTCTTGGTATCTGCTCAAGAAGCGCAATGTTGAGTTTGCTCGAAAAAGCTTCAATATCGCGGCTGCATTCGGTCTAGCCTCCATCCTTTCCACCATCGTTCTGGGCGATGAATCGGGTTACACCGTTGGAGAAGCCCAGCAGACAAAACTGGCAGCCATGGAAGCCATGTGGGAAACAGAGCCTGCACCAGCCAGCTTCAATCTATTTGCGCTACCTAATGAAAAGGAAATGCGCAACGATTATGCTATCGAGATTCCGTATGTCATGGGGCTTATTGGTACCCGTTCTCTGGACAAAGAAATTCCAGGCATCAAGGAAATCATGGCCAAAAACCGTGAGCGAATTATCTCAGGCATAAAGGCGGTGACAGCTCTCGAAGCTTTACGTAAAAATGAAGGCAATACCAACGCCAAATCTTTGTTCGAAGCACATAAAGAAGACCTTGGTTTCGGCTTATTACTTCGCAAGTACACGACCAATGTCTCCGATGCGACTGATGCCATGATTGACCAGGCAACGCGCGACACAATACCTAAGGTGACACCCATGTTCTGGTCATTCAGGATCATGGTTGGCCTGGGCTTTGCCATGTTACTTCTATTTGCTTTTGCCGCCTGGTACGCCGTCAAGGGCACATTCGACCAGAAGCCCTGGTTGTTGCGCTGGGCTTTGATTTTCCTTCCTGCCCCATGGATCGCTGCTGAACTTGGTTGGTTTGTTGCTGAATACGGTCGCCAGCCGTGGACTATCTTCGGTGTGCTTCCCACACACATGTCAGTCTCTACACTCAGTGTCGAAAGCCTGTACGGCTCACTGGCAGGATTTATCGGTTTTTATACCCTACTGCTGATTGTCGAGATGTATCTGATGATCCGATTTGCAAAGCAGGGACCAGGCAGCCTGGGCACCGGCCGCTACGATAACGAAGTTGCGCACTCAACACACGCCTAACCAACAAGAGGTCTCGTCATGTTCGAATATGCCGTATTGAAAATAATCTGGTGGCTCTTGGTTGGTGTTCTGCTCGTAGGCTTCGCCATCATGGATGGGCACGACATGGGCGTCGGCACCTTGCTCCCATTCGTTGGAAAAACCGATGACGAGCGTCGTGTTGTTATCAACACCGTGGGACCTCACTGGGATGGCAATCAAGTTTGGTTTATTACCGGTGGCGGCGCTATTTTTGCCGCATGGCCACTCGTCTACGCAACAGCCTTTTCAGGGTTTTACTGGGCCATGTTGGCTGTGCTCTGGGCGCTCTTCTTCAGGCCAGTCGGTTTTGACTATCGCAGCAAGATCGACAATCCAACCTGGCGTAAGACTTGGGACTGGGGTCTTTTTGTGGGCGGGGCCGTACCGCCGCTGATCTTTGGTGTTGCATTCGGCAACCTTCTACAAGGAGTGCCTTTCCATTTTGATAATAACCTTGCTTCCTATTACACCGGTAGTTTCTGGGGGCTTCTCAATCCTTTTGCTCTGCTCTGTGGCTTGGTGTCCACAGCGATGATCACATTTCACGGCGGAGTGTACCTATCCTTAAGAACAGAAGGCACCGTTGGATTTCGTTCACAAAGGGCTGTTTACCTGTTTGGTACGCTCCTAATTCTGACGTTTACGCTGGCAGGAATCTGGTTGTGGCAAGCTATACCTGGCTATGTGATTGATTCATCAATCAATCCGAATGCACTGCCCAATCCACTTGGGAAAAGCGTCATCCGTGAAACGGGTGCCTGGTTATCCAATTACCAGCGCTACCCAGCTACTATGCTCTTGCCACTCACTGTATACGTCATGGTACCTTTTGCCATGCTGCTTGTTAGCCGTGGAAAAAACCTAGCAGCTTTTGTGGCCTCTTCACTCGCCATCGTAGGCATCATTGGCACAGCAGGGTTCTCCATGTTCCCGTTTGTAATGCCCTCCTCCACAGACTTTGGATCGAGCTTGACGGTTTGGGATAGCGTCTCCAGCCAGCTGACTCTCGGCATCATGCTTGTTGCCACACTAATTTTTATGCCAATCATCATTATCTATACCAGCTGGGCATACAAAGTCATGGCTGGCAAGGTGACTTTAGCTTACATCAAAGAAAACGATCATTCTGCCTACTGAGGATCCGTTCATGAAAATCGCCATCACCAGCCAGAATGCCAAATCGGTCACGGCTCATGCCGGACGTTGCAGGAAATTCTGGCTTTACGAGCTGCCCGATGACAGCACGCATATCGACAAGCAGTTTATAGAACTTGATATCGACGAAACTCTGCACACCATGCAATCTCACTTACCCGCCAAACTGGCTGACATTGATGTGCTAATTACAGCCAATCTCGGAGACTCACTTCGTCACAAGCTGGCTAAAGCAGGGGTTGTAACGCATCTCGTAGCAGATATCACTCCTGATATTGCTGTTTTGAACTATCTGGCTGGTGAAAAACAGCCGAACTGATCCGGAAAGGAAACAAACCATGTGGTACTTTGCCTGGGTTCTCGGCGTTGGATTCGCCGTTCTCGTCGCCATTCTCAACGCCATGTGGATGGAAAATGCTGATGCGCGCAAAGCTGCACTGGTACATCCGCAACATGAAGATGATCCACAAAGACGTGGATAAAAAAAATATATCCGAGGCCACTAACCAGATCGCCTGGTTATCGTTGCTATGTGCAATTGCCATCATGGTGATTCTGAGCATCTATCCAAATGTATTGGTTAACCAACACGGGGGCGTCGACAAAATTTCGACTTATCTGCTCTTTTGGGCAATGGCGAGCGGCTTTATCCGAGGGGTGGGATTCATTCCTCAATCAAGATTTTTAGCGGTCCTTTTTTCTGGAACTGCATGTTTTATCACGCTGTTTGCATCTCTGATTCATCTCAAATTTTTTTAATACACCCATAAAGGAAAGTCTCATGAAAAAATCGATAATTGCTGCCACGATGATATTTGCCTCAATCACTGCTCAGGCCGACACTTCAAATGTCACACTGATTGTCCATTCAGAAAGCACGATGACTCAAGGCATGGCCATGGTTCTGGCAAATAAGATGCTTGAGCAAGGCGATAGCGTCAACATTCTCTTGTGTGACAAAGCCGGTGACATGGCATTGAAATCGAATGCTGGCAAGGCGCTCAAGCCAGCAAATGCGACGCCTGCTCAAATGTTGGATGGCGCTATGAAAAAAGGCGCAAAAGTATCTGTCTGCGCGCTCTATCTGCCTAATAGCGGCAATACACCTGACAGCTTGAAGGAATCGATCTCGCCAGCCAAGCCGGACGCTATGGCAAAGCAGATGACCGAACCCAACCGCAAGGTCTTCAGTTTCTGATTGAGCCAATTACAAATTTACCAAGTCTAGGAGGCACAGATGACCATTCGCAAACTAGCGATGACTGCGATGCTACTTTCTGTTTCGATCTCATCGATAGCTGCACCAGCACCAGAGAGTCCTGATCGACAAACGCCATGGGGACTCTATGTTGATTCCAAGGAAGCCTACGAGATGAAAACGGGGGCCGACGGACAGAAAGTCCTGTTCGTTGATGTCCGCGATCCCATTGAAATCATGTTTACAGGGTTTACAGACACAGTTGACATCAACATTCCATTCCTCATCAGCAATCCACACAAATGGAATGACAAGAAAAATGTCTACGCAATGGAACCCAATAAAGACTTTGAATCCAAAATTTCCCAAGCACTCAAAGAGCGAGGCTTGAGCAAGGATGACAAAGTTGTTCTGATGTGTCGATCAGGGGGTGAGCGTGGCGCGCCGAGTGCCAAGGCACTAGATGGCAAG
>JACCDV010087755.1_pt1 | contig 15817 bp, 17 predicted proteins | sample 7446131 | NCBI WGS metagenome assembly JACCDV01 (sample SAMN15323448, study PRJNA562643) | freshwater metagenome | isolation source: river surface water | place: USA:Blue River Watershed | collected 2017-08-17 | reverse complement strand
CGGATTCCTTGCTGATTTCCAGGATCTTCTGGTACTCGGGCGAGTTGTAGAAAGCCTGGGCTTTCTCGGTCGACGGGAAACGCACCACCACCAGCCGCTTCGGGCTCCAGAGGTCGGTTTCCTTGAGGTCCATCGTGCCACCGCGCACCAGGTATTCGCCGCCGTACTTCTCGGCCAGCGGTTTGGCCTGGCGCTTGTAGTCTTCGTAGCGCTCGGGGTGGGTCAGGTCGGTGTCGACCACCAGATAGGCTGCCATGTCTGTCTCCTGGTTGTGCCTCGATGTCTGTCGGTAACTGTAGCAGGCCGCACGCCATGTCCGGTCAATCCGTTTCGGTCACAATTGCCGCCATGCCTGGATCGATCAGGACAAAAAAGGAGAACCCATGAAATTGCACAAAGGCTTGATCGCTGCCGCATTGGCGGCACTGGCCAGCTTCAGTCAGGCGCAGGCGCCGGACCCTTTGCAGGTGCGCAGCTGGGCAGCGTCGTGCGCCAACTGCCATGGCACCGATGGCCGTGCCCAGCCTGGCATGGCCTCGCTGGCTGGCGCCAGCAAGGAAGACATCATCCGCAAGATGCAGGACTACAAGGCCGGGCGCTTGCCCGCCACGATCATGCACCAGCTGGCCAAGGGCTACAGCGACGAGCAGATCGAGGCCATTGCCGGCTACTTTGCCGCGCAGAAACGATAAGGAGCCAACATGATGCAACGTCGACAGTTCCTGCAAACCGGCACCGCCCTGGGGGCGGCTGGTCTCGTGTCGGGCTGCGCCACCGTCGGTGGCGGCAGCGGCCCCAAGGTGGTGGTTATTGGTGGCGGCTATGCCGGCGCCACTGCGGCCAAATACATCCGCATGTGGTCCGAGCAGAAGATCCAGGTCACCCTGGTCGAGCCCAACCCGGCCTTTGTGTCCTGCCCGATCTCCAACCTGGTGATCGGCGGCAGCAAGACCATGGCCGACATCACCACGCCGTATGACAACCTGAGCAAGCGCCACGGTGTGCAGATGGTCAAGGACCGCGTGGTCAGCATCGATGCCGACAAGCGTGTGGTCAAGCTCGCCGGCGGCACCGAGCTGGGCTACGACCGCCTGATCGTCTCGCCGGGTGTGGATTTCATGTGGGAGACCCTGCCCGGCATGAACAAGGCCGGCGCCAAGGAACAGGTGATGCACGCCTGGAAGGCCGGCGAGCAGACGCTCACACTGCGCAAGCAGCTCGAAGCCATGCCCGACGGGGGCGTGTTTGCCATGTCGATCCCGATGGCGCCTTACCGTTGCCCGCCCGGGCCGTATGAGCGCGCCTGCCAGGTGGCCGACTACTTCAGCAAGGCCAAGCCCAAAAGCAAGGTGCTGATCCTGGACGCCAACGACGACGTGACCTCCAAGGGGGCGCTGTTCAAGAAGGCCTGGGCCGAGCGCTACAAGGGCATCGTCGAATACCGCAGCAAGCACCAGGTGACTGACGTCGATGTGGCTGGCAAGACCCTCAAGTTCGAGTTCAACGACGATCTCAAGGCCGACGTGCTCAACGTGATCCCGGCCATGCGCGCCGGTGACGTCGCCGTCAATGCCGGTCTGGCCACGGCCAACAAGCGCTGGTGCGAGGTCGACTTCCTGACCTTCGAATCAACGGTGGCCAAAAACGTGCATGTGCTGGGCGACGCCATCCAGCTGGCGCCGGGCATGCCCAAGTCGGGCCACATGGCCAACCAGCACGGCAAGACCTGTGCGGCGGCTGTGGTGGCGCTGCTCACGGGCCGGCAGGTCAATGCGCTGCCCGTCTACAACAACACCTGCTACAGCTTTGTCTCTTCGCAGGATGTGGTGCATGTGGCCAGCGTCCACCGATACGACGCCGAGAAGAAAACCATGCTCACCGTGCCGGGTTCGGGCGGTTTGTCCTCCGAAGCGAACGCCCTCGAAGGCCACTATGCCCTGGCCTGGGCGCGCAACATCTGGGCCGACACCCTGGCCTGATCCACCGCGTGTGCTGCAACGCCGCTGTCGCAAGACCAGCGGCGTTTTTTTGGACGCCCTAGACTGTCCAGCCCATGGCCTTGTGCAGTCGCCAGGTCAGGGCGCCACCCAGCCAGATGCTGGCCAGGGTCAGCCATGCTGTGAGGGCAAAAACGGCCGTGCCGCCCACGCCGGCGCCCACTGTACATCCGCCCGCCATCACCGCACCAAAGCCCATCAGCACCGCACCCGTGAGGTAATGCCCCAGGCGGTTTTCGGTCTTGAAACCCTCCAGCCGGAATTCGCGCCCGAGCAGCGCGCCCAGCGCTGCACCCACAAACGTCGCGGGCAACATGCCGGCCTCAAAGCCCGCAGGCGGCACGCTGGCGCTGCCCAGCGCGCGCATCAGCCATTCGGCCGATGCGTAGCTGTAACTCAGGCTCTGAACGCTGACCACCTCCAGTGATTCGGAAGCCACGGCCTGGGTGAGCGCCCAGCCGGCGGCTACGGCCAAACCGCAGCACAGGGCGCCGACCGCCAGCCACAGCCGCGCGCCATGCTGCCTAGCAAAAAGCACCACCCCCGCGACCAATGCCAGCAACGCCAGCAGCAGGCCACCCCATGGGCCGATGCCGGTCAGGGCCAGCAGGTCCCGGCCGCTGCCACCATCGATGCGCCACAGGCCCGTCAGCCACTGGCGTGCCGGGGCCAGCCAGCCCGAGATGCTGGCCTGCACGGTCAGGGCAAACACCAGTCCCGCCACCAGCGCGCGCAGGTTGCCGCCCGCCGACAGGATCAGCATTCGGCTGGCGCAGCCACGCGCCAGGACCATCCCCGCCCCGAACAGCAAGCCTCCCAGCAGAACGCCCGAGAGGCTGCCCATGTCGCCTATGAACCGGGTTTTGCCGGGCTGCAAGTGGCCTGTGACGACCAGGCACTGCGTGGCCAGCAAGGCGGCTGCCAGCCCCAGCCACCAGACACTGAGCCGAACTGCCGATCGCCCTTCGCACCACTCGATGACGGCAGCGCGGGTGCAAAAGCGGCTTCGCTGTGCGGCCAGGCCAAACACCAGACCGGCCAGGGCGCCACAGGCGACTAGGACCCAGGACTCACCCCAGGCGTCAAGGGCCTTGGCCATATTCAGCTGCTGCTCCATGGAATTCATCCCTTGTCCAGAAAAAAGAGAACACCGGATTTTCTTTCAAGCGGCAACATGGCCCTGGCCTGCCGGGTAATGGCCCTGCGGCCTGCGTGTTCTCGCGGGGTCCGTAAAATCGCCAGCCTACGCACTTTGACCCTGAGCCCATACACCCCATGAAAACCCAGGACCCCCACCGCCGCGACATGCTCCGGCAAGGTGCCGCCCTTGCTGGCTTGCTGGCTGCGGCCGGTTTCCCGCAATTTGCGCTGGCGGCCTTCAACAAGACGGCTTTCGATGCCCGCACCGTGGCGGAAGCGGTCAATGCCGTGGGCGGCGCCCGACTGGTCGAGAGCAAGGACGTGCGGGTCAGCGGGCCCGACATCACCGAAAACGGTGCGGCCGTCAGCCTGGGCGTAGCCACCGCCTTGCCGGGCGTCAAGCAACTGCTGCTGCTGGTGGAGAAGAACCCCGCGCCCCTGGCAGCCATCTTTCACATGACCGAGCACATCGAGGCCAATTTTTCGATCCGCGCCAAAATGGGCCAGACCTCGGATGTGTACGCGGTGGCCATCATGAACGATGGCAGCGCCCTGTGGGCCAAGAGAGAAGTCAAGGTCACCGTCGGCGGCTGTGGCGCGTAAATCAGCGTCACCGGACATCAGGACAAAACATGACAGAACCCACGCTGATTCGAGTCGAGCCCGGTCGGGACAAAGCCAATGTGCGCGTGCGCATGGCCCACGAGATGGAGTCCGGTCAACGCAAGGACGCCGCCGGCAAGCTGGTGCCCGCCTGGTTCATCCAGGAAGTGCTCATCACGCTCAATGGCAAGCAGGTCTTGACGGCCGAATACGGCCCGGCGGTCTCCAAAAACCCGTTCCTCCAGTTTGCCCTCAAGGGGGCCAAGTCCGGCGACAAGATCGCCGTGAGCTGGAAGGACAGCCGGGGCGCGACCCGCACCGACGAAGCGTTGGTGCCCTGACCCTGCAAAGTGGTTGACGCCACAGGGTTTTCCTGTGGATTGATTTTGTGCAGGGCTATGTCTAGCATGGGGCTGCTCACAACAGCTTTTGGAGGCACGCATGAAAACCATTGCTCAGATTCTGGAAGGCAAGGCGCACGAGATCATCACCATCCGCCCGGGTGATTCGGTGCTGGTGGCGTTGGAAGTGCTGGCGGCCTACAACATCGGGGCCTTGCCGGTGGTGGAAAACGGCCAGCTCGTGGGCATCTTTTCCGAGCGTGACTATGCCCGCAAGGTGGCCCTCAAGGGCCTCACCTCCACGGTCACCGAAGTGCGCGAGATCATGACCGCTCAGGTGCATTGCGCGTCGCTGCAGCACTCGGTGGTCGAGTGCATGTCGATGATGACCGACAAGCACATCCGTCACCTGCCGGTGATGGACAAGGACCAGCTCGTCGGCATGCTGTCCATCGGGGACCTGGTCAAGACCATCATCGAGGACCAGCAGTTCCAGATCCAGCAGCTGGAGTCCTACATCAACCCGGCGCTTTCCCTGCACTGAAACGGAAAAGGCCTCACCGTCGTGAACGTGTGCGGCCTTGCAGGTGGCGCCCCCAGCAGGAATCGAACCTGCATCTAGCGCTTAGGAGGGGTTAGATTTAATTTTCGTAAGTACTTGTCATATATAAAGAAAAATATAGAAAGTACGGTATAAATCACTCCGTGGGACAATTTTGGGACGCGGAGCAGAGGATGGCTACATTTGTATTGCGTGAAGGTAAAACTGGAAAGACATGGCAAGCCAAAGTCAGGTTGAACGGTGTCAACCGTTCCAAGACCTTCGTCAAGAAGTCATATGCCGTTGCGTGGGCCACGTCGATTGAAAACACCATCAATGAGGGTAAGCCGGTTCAGCAGCGCAAGCAGTTGCAGAAGACCCTCTCGGACATCTTTGACGAGTACCTTGACAGCGGTCTAGTCACAGACAAAAAGGAGAGGCTCCTCCGGCGTCTTGCGGTTGAAATTGGTGCGCTGAAACTTGAAGACCTGAATACCAAGCGTCTTGCGCTTTATCTTCAGTTGAAGTCCGAGCAAGCAATCCCTGCGCAAGCGAGGAAAAAAGTGGACCATCCTCTGTATGAGGGTGGTAAAAAAATTGTCGGCGGTGAGGTGGTTGCCAAGACCTACAAGCCAGCTTCAATCCGTCATTACTATTACGCGTTGAGAACGGCTTTGCTGTGGCACGCTAAGGTCAACGATTACCACTTCAACGATAAACCGTTCAGAGACAATCCACCACCCCCCGCATGGAAAGAGCCAAGAGAAAGGCGCTTGGAGGATGGTGAGCTTGAGCGATTGCTAAACGCGTGTGACAAGATGTATGTCAACCAGCAACACCTGAAAGACATCATTGAGTTCCAAATCTATTCTTGTATGCGTGCAGGTGAGACATTGATGATGCGCTGGAAAGACCTGATTTTTGACGAAAAAAAACCAACCAGCTCTTACATATACGTGCCGAAAGAGCATCAAAAGATCCGCAACAAACGAGGTGCAGAGGACCGCGAGGTTTCAATGCGACGCGAATTGTTCGCGCTAGTCAAAGACAGGTTATTGCCTCGAAAAGCTGAGCCAGAAGACAGAGTCTTTCCGTTCTGGTCGGACTCCAATGTGCTGGGTCACAGATTCAAAGTCATCTGCAAGAACGCTAAGTCGATCGACTTGAAAATCCACGACCTGCGCCACGAGGGTATTTCCTGGCTATTTGAGAACACTAACCTCACTGACATCCAAATTTCAAAGATGACGGGTCATCTTGAGTTGGACACCCTCAAGCGGTACGCCAAATTACGCCCCAGCAGCATCGGCGAGAGATTGTGGGCGCAGACCACCGCGTAAAACTGCTCTGTTAGCGCGGCTTTATTTTCTTCGTTGGTGAGGGGGCACCATACTGAGATTGCTTGATGCCCTGAAGGACGTTCAACTGGTCCGATATGGCTTTTGCCTCCGGAGAGCCAACTTCACAGTCATTGAGCTGAATGCTCAGCGTCCTAATTTGCTCAGCGATTTCTGCAAGTGGGTTGAAAGCGGTGATTGCTCGTCCCCCCCTCCATTGCCCCCCTCGTCCTGATCCGTTTTGATATGGGTCTTGACGAAGTGGGACAGCTTGTTGTGATTGATCTGAAGCATCTCCAAATCCTTTGCCATCTTTCGGATGATTCCAGCCATGTGAATGACCCCACTGTCCTCCACGCGTTTGAAGCAGGTTTCGCTCCAAGCCACCTGTGACATGAGCGTGTTGATTTGCGCGGTGAGAATGTTGAGTCGTTCCGTTTGAAGGAAGACCAACTCGCTCAGTAGCCTTTTTTGGTCCGGCTGTGGACCTCCTGTTGTTTGCTTGTTTTCCATACACGTGCTCCTTTCTTGTTGTTGTCTTGGGTGTGTCTGTGATGTGCACTGCTCTTATGGCCAGCAGTTGCTCCAGTCTGTTTTTTACATCTGAAAATTCCTCCTCACCGAAACTTGCGCGCTGCTGTTTGGCTTTAATTTCAGCGTAGTTGCTGTCGTGCTCGTATATCGCACCCTTGAGCTTGATTGCTTTGGGTGTGCCTGGAAACTTGATAGAGACCGTTTTTTTGCTGGCTCTTGTGACTTTGAGACCGAGCGTGTCTTCCATGAACACCATCAGTTCTCGCCTGTCGTTGACAGTGCCTGACTTGACTGCCTTCAAAACCTCCGCGTGCAAAAGCTCGGATTTTTGCTTCTGGGTGTAATGCTTGGCTTTCCTCCAAAAGCTTTCCATCCCTAGTCTTGTGGGCTTTTCATGAACCTGCTTCCAGCCGTTTTCGTAGTTCACGATGGACGTGAAAAGAGACATCACTTCAATGGTCTGGTCACCAGGGGGATGTGGGTTCCAGCGCTTGCCAGCCAAACTTTTTCCTTTACTGTTTTGCCCACCCAGCAACGTCATTGGCAACACGAAGTGGACATGAAATCCTTCAACCCCAGTAGCCTTGTCGAGTTGCTCCCTGTGCAACACAAATAGGGCATTGAATTGGTCTGCTTGAATACCTGGGGCAACAACCCTCTTGAACTGGTCCAGTATGCGAAGAAGCTCAGCCCTTGTGGGTTGTTCTGTGCTCCTGAAAGCAAGGCATCCACTGGCGTATTTGTATTTGCGCTGGATTCCGTTTATGAGGTCAATCGTCAGTGCTGGTGAACCTTCCAAAAGCTCTGGTTTGTGGGCACGCTCTTGCCCATCGTGGCTATGGGCGCTCAGAAGGTATTTCACAGGGGCTTCGCCATTGCCTGTGCCGGTATTGAAGAACCTCACAATCACCTCGCACCTCCAGTTTTCGCCTGCGCGAGAAGCTCGTGTGCGACCTCCTGAATTTGCGCCAGAACCAATCGGACCTCATCATCAAGCGGTGAGCCTTGGTTCAAGTGGCGCGCGATTTGATTGACATTCACCCCAATCTTGTTGAGCTGGTAAGTGCAGTCCACCAGTGCTGTGTATGTCTTGCGTTCGGTAGAGGAGGGGGTGGGCTTGAGCCCCTGTGCTCGCAGGTATTGCGCGAGATTGTCAAAACGGTGTGTTTTGCGATGCTTTTCAAGCGTCAGAAGCTCTTCGGGACTGACTCTCAGCACCACGCGCTCACTGCGCAAAAACGGATGTGTGTCCCAGTTGCCTGCCTGTCCTGATTTCTGTTTGCGCCTTGGAATAATCATGCCCGCTCCTTTTTTCTTCTGCTTCGCACATTGCCAATGTGCTGTTCGGGTCTGGGTGTCCCAGCAAGTACCCATCTAGCGATTTCAGCGCACTGATGGGGTTACCTTGCTGTTGACCCCTTTACTCATGAAAGCAGAAAAAAATCGGAAGTCAAGTTCAGGGTTTAGCGCCTGAATGCTTTGACACGACGTCCTTGGTTGACGAATGTGATATCACCGCCAAGGCTGGCATCGCGCGCGAACTGTTGGTAGTCAATGTAGTTCTTGGCAAATTCGGGAAGCTCTGTGCTCATGCCCGATTGGTCCCAAAAGTCTCTTGCCCAGTCTTCTTCACTGTCATGCTCGCCATCAAACGCCTCCAAAGCGGATTCAACATCGCTGCTCTGGTCTATCTCGTCCAGGTAGGCTGAGACTGTGTGGCGCTCTTGCTCATCCAAAGCCAGCCAGTCCCATGTTCTCTCGTCCAGGGTGCATTCAGATATGAAGCTGGATGGGATGTCCTCCCAGTCCTGAAACATAAGCTCTGGGTCATGCTCGTCAGCATGAAGTTTGTAGCAGGCATCAATGAACTCCTGCTTGTTGGCGTAATCCTCAAGGTCCAGCCATTCACCCTTGATTGAACCCGCGTTGTATTTCCCATAGGTGCCGACGTAAATCTTGCTCATCTGCGCACCTCCATCTCCGTAGCGAAAAAAAATTCCATAGCTCCTCCTATATGTTTATGCATGCTCTCCTTGTGTTGCTTGACTTTCCCCCGAGGGGTGTTGTATTTCTGATCTCCACAGTCGGCATCTTGTATTCAGTAAAGCGTGGAAATCAGAAATGTCAACTCTGCTGGGTTGTTATTCAGACCTTGAGTTTTGCCTTTGAGCTCACTGTTGAGTTCTCGCCAATTTGAATTTGGAGATCACGATATGCTTTAACCCGAGAAAAATCTCTTGCGAAATTCGTGCCCATTTCCTCATCTTGATCTTTGGCACTTTCCATAAACTGTTCATGGTCTTCACCGTTTGCCACACCGTGAATGGCAAGCTCAATTGCAAGCTTCTCCTGTTCCATCCGAAATAGCGATAGTGCAATCTCGGTGAACAAATTTCCGCCGTCGTGAATGTAGTAGCCACGCGCGAGAATCTCTTTCACCTCTTCAATATGCTTATCTTCAAAGTGCTGAAGGTACGGTGCTGGAATTCGGCCCTCGCCAGCTCGTAGCTTCTTCATGAGCAAAGTGACATCTCGCTTTTTAAGCTTGCTGAAGAATTCTTCGAGTCGCTCATCTGCTGCATAGTCGAACCCATAGGCTGGCCTGTAGAGAAACCAAGCCACTTCTGGATATGGGTCGTAGCTTTTGGTGAAGCGATGCCACTTGATACCAGTCACAGGATCAGTGTGCGTGCGTGGGACTTGAATTGATCCGTTAGAACCACGGACGAGCCAATTGCCGTAAACACCACCGAGTCGATGGGTGATCTCAACTATTTCTAACGAAAACCGTGTTGCTTCGCTGAGTGTGAGTTCATCAATGCGTTTTTTGAAACGGACATTGAATGCTGCCTTGTTCGACTCTCCGCAGCTCTCAATCACATACTCCAAGCTAAGCATGAGTTCCATGAATAGATCTCTTGTTTCACGGTTGTCAAACACAGACAAAAAATGCATGTAAGTGCAAACACGATAGTTTGGATACTTTTTCTGAAAAATTTTTGTTACTTCAATGTTGTAGATCGCATGTTCTACCATCGCGTTGCAGAGTTCAGCATCCTTCATCAGAATTGCTTTGCCTGCTTCCTTCAGATAGGCTTTCACAAGGTTAACGGCTTCGCTTTTCATCATGCTGCCTCCTTTTCTGAAAACACAGGGTCGTTGGCGCATTCGTTGCCCCAACCATCCCAGCCCATCGCTGGAGTGCCTCGGCAGAAGAGCTCAATCTTGCGGAATTCTGGGTACATGGCATCAATCACTTCACGGATGCGTTTCGGCTTTTCGCTTGGTGCACCGGTTGGATCGTCAAAGACAGATGCCTCGCGCGCTCCGTAAGGAACTTCAGGCACATCACCTCGTGTAGCAATCAAAAGAAGCTCATGCTGAATGCGGAAATATGCGCCTTGCCCTGGCTTTTGCTTGTCCCAGATCGCATGTGTCTTGTAGTTGAAGCCCCAGGATTCAATCACCTTCAAGGCATCACCGATGAGAGAGGCTGAACACCACAAGAAAAGAACTGCATCCTCTGATGCGATGGTGTTCACGGGCATAGCTTGGATGTCTTGAAGTGACATCGTTGGATAGCCAAGTGCTTCTTCGCTGATGTAGTCCCAAGCAGGGTCTGCATAGATCACGTTGTATGTCCCGGCATCTGCTTGAAGTGGCTTGTTGTTGGCACGCTTCTGCTCAATGGCCTCAATACGCTTCTTGCGGCGGTCCGACATGGCTGACTTGCGAATTTCCTTCGCCATCTTGAGAATTTCTTTGTCATCCAGCTCCAGAACGATGGCTTGCTTTTCTTCGTCCAAACCAGCGAGGGAACTTGCGTTCGTCACATCGAGCTTGCCGTTTTCAACAGCTTGCACAAGGGCAGGGATGCCATTCTTTTCCACGATGCGTGCACGCTGAATTGAATCCACTGAAACATTCAGCATCTGTGATGCCTGAGCCTGTGTTACCGCTTGTGCGGTATTCGCCCGCTTGCCTTTGCCAAGTTGGGCAAGGCTGTTTGCAACCATTGCTCGCTGGCTATCATTCAAGTGACGGCGCTTCAAATTCATGCTGACGATGTATTCGGCAACGGTTTTCTCGGTCACATCAACTGCTTTGTATTGAGGCTCGATCCCCAACTCACTGCAAGCGCGCATCCGCTCACGACCATCAATCACCTGGTTGCGATAGACCAAGATCGGTTGGCGCAGACCGTTTTTGGCGATGTCCGCCTTCAATTCCTGGAATTCAGCTTCGCCCATTGCGGGGAAGATTGATGTGGCTTCATGGGCAGGCAGCTTGATGCTGTCTGTGCTCCAGTCCTCCAGAAAATCATCGTCATTGGCTGCGCTCTCATCTGAGATGAGGTCCTCAATAAATTCAAAGCCATCTGCTTCAATCTCGCTGTAGCCATTAACGTCCAACTCAAAAATATCGTTCACTTTTACCATACAAAAATCCTTTTAGTTAATTACCTGGTAAGAACAATTTCTCGCTAGGTAGGGGTATGCTAGGTTTTGGAGTGAGTGTTTTGTAGGAGGCGTTTTTCGATAGACTCTTCCTTGACTTTTGACTTCAGCGTCCGTATATGGCCATCCAACTTATTGACAAAATTCGGACCATCGTTTGGTACGAGAGCATTGCCTACGCCATAGATGCGAAGACTGCGCATGAGTTCGCGACAAAGTTTGATGAGCTCAGGCACGAGACCTATCTGGCAAGCAATTTTCCAGAGCCTCCATCGTTTGATATGAAATCGTTCAAAGCGTATGAAAGGGCCACATCAATCCCCTCTGAGAAAACGCTTCAGCTGGTCGATGATCTGTTGCCTCGTACTGCTGAGATTTTTCGATCAGGTCCGCGAACCAGTCGCCATGTGCGTGATGGCAAGAAAAAAGAGGTGCTGGTCACTTCTACCGCACCGCTGTGGCTGGCGTTGGGCGGTTCAGCTGAAGCCTGTAAAGCTGTCTTGGTTTGGTACGACAAGGAGCTTGGTTCAATGCTCGCGTCACATGCCGATGTGTTGTCTCTAGCAAAGAAAGCCATCAAGTGGCTTTCGTTTGATCTGGTGGCACAAGCAGCGGAACAGCCACCACATGAAAATGCTGTGGCGTACGCCATCAAGAGTGCGGAGCATCGTTTGTCGATTGATGAGTTGACTGTATTGATTGCCCTGTGGCGTCTGAGCATGGCGACTCATCAACACTTCTCGGTCATGAACTACATCATGAACGGGTTGTATCCTCAGGTGATTCCAGACCTCATGTCCCATTTCCGGGAAAGCCTAGGTGCGGATGTCGTCACCTACTGCAAGATGTGCGAGTCAACGTATCTGGAATACCTCACTAGGCTCAAAGGTGGCAACCTGCCAGACGAATTTGATCCCTTTTTGACCGCCTTCAAATAACGCTTGTGCGGTATTTTTGGATTTCGCCAATTTTTGTTTTTCTCCCTCGCTCTATTGCCGTTTCTTCATCTTCGATCTCTGGAGATTGGCTGTTTGCCTTGTTCTTCCTCGCTGGTTTTTTTCCTGAGGTTCGGCCTAATTACCTGATGTGGGGCGTAGTGGACTCGAACGGCTGACGAGCACACTAAATTCCAGCGTTCAATGGTCAGTCAAGATGAAGGGGAGGTACTTGCGAACAGTTTTGATGTTCTGTCCTGTGTGCGTTGCCAGCAACTTCGCCGTCACCTTGTTTCCGTACAGGGGAACCAATTCTTGATAGGCTGTTCGGATGGTGTTCAATGAGTTGGTGCGTCTGACCTCATTCGTGTAAGCAGCACCTGCTGACATTCGCTCTGTGGCTGATTCGTTCGTGAACGTAAGAACCTTCGCGCGCCCACTGAGCTCGTTCCTGTTTTTCCAAACCCATGCGATGACAGACTTGGCTGTTGTTTTGACTTCATTAAATTGAAGCGGTTTCTGGAATGAGGCGTTGATGGCTTCAGCTTGACCAAGAGCTGTTTGACACCACATATCTTCATTGCTGTGTTCTTTGACAGCTTTGTAAGCCCATAGCCTGAGTGTGTGGAACAACTCGTCATTTCGCCCGCGTATCTCGCACTTCTCAGCGTCAGGCTTTACCCATCTGACTTCTGGCAAGTCAAAATATTCGGTGAAATCACTCAGGTGGTACTTGGTTGGGAATGTCTCAACGGTCCATCGGTCATGCAATGGATTCTTGGTTAGCGTGTGCGTGAAAGCTAAGTCGCCTTTGAGCTGGCGAGTCATCTCCAGTTCGATAGCCTCAAAGTATTGTTGTGGCTTCTGGTGTGCTGACTGGTGGTAAGCAACGGGGGTAATGAGCTCATACAGATAGTGAGCGTGCCCGTTGGCTCTGTTGGTGGTGATGATGGTTGGAGGAGGGACTTTCAGTTCTTCAAATTTGTGTCCCGCATCCGGGTAGTCCAAATCGAAGCTGAGGTACTTGCGGTAGACCGGATTCAACCCACAGTAGGCAAACTGGTTAACTTTTTCACGCTTGCGAAAAAGCGTGCCCTCTGTAAAGTCGTTGGTGGTGATGACCGAGGTGTTTAGGTGCTCGTAAAAATTCGTTAGTTGCTGGTTCATCTTGCTCCTGTTGTTTTGTTGAGTACAACAAACAACATTCGGAGCGAGAAGTCAAGTCAATGGCTCAGAATCAATCTACGTACCAAACGATGACGAGCTGAGGGGCTGGGCATACCTTGCTTTTGCGCTACTTGCTTTCATCCAGACAACATTTAGTTATCTGAGAGACTGCATTCGACCCGGAGCGGACTCATGCTGTGCCGGAACTCGCGTCAGTGTGCACCGCTCTTGGAGAAGATATTAATGACCAATACGCCTGAAACGATGAGGCCCATGCCAAGCATGGCGGCTAGGTCGAGCGTCTGCTTGTGCACTATCCAACCCATCAGTGTGATGAGCACGATGCCCGCACCGGCCCATATCGCGTAAGCAATGCCAGTTGGGATGAACTTGAGGGTAATCGACAAGAAATAGAAAGCAACCACGTAGCCGACCACCACGATGACGCTTGGCACCAGCCGCGTGAAGTTGTCGGAGGATTTCATGGCGGTCGTTGCGATCACCTCTGCAACGATGGCTATGGACAGCGGGATATACGGGGACATCGTTTAGCTCCCTTGGGTAAGTTTCTTGATGGAAATTGAGAGCGCCTCTCTTTCTGCTGCGGACAGCTCATAGATGCCGAGAACCTCAGACAGCCATAGGCCATCGGCGGCTAGTCGGGCAAGTAATTTGTTTGTGTCGGATCCGTCAAGGGCTCGGTCATCCCGAACCCATTGAGCCCAATTAGTCGAGACTGAGCGCTCAACCACACAAGCGGCTAGAAGCGCTTTGCCTTGATCGGACGACGCTTCATCAGCGGACTCAAGAGCCAATCTGGCATAGCGCCAAGCTGCGGGCTCGCCCGAGCCATCGTCTGCAACTCGGTCTTGAAACTCAGCGACGAGGTGGTCATAGAGCGCCATCACCAAAGCCTCGCGTGTCGGGAAATGGTGCTGCACCGCACCCTTGGTCACATCCGCAATTTCAGCGACGGCGCCAATAGATAGTTGCCCGCCATGGACGAGCAACTGCGCGCCAGCATCTAAAAGTAAAGCCTTAACAAGTTCTGGCCGCTTCGGCCGTCGTACACCATTCTTCATGTACGAATAATAACATTACGAACGTAATCTTATGAGAATACCCGAGCGTTTGCAGAGGGGCATTGAGTGGCCGCCAGGAGCGAGCGCGAACGACCGCTCCTGGCCGAATGCTGTCGTTTGTGCTGTATCGGTAATCACGAGAAACGTACGACTCAGGCCACTGTGGTGTCTAAACCTTCATTTTCGGCTTGATATTGCTGCCTGCTCCTTGGTAATGTGACCTTTTTTTCAGGTTTGAACGCAGCTCTTCAGCATTTTGAATGGCTTGAAGTTCTTGGGTTAGGGCAGTCAATGACGAAATTTCAGCCTGTATGTTGTTAAGGATGAAGGCCCTGAGCAGGGCTTGACTCATATTGATGGGCTGGGAGGAGGGCACTTTCAAGTTGGAGCGCCATTTGTCCTCAGCCTTTGTTTTGCTGGAGGTGGGTTTCTCGTGCTTGGTGGGCTTTGCTGGCTCTGGCTTGTTTTCAGCCGGCCTTGTCAGCATTTCTGCAACGGCATGAATACTGTAGAGAATTTTCCCGCCAACTACGAGGTAGGGGATTTTTAGTTTGTTCTCTTTGCGCAAGAGGCTCTGGTGTTTGGCGCTTATCCCCAGGATGGGCTCAAGTTGCTTGGGCGTCAAGACTTCTCGGCCACCAGAGCGTGTCCGTAGGTAGGCAACCAAGTTGCTCGTTTGCTCCATAGGCGCTGTCTCCACCAATTTGAGTTGGTCTCCTCGACAGGAATCGAACCTGTATCTGAAACTTCGTACCACTATGGCTTTCGCCACCGACTTATCGTTTGTGGTCTGGACTATGCCTTTGCCTTGGGCTGGCGTGCCTTTAGGCAGGGGCCGTCTAGTCTCTACACCTTCCAAGATCGCTCTTGGCTTGGCTCGGCGTTGCCACGGTCGCTAGGACCAGAGGGTTCACCGAATTTGACCCCATTCAGTCACTGCTTTCGCCTGTGACTGCCCATTGAAAGGAGGTTTCCGTTCTATCCATTGAACTACAAGGAGCTTACTTTTTGAATCTTAGCAGGTCGTCATTTTTGTGAGCTTGTAACCCCCATTTGCCCGAGCGCTTGCGCAGCTTGAGTCCAAGATCTCTCGTCTGCAGCTTGATGAGCCTTGGGACAAATTTGGGACACGAAAAGTGGAAAAATATACAGAAAAACAGGGAAAACAAGGGGTAAAAAGTCTTTTAAATCAATAGCTTATGAAAATATTGAAAGATCTATGACCGCTTAGGAGGCGCTCGTTCTATCCATTGAACTATGGCGGCAACAGCCGCGATTGTAAGCGGCGTCAACGTGGCCGACGACCTCATTTGCTGAGCATGCGCATCGAGTCTTCCAGGCCCTTGAGCGTGAGCGGAAACATGCGCTGGCTCATGAGCTGCTGCACGATGGCGATGCTCTGTCGGTACTGCCACACGCCTTGTGGTTCGGGGTTGATCCAGGCGAACTTGGGGAAGGCGTGCGTGAGGCGCTGCAGCCACTCGGCCCCGGCTTCCTCGTTGTTGTATTCGACGCTGCCGCCTTTTTGCAGGATCTCATAGGGACTCATGGTCGCATCGCCGATGAAGATCAGCTTGTAGTCCTTGTTGTACTTGCGGATGATGTCCCAGGTGGCGAACTTTTCCGAAAAGCGCCGCTTGTTGTTCTTCCACATGAAGTCGTAGACGCAGTTGTGGAAGTAGT